>Ga0116158_10001083_pt1 | contig 25155 bp, 13 predicted proteins | sample AD_UKC052_MetaG_FD_89883 | JGI IMG/M metagenome (GOLD analysis project Ga0116158, IMG submission 89883) | Active sludge microbial communities of municipal wastewater-treating anaerobic digesters from USA - AD_UKC052_MetaG | ecosystem: Engineered > Bioreactor > Anaerobic > Digestate | place: USA... | reverse complement strand
GGCTGTTTTACATAAATGATATTATAGCTTCATTGCAAAAACCAAAAAAACAATATAAAAGCTTTGTAATGAACTATAATACTCAATTATGTAACACAGCTTGGGGAAAAAAATTACTGGCGCGAGTTGCGAAGCGTACGTGTTTTTTCTAAAAACCGTGCCAGTAATTTTTTATGGAGCGTTGGCAAAGGAGTGGCAACTGAAATGTAAAACGTCCTTTTGACCACCGAACGAAAAAAGATATTCTTGTTATTGGAAATGAAATTAGCGAAATGAAGCAAACAAAGATGTGAGTTAAGGAATACTTGGACTAAACGAGGATTTTGTGCAGCTGAATGAGATAATGATTAGATAATTCCTCTTATTTGTAAATGATATTTTAAGGATGAAGTTCTTTCGTAATCATTATCAAAAGGTATTTGATTTTCTTGTTCTTCCGGAGATAGTGTATTGTATTTATTCAATTTTTCGTAATAATGCTTTTCAAGTAGTTCTTGCAAATCGATACAGTTTCTTAATATATCTATTTTGAAGTAAACAGTATGGTCTTTATGTAAAACACAATTACCTGTTTGTAAACTTTCCTCAGGCAAAATATTACCATATAATAATATCAATTCGTTATATAAATGTTCATACTTTACTAACCATTTTAATAAATCTATTTCGTTATCAAGATTAATAGATTTAAATTCATCAATCGCTATTTTAGCTTCATTTTCAATTATTAAGAATTTATAAATTTCATTGATATGATAATAAAGCCAATAAAACGAATAATGATACTTGTAATAATTATTTATCCAATTCATAGAATTGTATAATTCTTTATAGCTTTTAATCCAAGTAATTATTTCATCTTTTGAAATTTCACAGTCATTGAGTTGCTTTATTTCATTCAGAGCAGTGATTGATTTATTTTTTAAATAGTTATATGAAGATGAAGGTTTAAAATTGACCTTTTCATCATTATAAACCGTAATATCAAGTTTTCTTTTATTTTCATTGATAACATTCTCATTAGTGCAAAAAACCGAACAAGTGTATATGTCCTTTACTGTGCCGTCTTCTTTTTCTTCAATAATGAAATTAATATAACGATTTGATTTATTTCCAACGAAGGCTATACCTTTTTTATTTTTATTGGTACATTCACCGGAATTACATTTACCCTCATAAGGAATAAGTTTGCTGTCTTCTTTTTGGAAATCTGTGAAAACTTCTTTCAGTTTTTGGAGAAAAATTGTTTTGGTAGTATCTTGATAACTTACATTGTCTTCCAAAATTAATTCAAGTGCTTTGCTATTCATTTCTGAAATAGCATTAATAAGACTTGATGTGCCTCTTTTTACAATGGTAACATCGCCTAATTTTGCAAGTTGCTTTATTAATTTTAGTTGTTCTGGTGTCATTTTTAAATTAGGGTTTAAAATAATGAAATTCCTCGCTGATATTCTGGTCTTAAACCTTCGTTTTTATATTTTTTTAATTCGTATTCTAAATGCTCCTGCATAAAATTTTCCCCAAATTCTTCATATACTTTAAAGAATTTCATAGCTATTGTATTCAAATTATCAGCAGGTATACGTTCTTGTTTCTCTGAGCTTGCTTTTCTGAATGAGGAACAAATTAAAGTATATATTTCAATAATCTTTTTATCACTAGTTTTTTCTGTTGGTGCTGTATTATTATATTCGCCGATATTTCTAAGTCTTTTTACTAAACTATTATTTAGGTTGTCTTCGAATGATTCTGGTATTTGTGGTTTTCTTTTCAAGATATAATAACTAAAATAAAAAACAGGATAAAAAATGGTCATAAAGCATCTCATCAAAATAATAAATGAGTATCTGTAAAACCAACTTTTGTTTTTATTTTCTTTTAAAGAGTATTTATCCTCAATTAATAAATGTTTTGCAAGTGGGCCAATGAAATTAGATATAATTCCAACTACTAAATAAATTAAAAATATCATCATATGAATTTTATAATGATGGAAATTATAACTAAAATAATAATTGCAAAATTTAATTTTTTATTGATATCAATTTCTTTTTTTAATAGTTCATTTTGAGAAACAATTCCATCTAATTTGGAATCTGTTTCTTTTAATTTATTTAATAAATCGTTTGTTGTTTTTTCTTGATTTTCTTTAACTACATCAAAACCTTTATTAATTTCCTTTTGGTTTTTAGAAAGTGTTTGTTCAATATCACCAAAGTTTTGAATTATCTTATTGATGTTTTGAGAAATGGTTGTTAATATGCCATTGATTCCATTAACCGAGATAAATACTTCTGAAAGTTTGTTTTGGTGTTTGTTAAAGTGTTCTTCTAAATCTATTTTTGATAAACGAGTAATTTCATTTTTGAAATCATCATTAATTTTTTTAAATTGGGAAATGTTATTCTCTATTTGATTTATATTTTTTACTAATAGATCATTGTTGCCCTCAATAAATAATTTTACTGAATTCCCTAAGTTTTTATTATACTCGGTTGCGTGTTCAATTATCAATTGGAACCTCTTTTGAAATTCTTCAGGTAATTTTTCATTACTATCCTTTAACTCTTGAATTCTTTCCTTTAAGTTTTCAATTTGTTTTAATTCTGATTTTAGTTTATCTAATTGCTCGTAATTATCAGATAAAATTTGGTCTATATTATTCATATTATAAATCTTTTAAGCTGTTGTTAATATTTTGAACGAATTTGGTGTTAATCCTAAGCATTAATCTGTGTTTTGCTCTTTTAATAAATTCTTTTGAATTTTCAAATTTTACTTCTTCTGATAAGATTTCTTCAAATTGATTTAATTTATTTTCAAAATCTTTATAGTTGTTGCATTTGTCATATAAATTCTCAAATCCTTCCATAAAATGCTTTTCAGCTTCTTCAAAATAATATGAATTGTTCAACCCGAAACTAGCATAAGCATACATCAATTTTAAAACATATTCCCCTTTAGAATCTTCACCTGCTATGGAACGCCAAATTCTTTTACAAGAACCACGCATCATTTTACATTCGTTTATGAATGATGCTTTATTATTTAATATTCTAGTGTACTTTATAAACACTTCCCAGTGATCTAACTCTCTCTTTTTAAAATCATCTATTAATGAACGGTTTTCATTATCTTCATTAAATTCACTTTTTGCATATTTTGCATTGAAGTAATAATACATTAGCTGCTTGAAATGACTATTGTATTTTGAATTTTTGAACTTTAGTTCTGTCTTTTTATTGTGATTAATACTTTCTGTAATAAATTCTTTTATGTCTTCAATAGCCCTTTTTCTTTTTTTTACAATGTCAGAATATGTGAATTCTAAAATTACTTTGACCGATTTTTTAATTGTATTAAATACATTCAAATCGCTACAAGTTTGTTCTAAGGTGTCAATCTTTAATTGTGTTTTTTCTTTGGATAGGTATTTTAATAAATGATTTTTTGTAGCTTGAATATAGAAGTTTTTATCCTTTTTATTAATACTGACTGTTACCAACCCTTTATTATAATCGATAGTGTAATCCGAAATAAATTGAATACTATATAAACGATAAATAATCCGTAATATATCCTGTCGGTTAATATTTGAATAATATAATTCTTTATACTGTTTTTTGTTATTAGAATACATTGCAGACTTTAAAATTTCTATATCCCAAGTTTCTTCTACTCTCTGAATATAATCTTTAAAATCAGTTGATTGTTTTTGTAAGGCTTCTAAATAGCTTTGAACATTTTGAATATATGGTGTTGCAACTAATTCAAAATCCGAAATTAGCTTTTCAGAAAGACTGTCTTTGATTAGATCTAATGGCACAATGAATTTTAAATTATTACTTCCCAATTCAAAGAAATCTTTTAACGATAGCCCATTATTAATAACATTTTCAACAGGTTTACTTAAATATTCATAAAGTGTGGTATTTGGACTGTTTTTATCCCATTGACTTGTTATAAAATCGAAAATGTTATTTGTTAGTGGAATGTTCATAGTACCACCACTAGCACCAAAGTTAAAATCAACAGTTAAGTTTCCATTACCTCTAGTATTAATTATTTTACCAAAAACAAGATTATCTTCATTTCTAAGCCAAATATTACCTTGATAAAGCCCATCAGGTGTTAAGTAAAACTTTATTTCCCTATCGTTTTCAAGATTATAAATATCTGTAATTTGTTTAAATACTGTTTTATTAATTTCTTCCTTTCTAGTAAAAAAACGTTCTAATTGATACAATTCTGTTTCTATACCTTTGAAACTGTTATTGTGAAAGAAATCGTGAGTACTTTCATCTAAATTATAGGTTAAAATGGCTTTTTGTTCTTCATTTTCATTATTAATAACAGTGTTAAATGTCTCAGAGAAATTAAGAATAATTAATCTGATGTCATTTATTAATGCTTCTTTATTTGAATTTCTTATTAATGTGAATTTTTCACCATTGAATGATTCAACTAAATGTCTTAATCTTATTCTTACTTCTTTTGGGAATTGTTTAATATAATTTGGGTTTAAAAAATAGAAATCTTCTGTATTAATTAAGTTCACACATAAAGACTTTTTCTTGTCTCTTCCTGCCCTTCCTGCTTCTTGGATATAACTTTCAGGTGAAGAAGAATAGTTAATATGATAAACTGCTCTTACATCTTCCTTGTCGATTCCCATACCAAAAGCTTTTGTACAAACCATATAACTGGTTTTGCCGTCTAAAAAATTATTGAAATGGTTATGAATTTCTTTGCTTAACCTACCTGCTTCATCATTCCCTATGAAATAGGATTTTTTAGATTCATTTATTACTAAGTTTTCAAATATTTCAGAAGAACGTAATCCATTATGAACTCTGCCTGTAACGCCTAATATTCCTTGGGTATGTGGACAAAAAATTATTGAAGTAGTAGTGTCAAATGTCAAACTATTTGGAATACTATTAATTGACTGTGATTCAATTTCAATTATATTATTCTTCTCATTTTCTTCAAATTCTGCAACCTCAAATTCTTCATAATGTTGTTCAAGAGAATCTGCAATAACTTTATCATCAATAGTTTTTAAATTATTTACACTGCTTTTGACATATTCATTTAATTTATCTCTTTTGATGGTGCCAATTCGTATTTTAATATCTCTATCTGCTATACTATGATCTGAGATAGCAGCGTTACATTCTATAAAATCAAAAAATAATTCTTTTCTTATAGTATTGTCAATTGAAATTACTGCATTTGCTGAGTCTTTGTGGTCAATGTCTAACTCTCTTTCAATATCGGATAAAACATCGTAAGATGCTGTTGCAGTTAGTCCTACTAAATTCACTTTGCCGTTCCTCGTTTTAATGAATTTTTGCGCATTTTTACCTAACATTAGATAGGTTGAACGGAAATCGTGTCCCCATTCCGATAAGCAATGTACTTCATCAATGATACAAAAAGAAAATGCTAACTTATATTTAGTATTATCAATAGACATTATGATGTTCCTAAAGTCTTGCATTACAAATCGTTCTGGAGACACAAAAAGGAATTGTGTTTTTCCAAACTTAAAATCAATTATCTTTTTTTGCTTTTCAGTCCTCTCCAAATTGGAATTTATATAATCGCAACAGTCAATCCAATTATTGTTTAAAACTCTTACTTGGTCTTCCATTAATGATTTTATGGGATCAACGACCAAACATAAACCTGGTTGTAAAAAAACCGGTAACTGATACGTTAACGATTTACCTCCACCCGTAGGTAATAAACCAATAACTGGTTTTTGCTGTAATGCTCTAGAAATTATTGGTAATTGACCTGATCTAAAACTAGATTTTCTAAAAATATTTTGAATGAAAAAATTAATGTGTTTTTCAAGTTTTTCATTTGAAGTATAAGAACCATCATTATTTTTATGAACTAATTCATTATATTGTAACAAATTGGCACAGTAAATTTTTTTACTGCTTTCAATACTATTGTCAAAATAATGTGATGAACGAATTACTATGGCTTCACGAAGCGAGTAATCTTTTTCTTTATAGATTTGAGAACGTCTTAAAATGGAATGATCAATAATAATATCAAAATCATTTGCTCCAAAGTAAGTTTCATTTTTTGGTTTGTTATTACAATGTAGTTTTTGATTATTTACCCATTTTTCATTTTCAAAAATACTTAACTCAATTTGTGGCAATGGTAGTTTGTCTTTATCTTCCAGCAAAGCATTTATGTTTGTGAAAAAATCTTCTAAACTTTTAATCGCTAAAGCACCACACGGCAAATCTCTTTCAATAATTGCTATTTGTAAGGATTCCTTATTTAAAAATTCAGGTTTTGCTATAAAATGTTCAATTATTGCTTTTTGAATTCTAGCAACAGCAAAAGGGATAAAAATTAAACTGTATTCCTCTAAAAACTCATTATGTTTCCTATTGAAGTTTTTTTCGAAAATTTTATATAAATCTTCAGAAAATAACTTAGCATAAGGAATCTCATTTGCATTAATCTCATTTTGAGTGAAACGAAAAGTTTCTGCATTCATTGTTTTTGCAGCTAAATCTCTATTTGTATCATAGAAAACGTATTCGTCTAATAAATGATGTGGGCCATCTATTTCAAAAATTCTAGTTTTAAATTCGGTTCTATTTTTGTTATTATTCCAATACAAATATGGCGATGTAAAACTAAAATCGACTGATCGACCTCCTGGTAAATCATTTGTGATTGTAGCAAAATCTCTTTGTGATTGGAAAAGTTGTTTGATAAATTGATGGTTTCCTAAAAATTTTAGTTCTAATTGACTTCCTAATTCTCCAATATAGTTTTCATCTTTGAACTTTAAATTTGGTTCAATGATGTGGAGTAACTCAAAAACAGTTTCAAAACTCAATTTTTTAACAGTCTTTGAATATTCTAAAATAATTTCATTTTCATTTTTATTGGTTAATCCAATTTCTAAAAAAGTCTCTTCAATTGCAAGAGGTGCTTTTGTTGGTAAACCACGTGTAATGATGTTATTTATTGTCGCTAAAACAGGATGTATATTGTTATAATCAATAGAATGGGTATATGGAAATTGAACATCAAAGGCACTAAGGTTTTGAAGCAATCCTTTTACTTTATTGATGTCATCATTTTCATTTTCATTAAAATAATTAAATGACTTGAAATTATCAGTAATTAAATTACTTATTGAATCTACTATATAACCTGCTTTAAATTGTTTCATAAATTATTTTAAATAGTAAATATTTCTAACCTCTCAACTACTAAAAACTATAATTATTAATCTATGGTTCTAAAAAATTCTAAACTCCATATTTCTTCACTTATTTGTTTGTATAGATTTTGGCGTTCGTTAAGGTCTTCTTTTTTGTATTGGTCGTGTGCCTTAAATGGCAACCCAGATTGGTTTACATAATTTAGGAAATTTGGATTGCGTTCATAGCAAACTGTGTTCAATGATTGAGCTAATAAATTTTCTTTAATGTAATGGGGTAATTTTTTTTCATATTTATCTGCACCAAAGGATTGATTTGTACCTCTAGGTAATAGGATTAAATCACCCAAGCGGTTTCTTATTTCGTTGAATTCGTGTACTTGTGTAAATTCGTCAGCGTGATATTCCATTTTGTCAGCCCAGATGTGTTCTATTTCGAAAGGTTTACCACCAGGATTTTCAAAGTATGTTTCAAAACTTGTTGATTTTCCTGATTTTATTTCAATATGAGAAGTAATGCGGCTTAAAATAAACTTGATGAAATGCTTGTTTTGCATATGCATTCCTAAACGTAAAAGGCCATTTAGATTTTCGTCAATATCGTGTAGTTTCTGAGCTAATATATTTCCGACTTCCTGAACCGATTTATCTCGTAATTCCAGTACTAAATTATACATCGTGTACCTTATTGAACTTTGAGAAAAATTTCTATAATTTGCTCCTCTATAGACCGAAAAGGTTTCAATAAATCGCGCTACTAGATTTAATTTTAAATCAATAGTTTCTTCGTTATCTGTTAAACATATTGGAGCTAATAATAATGGATCTGCAAGCGAACTAGCAAAACCCCAGTGTTGAGAGTAGTATAGATGCTCTACATTCTTATTAAAATCCCATCTACCTTCATAAATTTTAGTAAACACCTTCATATAGAAAACCATATTTGTATTTACAAATTCGTAGAAATCATTAGGATTATTAAGTCCAATTTTATCATTATTATCTTTTACCCAAGTATGAAAACGAGTACCTATTTTTTCAAAATCTTCATTGGCAGCACCAACTTTACCTGGTCTAATGGTCAATGCATATTTGGCTCTCAACCAAGATTGGAAGAAACTTATGTCTGCTTCACCCCATAATTCGTGAAGTTCTTTGATTTCTTTTTTCCATACGCCATTGATCTGGTCTCTTTGCTCTTGGGTTCTCACTTTTGAAAGTAAATACCCTTTTAGCATTTCGCTTGGGGTTAAATTTAAACCTCGATCATTCATAGTTTCGAATATCGTATAAGCGTTATCATCAGAATAAGCCGTGATAACAACCAAAACCACATTTTGTGTTAACCAGTCTATGAAAAAGGGTAGTGCTTTTCCTTTTAGTTCGTCAGGAAAAAGTTCAACAATATCAAAATATCTTTCTGTAATGTTTTTTACAGTTTCGTCGTCTTTATCTTTAATTTCATAATTACCATTGCTATACAAGGCATCTAAACAATGTTTACGTTCGGGAACATCGAGATTAAATGATTTTTGACCGTAGGTTTCGGAATAAATTAAAGCATCAAGATTTACTTTATGGGGTTGTTCTTTTTGTAAATTATTGAGGTAAATCAATAATATTGTTAAAGATGTAAGCCTTTGTTGACCATCAATAACCGATTTTTTACCGTCTTTGTTGCTTAGTACAATTGGTCCCAAATAATAGGAATTGTAATTGGCTACTTCCTGACGCTCGTGTGTTTCATCATAATTGAGATTAAAGGAGGTTTCTAAATCCGCAATTAATTGTTCAATGTGTCTTTGCTGCCATTTGAATTCACGTTGAAAATAATCAATGGTGTATTTTTTGTTAGACAACACATCCGAAATACTGTAATCTTTTGCTTCTATTTTACTTGCTACTTTGCTCATTTTTGTTTTGAGTTTATTTCTTAAGTTAATTTATAATAGTCATTAGTTATTTTAAATATTATAGCTTAACTGTTTAAGGATTAATAGGAGGTTTATTTTTTGTTTGCCAAACACTATCGAAAATGAATTCTTTATAGCGTCTCTGGAAATCTAAATCGGTTGTGAACTTCTTAAAAATTTCTGTTTGGGAGAACAAATATTGCTGCATTAATTCTTCTACTTTGTTGTCAGAAGAAATCTTTGCATTTTGTTTGTCCGGGGACGTTGTAATTGCGTCCATTATCCTTTTATCTGCTTTCATTGCAGCTGGAATCTGTTGGGTTAGAATTTGGTTGACTTTATCTTTGTCAGTCCAATCAACATCACCAAAACGGTGGTTGAAAATTTGTAAAATATTTTCTAACGTATCAAATTCACTTTCTGATTTACCACCACTAACAATTACAGAAATTGGATCTAAAGAACCTGGTTCTTCAGCTAAGTTAATCTTTTCTGTCCCAATTTTAGAAGGACGATAACTATCCATATCTATAGTTTCTAAAAGACCATCTGTAAAATCATCATCATTTGGTATTGTCAATTTTGGTAACAAATATTTTAAATACCACCATAATTGTTCCCAATAGATATTGTTAAAATCTAGTAACTTGGCTAAATAGCTATATGTTCTTAAGAATGCTTTTACCTTGATTTTAAAGTCAATTTTTTTATCTAAATCCAAGTCGTGTATAAAAATGTGAGCCGCTGAATCTACTATTGGATCTAAAATATTTCTCGCAGCTTCATTAGCATATTTTTCAAAAAAATCAACGACTACTTCTTCGTTATAAATCTCAAATTTTTCTAAAGCGTCTACCAAATCATTTAGTTTGTTTGGATTTGTTTCCTCGCTTAATATTGTAGCTGTGTAATAAGGTTCAAAAGCTTCTTTTATGTCCTCAGCTTTATTTAGAAAATCTAAAACGAAAGTGTCTTTTTTATAGGGTTTGTAAGCACGGTTTAACCTTGAAAGTGTTTGCACTGCTTGTACATCACTTAATTTTTTATCTACATACATCGTATGCAAAAGAGGTTGGTCAAAACCAGTCTGGTATTTGTTAGCCACAATTAAAAAACGGTACTCGTTTTTCTTGAAATTTTTTGGAACATCATTTTTGAAGCTTTCAAAACTATTCATCGATGTTTCATCGTACTCAATTCCCTTATACGTTTTCTTTCCTGAAAAAGCCACAATCGCTTTATAGGGTGATTTAATTTCTTTTAAGTACCCATCAAAAGCTTTTTTGTATTTGATAGCCGATAAAATACTTTTTGTAACTACCATTGTTTTAGCTTCCCCATTTATCAAGTGTTTTACATCCCTATGAAAATGATCCAGCATAATCTTGGCTTTCTCCTTAATGGCGAACTCGTGACCTTCTACGTACGCTTTTAATTTTTTCTGGGCTTCGCTTGTTTCAAATTCGGGGTTTTCATCTACTGATTTAATCAATTTATAGAAGGAGCTATAAGTTGTATAATTTTCCAGGACATCTAAAATAAATTCTTCCTCAATGGCTTGTTTCATTGAATATAAATGGAAGGCATCAAAAGAAGTTTTTTCTTCGCCATCTTTCCAATACTTGGAAGGTACACCAAAAGTTTCTAGTGTTTTGTTTTTTGGTGTCGCGGTAAAAGCAAAATAAGAACCGTTTTTAATCATCTTTCGACTTTCGATCAATTGATTGATTTTATCTTCAAATGATTCTTCTTCATCTTCATCGTTTTCTTCTTCCTCACTTTTTGATTTATCTGATAATGCTGCATTCATTTTGGCTGATGTTTCCCCATTTTGACTGCTGTGCGCTTCGTCAATGATAATGGCAAATCTCATTGAACCTAAATCATCCATTTCCTTTAACAGGAAGGGGAAAGTTTGTATGGTGCAAATGATGACTTTTTTCTTGTTGGCAATAGCTTCTTTAAGATTGCTAGTTTTGCTACCTCCATCACTTGTAATTGCCGCAACTATACCTTTTTTAGGTGAAAATTGTTTTATTTCTTCACTCAATTGTCTATCTAAAACCGTTCTGTCTGTGACCACGATAACAGAATTGAACAAATTGTTTTCGCCAGTTGCATCGAACAATCCGTGAAGCTGATGTGACAGCCAAGCTATAGATTTTGATTTGCCTGATCCTGCTGAATGTTGGATTAAGTATTTATGACCAATGCCGTTTTGTTTTGCGTGATTGAGTATTTGTTTTACGGATGTCAACTGATGGTAACGAGGAAAAATCATTTTCCTTTTTTTCTTTCCCGTGTCTTCATCTGTTTCCTCAATTACCTGAGCAAACTTGTCTATGATGTTGCTTAAAGCGTCTTTGCTCAAAACTTCTTCCCAAAAATAATGTGTTTTTAATCCATTTGGATTTACAGGGTTTCCGGCACCAAAAGGAGGTAAAGATTTACTATCATTTAAGCCTTTGTTGAATGGAATAAAAAAGGAAGCTTTCTTTTTTAATTCAGAACACATATAGACCATTTCCGTATCGGCAGCAAAGTGAACCATACATCGAGCAAATGAAAATATCTTTTCTTTAGGATCCCGGTCATCCTGATATTGGCGAATGCCATTTTGAACATATTGACCACTCAAAGGGTTTTTAAGCTCGCAAGTAATTACCGGAATACCATTAACAAAAATGGTTAAGTCTAAACGGTTCTCGTGCTCTACACTGTATTTCAATTCTTGTGTTACTGAAAACACATTGGCAGCATATCTTGCTGCATCTTTTATATTGTAATTGGAGGATGGTTTATGATAAAATAAATCGATGGTTTCTCCAGTAACGTGTTTAATGCCTTTGCGAAGCACTTCTATAACTCCTAATTCTTTAATTTTTTCATCTAAACGAACCAAGAAACTTCGTTCGTTTTTTTTAATCCTTTCGTAAACTAAAGGTTGTGTTGCTTCAATAAATGCCAGTACTTGTTTTGAATTAATGCAAAAGTCACGATCAAACTCGGATGGTGTGGTTTCAATAAATTTGTGCTCCGTTACCAAATAATTGGTAATGAATTTTTGAAATCCTCTTTCTGATGTGTCTGTAAATTGCATAATTATACTGTTTTTATTATGATGTCAAGAATAGGTCATCAACCATTTTCTCAATTTGTTTTACTTCTATTGTTTCTACGTCAACTTCACCAGAAATAAATTTCCAAACTAATTGGTCGTAAAAATTATTTTCAATGTAATTGCTTTGTAAAACAACCTTACGCCCTAATATTTTTTGAATTATGAGAAGTTTATTTGCCAAATATGTATCTAACATTGTTAGTATATTCGCTATTTTAACTTGTGTTTTTAAAGGAGGTAAAATTGAATACATCCTTTTAAAATCACTATATCTAAGACTTAATTGATCATCACATAAGCCATAGGAGAATCTTTTTGAATAATTTACATAATAACTACACCTAAATTGATAGTGGAAAAACTTAGAATCGATTTCTATTTTTGGAGCAACAACAATATAGGCAGGACTTACGATACCTGTGTAATTATTTATACCTACAGCACCTTGCCACATCCTCATTTTATTATATACTAAGTCATTTGGTTTTACAAATTTGTATTTTGATTTATCACTATTAGACGTATCATTTTTATCGACTTCAGATTGTTTTATTACACCGCTTGTTATTGTTACAGATAATAATTCAGCATCGATTTTGTTTCTTTCAATTCTCTCTTTGAAAATAGCAATATTGGGTAATATTTGCCAACCAGATGGTATTTTTTTAAAATAGTCAGAATCAATATTGTCATATTTATCAAATGCCTTAAACTTTAGTTTTAAATCATTCAAAATAGGAGGAGAATATTTATGAAAATATCTTGTAAATGCAATTTCATATCCTTTAATAGTTTTACTTTGATCAATCCAAGCATCCGGAATATATTGTAATACTTCCCTATTAAAGAACTCATTAATATCCTGATCAAGAGGGACATTCTCGGTATCTCTCAAATCGCTGTCAGCTTCGTAAAGAATAGATCCATCTTTTTCTTTTTTCTTGACAACTGGTTCTGCGTCTTCGTTTTTCCAACTTATTGCATCCAATAGGGTTTTTAAAGCTTTGGCATCCAGATCTAATTTTAAATCTTTAATGGTTTTATTGAGTAAAAGTATAAAGCTGTTGTAATCATCAAATTGTTTGTTTCCTATTTTGTTCGCTAATTTATTAGCAGATTGCATTAATACTAATTGATTAATCCAATATTCTTGATTTAACAAGTTGATTTTGTCAGAGGATTTTAGTTTTACTTCATTTTTATTTAAGTAGGCTTCTATTTTCTCTTTGTGTTTTTTAATATCTGTATATAATTCTTCCCCAAAATGGGTATATGCCCATTCCATTTCTTTCTGTATGCTTTTATCAAAACGCAAAGTTGCAATTGATTCAGGTGTAAATTGAGATGATAGTCTTAATGGGCGTTCAATTGTGATTTTATTATAACCAAAGTGATCGTTATGATATATTTTTGAGACTTCATTTTCAGCTAAATCTAAATATAACTGTGTAATCTTTTCAATATGATTTGAATTCATTTCACAATTTTTTTGCCCTAAGTTCTTTCGCAATTTTTCATATAAATCCAATGCATTAACTAATTGGATTTTTCCTTTTCTACTTTCTGTTTTTTTATTGCTTAATATTAAAATGTAAGTTGGAATTCCTGTATTGTAGAAGATATTTGTAGGTAAGGCTATAATGCAATCCAGCCAATCATTTTCAATTAAGTGTTTTCTAATTTCACTTGCACCACCACCAGCATCACCTGTAAATAAAGCGGAACCACTATGAACTGAAGCAATACGACTTCCTAATTCGGTATTGTGTTTCATCTTGCTCACCATATTCATTAAGAATAGTAGTTGTCCATCATCAATTGCTGGTAAGCTTATCTGAAAACGATTGTCTTTGATTTTTTCTTTGCCCTTTTTTCCTCTATCATCTACAATGGCTTCTTCGTCTATTTTCCAAGTTTTACCATAAGGTGGATTGGAAAGCATAAAGTCAAACTGCAATTGGGGAAATCCATCTTTTGAGAGAGTAGAACCATAGGCAATATTTTCTGATTTTTCTCCTTTGATTAACATATCACTGGTGCAAATCGCATAGGTTTCCGGATTTACTTCCTGACCATAAAGCATAAAATCTGCTTTATTATTGGTGATTTGCATCGCATAATGTTCGGCTTCTGTTAGCATTCCTCCACTCCCACAGGCAGGATCATAAATAAGATAGGTTCCTTGTTTGATTTTATCTTTTACTGGTGTGAACAAAATATGTGTCATCAATTTGATGATCTCACGAGGGGTAAAATGCTCTCCAGCTTCTTCGTTATTCTCTTCGTTGAATTTTCGAATCAGTTCTTCAAAAACATATCCCATTCCTAAATTAGTCAAAGGAGGCAATACTTCCCCTTTGCTGTTTTTGGTTTCAATTGGACTAATGTTAATTTCTTTATTGGCTAGTTTTTCAATGAGTAAGTAGGTTACACCTGCTTCTTTCATTGTTTCCAACTGATTTCTTAATTTGAACTTGCTTATTATTTCCTGCACATTAGGGCTGTATCCATCGAGGTAAGCTTCTAAATTAGTGTCAATGTTATCGGAGTCATTAAGCAATGTTTCAAATGTAAATTGAGATATATTCCAGAAAGGATAACCTGATTGACTTTCCAAAGCTTTTTTATCATCAATATTTTGTTTTAATAAAAATTCATTGGCATCCAATACTTTTACTTTAGTAGGTACAAGCAAGGCATCTAAACGTCTTAAAACGGTGAACGGTAAAATTATATCTCTGTATTTTCCTCTAACAAATACATCTCTCAACACATCATCTGCAATACTCCAAATAAAACTAACTATTTGATTGTGGACTTTTTGGTTCATTTAATTTTTTTATAATGATAATAATTGTTCTATTTTGGATCTAAACCAATCTGTTGCTATTAACATATCGGTAGTTAATTGGTATTTTGAAATTATTTTTTTATCAAATTCTGTTTTCAAACTGTATGATTTTAAAAATATTTCAACATCATCTGATTTAAGATTTTCACAGATTATCTGTTCATTTTTCTCTCTTATCTTGTTGTCAGGTATTTTAAATTCTTGGTAGCCATTTCTAGCATTGACTAATTTCATCACAATTGAATCATACCGTTGGTTTTTCTGGTTTATTAACTGTTGAATATACCATTCAATACTAAAGTCTTCAAGGTTTAATTCTGCAAGGTTATCGGGATGAAATAAGTAATTTTCAAAACAATAATAATCTAGTATTATATAATTCTTGTATTGTTTCTTTAATTTTAAGATTTCATTGTCGGTAAGATAATCTCTATCTCTAATACCAAAATGTGTAGGATTTGCAACCACCTTAATGTAAACACCGGCGCTGTTATTTTCTGGTATAAAGTGGATGTTTTCAAACTTTAAATTATTAAAGTATATAGAATTTTGATTTTCGCAATAAATAATAATTTTTCCTTCAGTAGTAGGAATAATTAATTGATCATATTGACTGTTAATTGCTTCAAGTTCTGTCTTTAAGCCTTCTAATTTAGACTTGTCGTAGAATTTATTATGAGTTTTAGATCTTATATCTTCTTCTACTATAGATTTGCCAATAAAAAAAGATTTGAACTGGTTGCCAAAGGAATTAATCAGTAAAACAGTCTCTTTTTCTGCTTTTTCAATAAGTTCTTCAATGTCTTTAATTCTCTCTTCTAATTGTGCTTTTTGTTGGTTTAATCCATCTTTTTTATTTTGAAGTTCTTGGATATTGTTTTGACGTATTAAATCTAATTCTTTTTCAATCTTTTTATTAGAACTGTCTTGAAGTATATCAATTTTTTGACTTAATGATTGCAATTCTGTTTTTACTGTAGAAAGTTCCTCTGCCAATTCCTTTTTTTGAATTGTTTCTTCTTTTAAATGTCTATTGGTCTCCTCATATTGTATAAAAATTTCTTCTTTAAGCAATTGTGCATTTTGTTCGACAGAATTGTTTGGTTTAATTTTCTGTCTTAATGCTTTGTTGGTTAGAATTTCAGTTACCAATTCACTACTAAACTTTTCATTGTCTTCATATTGTGTCAGTGCCCTTAAAATATCCATACTTATCTTTTCAGAATCAGAATCAACTTCTTTGAAAAAGAATGGTAATCTGAAGCTGCCTAGTATTGCATTTTCAAATTTTTCTGTTCGTGGCACCCAAAACTGAAGCATTGAAATAAATTCATTTGGATGAAGACAAATACTAATTTTTGTATTTGTATCATTATACTGTTTGAATTTATCATATTCCAAAAAGCTAAAATCCAAGGTTAATATCCAATTTGAAACATCTTTTGTTGAATCAATATAAGCTGGTCTTTTATCTTTCACATAATACCAAATCTGGCAATCGTGATTAAACTTGTCATAAATACTATTTTTTCTTTCCTGCTTTTCTTCCACAGTTAAACCTTGAAATTTACCCGCTTTAAAATATTTATCATACCTATATTCAACCTGTTCTAATAAATCATCTACTACCCTAGGATCAGTAGCATATTTATCCATATTATCTTGTTGAATTTCAACACCTTTTTTTCTAATATTAACTGAAAAATTATCTAAATATGGATCAAAATAATCATCCAAATCTAAGATAGAATTTTTCTCATAACACTTGTGGAAATATTTTTTTACTATTCCTGTAAACTCCTCAGTACCCTCAGCTGCTATAGCTTGATTAAGTGTTGGTTTTAGTTTTTTAAGATGGCTTTTAAATTTTTTAATTAAATACTGAAACTCTTCAACTGTTTTTGGTAGTACATAAAACTTTATAATTACTTTTTTTTTGATTTCCTCTATCAATTCTAAAAGTGCAGAAGTTGCATCATTAGAAGGATTGTCGTGAAGATCTAATAGTGTAAGTAAAAAATTGGTGTCAACAAAGATTTTTAGATTTGATTGTGATTTTGAAAGTTCATATACTTTTTCAACTGTTTGTTGATTGAGATTAGTTGCCTCAATGAAGAAATAGGCGTTTAATTGATGAAGTATGTATTTTTTTACAAATTCATTTGTAAAATCAAAGTATTTAAGCAAAAGGGCTTGTACTCTTGCTTTGTCACCATTATAACGGGTTAAGAATAATTGGAACTGTCCATATTGTTCAATATTCATTGAATCTACACCACTAATAAGTTCATATGTTTTTGCACCAATTTCCTTAATCAATGGTATTATTAAATGTTCATTTAATTCATTCCAGAGTTTTTTTGAATCAATATCGGGACATAATTGAACACATAATTCCTCAAATCGATTCTCTGCTTCAAATTCAATCTCCTTTTGGATAGTGAATGAACTATTGAAGTCATTATAGGTTTCATCAGATAATAAATAAAGATTATCTACTGTAGAAATGATTATTCTTTTACTTTTCAATACATCAAATTGTTTTGAAAGCCTAGCAATATCAATTTCCGTTTTTATTTCATTATGTAAATTTTCATATATTTCTTTTTCGGAAATAGGAGCATTGTTATTAATGCCAAATGTAGAAATAATGATGTTTTGTATTGCTTTTTCCCACCAACCACTTTCATTAAGCTTGACGTGATGTACTAAAGAAACTATTTCAGAAGATAAAATTTTCGACATACTTGAAGTATTATGTTGATTTAAACATATTATCTACAATATTACGAAAAAGCAATTGAAAGTTCTTTGAGGGAAACCGTAAAACGAGGAAAAATAGTGTAAAAAAGTGAAAATAAATTTAGGGTAAGGAGGGTAAGGTAATTTGGAGTAAAAGATATTTAATTTTTTTAGAAAATAAAAAACAGATTTATATGGCTGTATGGGTGCAAACTGAAACGACTACTTTATTAATTTGCATTTATATGCTCTTATATTACCCGATTGTTTTAGAAGAAAAAAAACGGCAACTGTTTGTGGTGTTTTTTGGTTACCCTGCCTGCCCTGTGAAAATGATGTAAATGAAAGTATTAGAATGAACAAAAGCCATATTCATCCAATTGCCAGCTGCTGTCTTAACTTCTGGGGACAGCATACCATCTTGGCTTATCTTATTTTGTATCTTAAATACTTATTCTTTTATCTTACTCTATTTAATTAAAAACATCAATAAAATCAATACTTAAGATGATTTTTATTATCTTGAAAAACTTGATTTCTATCTTTTTTCTTATCTTAAAGCTATCTAAAGTCTATCTTATTTTTTAAGCACCCAAATAGGTTTTGCAGTTGAAGTACTTTGATTGAATATTGTACTGTCTTTCTTTGACATTTCGTAAAGCAGGTTTCTGATTTTGGTTCTTTTTTGTTCTTCGGTTAAAATATTGGACAATTTGTCTAAAAGCAGATTGTCAATATCTTCCCTTGAAACTTGTTTGTATTGTGTTATAAATTCGACAATTAATGCTTTATAATATCCTTTGTCGAAAGCCTTATTTTTTATGTAAGTTGCCTTATCATTGGTTACTTCTGCCACTGATGCAGCCACATAATAGGCGTGTTTTCTGCCTTCAATAAGGTTTTCTTTTTTCAACATCTTTGATGCTGCTTCATTAATATCTTGCTTTTTCTGAACCTTGTCTAATAATACTACTTTATCCAAAGACAGATCTTTTCTTTCGATTAATAGTTTTGAATAATTTTCATCAATGGCGTGACCATAGATTTGCAGTACTACTTTTTGTGGTTCCGACAACTGATAATCCGGTAATGGAAAGAAGCGTTCCCTTTGTGCAACATACATTGTATGAATACCATAACCTAACCGGTCTATCATTCCTAAAGACACCATAGCTTGCGCTAACCAATGATTTCTATATTTTTCTGGTGTTTTATCTCCTTTTGTATAATCTTCTGGATTACCGGCATAAAAACTACCCGCGTTTGAAAAGATTAGTTTGTCCACTTTTTCCGTTACAATAATTCTGCTATTTAATGAATAATCCTGATGTGCAATACAGTTGTGCATCGCCTCAAGAATAGAACGGGTATCATATTTGTTTACAGTTGTCGCCAGTAATTCGTTGTCAGGAAAGAATTTATACTTTACGTTTCTGATTTGATTTAGAACTGTGGTTGTGTTTAATAACAATGGTGGCCCAAAGTGTTCATACGCTTTTTCTTCTGTTTCTAGTTTCCAAGTTATCTCGGCTAATGAAGGCAACAAGAAATGTGTAGCTTCTTCTTTTCCCAATAAAATAATTGAAGTATTGGTTATTTTGCCATTGATATTTATTTTGGCTTTATCCAGAAATTCTTCATCTGTCCAATTATCAATTTTATCATAATAAGAAGCTCTTGTTTTTCCTTCTTTGTATTTTCCACGAGCTACTCGTATTGCTGCGGGATCTAAATCGTTGATTGTTGCTTGTTCAATGGCTTTCGCACTCCAATCATCTTGGGAATTGTAGATGATGCGAATGTATTCCGGGAAGTTGCGTAAATCGGTTTTGTTACTGCCAATTCTTATGTACGCCATTTTTTTGAAGTGCGTAGGCTCGTATTTAGCCGCTGGAATTCTTAAAAGTACTATGTGTTTCCCCTTATACTCAAATTCAAATATTTCGAAGTTAATCTTGGGATGCAGCAAGTTTCTAATCCATAATTCTAAATCCTGATTGCCTTCTTTAGCATTCTGAAAGGTAAAGTTTGTTCCTTTTATTATTTGTGTATTGTCTTCAACACCCCATACTATATAGCCAAAAGGTTTGTTGGCAATGGCTGCTCCATTACTCATAGCCGAAATGTATTCGCCTTTTTGTTCGTTGGTGGTGCTTTTGGCTCCCATTTTAAACTCTACCCAGTTGGTCTCTGAAGGCAGTGCTGCAATTTGTTCCAGTAGCGTATGTAGTTGAAGGTTGTTCATTTTAATTCTTTATTGTTTATTCTTTTATTGGTTAAGGTATTGTAATTTTTATTGGAATACGATTTTTTTTGGTGTTTTTTGGGATTTAACCTGAATTATGAAACCTAATATACAATCTACAATAATACGAAAAAGCAACGGAATGTAAAAGAGCGAAAATGAATTTAGGGTGTAGGGTGTAAGGGAAAAACGCGTAAAAGATTTTATTTTTTTAATGATTGAAATAAAACGGATTTATTGGGAATATAGGGTGCAAAAGGGTTTTAACGGTTTACTATTATGCGTTTATTTATTCTTATGTTACCCGATTTATTTTTTTTAAAAAAATAAAAAATGTTTGTGTTGAAAAGTGGTTACACCACCTTACACCCTAAAATTAAAGTAAAAAGGTGCTTTTTGGTGAGAAGTAAATAGTCTTTATTGATAAGTTTTTTTGGGGTAAAAAGAAAAAAGTGAAACTTTTCAGCTCCACTTTTTTGTTATTTTTTATTCTTCGACTTCTTTGTTTTTTGCATCAACTTCTTCGTATGTAAATTCTTTAACTGCATAAACTGGTTTTCCTTGCCTCATTAATCTAGTAAAATTGTGTTTCTTAAGCGCTTTTCCCAATTTGTTTATTGTGCCATCATTTAAGTTTAATTTTGTTCTGTCGGCAATTTTAGCAGCAATTTGAGAAGCATTTAAAAAAAGATTTGCTTCTTCTTTTGGACAAGGCTCAAACCAGGTTAAAAGCAATTCTTCTTCTGGGCTGTGTAATTGGTATTGTTCGTTATTTTCGGTTATCGATTTAATTTCTTCTTGGTCGAACCAATATCTAAAACCACTTTTGAAAAGAAACAATGCTTGTGAAAATGCCATATTAATATCTACATTGTGTTGGTATTTGATGCCTTCCAACTCAAAGCAAAGAAACCTTCTGCTTCCTGTACTATCGTTCAGGAACTGTGCTGTATTAACACTTCCAGCAAACGATGCCCTTCTAGGCATTGTTTCGTTGTTGTGTCCGTAGGCTTTTCTCATTCTGATTTGGGTTTTTGTAATGATTTCTTTGAGTGATCCAATTTCTGAACGGTTTAGGTTTTCGAGCTCGTCCAAATTGATTAACATACATTCTGAAAGCTGCACCAATGTATCTTTATTGTTTGGGTTTATGGTTCCAGAAAATAGATATTCTTTCAAAGGTTTTGGCACAAGCTTTTCAACCCAGGTTGTTTTTCCTAATCCTTGTTTGCCGCTAAATACAATTACGGTATGATTGATTACTTTATCATCGAGAACACAACCGACCATAGCTACCAACCACTTTTTAAAACATTGCTGCCAAAGGTCTTGTTTTGTAGTAGTTATTGTGTTGGCTAATTCTGTAATATAATCAGTCTTTTCATCGTAAGAAGGTAAATTGAAAAAGTAATCTTCAAAAGGGTTGAACAGCACACAAAAATCAGAATACAATAAATTTCGTAATGATGATAGATTTGTTTTAATTCGACCTTTTAAACACTCTCTAAGCATTGAATTTTCTATAAAATCATTCATTACATTCCACTTCTTTTTACCGAAATATTGGAACTCTAACTTACCAGAAACAATATTGTGCCGAAATACATATTTGTTTGATAAAAACAACTCTAAACGGTCAATTTGGGTTGGTTTTGGTTTGTCTTCGTCGTCTTCGTCAGTGGTATCTGTTATTGAAAAATTCTCTTTCTTTTTAGGTTTAATAGGTGGTTCAAATTTTTCATTTTTACCAAACTCGTGACTATTTCCGTAAGCACTATTTACTGATTGTGTCACTTCTTTTTCGTCATATGCAAAATCGGTTAGAATATATCCTAGAGCTTCTTGGAGCGATACACCTTTACGGTTTAGGTTACAGGCAAGCTGATGTACAAATACGTTGCGACTACCATTCACGAATTGCACTTTTTTTTCAGTGAATTTTATGCAATGATTGTAAATAGCATATTTGTCTTCGACTGGTTCTCGTTTTTGGTTTTTGGGTTCAGGTTGTGTTTCAGTTAAAGGTATTTCGTCCCTCGACTGCGCTCGGGATGACTCACTTTGATTGTCAATAGTTGTGACAAATGTAGAGGAGTTTTCGTTTAGATATAGATTTTCATCCCAGGAATAAAAGCATAATCTTGTTACATCTTTGCCTGATTTGTCTATTTCCAGTTTTAAAATGCTCTCGTAATGTGCTTGGACCAAAAGAAACGCATCTTTGTGATTGGCTTTGTCTGAATTGATTTTTACTAGAATTTTCAATCCGTTTCCAGACGGACTAATGAAACTGGCATAAGTAAACTCACTTTGATTGGCCAAATGCGAAGCATTTTGCAAATCGGTTGTACTTAATTTATCGATGTCCAGAATAATACAATTTGAATATTCCGCCAGGAATTCCAATTTTCGACCTCCAACAAACTTTCCCGAAGGTGTGAATGCTGGAAGTGATTTTTTGGCTTTGTTGTAGGCTTCTTCTTTTTTTTCGGCTAATGATTTACGCAAGTAAACAATGGCGTGTTTGTATTTTCCAGTGCGGATTTCTTCCAAGATTACAGGAAGTGATTTGTGTTCCACAACTTCGTTGAAGTTTTTGAATAAAGTTACCATAGTTTAAAGTTGTTAGTTGATGATTGCCCTTCGACAAGCTCAGGGTGACGGGTTGTTGGTTCTCGTTTATGCGAGACTTGCAATCGCAAGCCTCGCAGGTTCCGTTGCAGCTGTTCATCTTATCTGCCTTTGAAAGATTTGTTGTAATGCTCTGTTAGCAATTTTTCAACATCAGAAAGTTTGTAGTAGATTTTGTTTCCTACTTGACTGAATGAAATTTTGCCTTCGTCTCTCCAGGTTTGGGCTGTCCGTTTTGAAATTTTCATCAGTAAAAGGAATTCTTGATTGTCTAGAAAGGTTTCTTTCTTTGGGTCAGCCTTGGTAGTGATTTGGCTTTGAATTGCGTCTAATTTGCTCATTAGATCCGTGAACTGGTCTTTTGTGAAGATAATTGCATCCATTTTTAAAGTTTTTTAAATGTTATGGTGCAAATGTGGGAAGTAGTAAAAAGTCCAAAAGTCCTGAAAAGGTCTTTCAGGACTATTTTGTTTTAGAGCATTTTGTCGATGTCTATTCTTTTGTGAGGTTTCGGACGTTTTTCTGTTCGTGAAGGAGTAAGTATTGTTTTGACCGTTTCAGGACTTATTTCTTTCCCGTCTTTGTCAACGTAAGAATTTACGATAATTGCCACCAAATCATTAACCGAACCATCAAGGATTGATTTTCCATCAACAAATAATTCTCTTGAAAACTGATAATGAATGTCAATAAACTGATTTAAATTGCAATTGATTTGCATTTTTTTGAATGGCATTTGACAACCTGTTTTGTGATTTTGAGCATCTTCAATTGCCACGTGTATTTTCTGCAAGGCATAAATATTCTCTATCTCTTTGGTGCATTGTGCATCATAAAACGGTGTCTTTTGATTGATAAACTCAATATTGGCTTGTTGGTATTCAAACATTTCTTTGGTTAACAACAATATTTTTTGATTGTCATTATTAATTTTTTCAAGCTGCTTTTTTATTTCATAAAACGAGAAATAACGGTCTTCACTTTCGGCATTGATATATTTTTTAGGCGTGTTAATTTTAGTTTCCTTTATGCTCGAAGATTGCAGCTCAGTTTGTTTTTTTTCTATGAGATTAAATAGTTTGTTGTAACGACACAAAACTTTTTTAGAAACGAATAGTTCTTCGTTATTTGCCAGTAATTTTTCAAGTTTGTTTAACCAGGCTATTGGGTTTTTCACCAAGTTGGTTTGGTAGTTTATGAATGCAGGGTATTGTGTTAGTTTAAGTGTGAAAATTATTTCAATTAAAGCGTTACAATAGTTTTGTAAAGTGACTTTTTCATCAAGAATTATATCAAAATCAGGGTTGGAAACTTGTGTTGGGTTTACTACTATCATTTCGACAAACGAAGCTGTTTGAATGTGTTGTTCCATATAATACAGGCGTATTTATTATTTTATGTTTTTGCATACGTTTTGAAATGGAATTTTCACGTTCTTTCGCTGTTCGGATTAAAATGTAATCTACCTGTTTTCAAGTTTCTTACACCTTTATTTCAATTCTATTTCATTTAAAAATTATTCCTCTTTTTGCGCTAAATTAGATATAAAAAAAATCCTTTTGACAAAGGATTTCATAAATATTTGCTAATATTTTAATACGATTTTAATTACTATACGATTAATATACTGTTAGTATATTTTTTGTTTTTTTAAATATACTGTGAGTAGATTTATTAGAAAATATAGTTGTCAACTGCCTTGTCCAGTTCTTCGCTTATGATTTTGGCATATACTTGAGTTGTGCTAATATCTCGGTGGTCCATTAATTTTGAAACGTGCTCAATTCTCATACCATTATTTAAAGCATTTGTTGCAAAACTGTGTCTTGATAAATGGAAAGAAAGGTCGAAAGGGAGTTTTATTTTTTCGCCTAATTTTTTAAGATGCCAATTTGCCAATTTATTGAAAGCTGCTGTTTGAAAATAACGTTTTGCCTCGCTGTTCAAATAGCCTTCTTTGTCCACTATAATCGGAAAGATAAAATCATCGTGATTGGCGTTTACTTTTTTGTATTTTTCTAAAATATCGATTGCTACTTTACCAATTTTGAACTGGTGTACTCTTCCAGTTTTACGAATGTGTTTTTGAATTTTATGTTCTGCTTCATTGTAATTGGAATATTGCATTTCGATAACATCACTAAAACGCAATCCTCCAGCATAAATTGAGAAAAGGAATAAATCTCTCCACATCATAGCTTTTTTGCCTTCAATAAGCTTTATTTGTGTTAAAGCATCAATCTGTACTTTATTAAGAAATAATCTTTTAGAAGAACTGATTTTGAGTGTTATTTTGCTAAAAGGAAACATCGTTTCTGGAATTACTTCTTCACGAATTGCATCCCTGAATATGGTTCCGAGCACAATTATGGAAAGGCGTTGAGTTGTATCTCCGTTGCCTAAAGTATCTCCTAAATGAAATTTATAGTCGTTTAATAGTGC
>Ga0116158_10001082_pt1 | contig 25180 bp, 12 predicted proteins | sample AD_UKC052_MetaG_FD_89883 | JGI IMG/M metagenome (GOLD analysis project Ga0116158, IMG submission 89883) | Active sludge microbial communities of municipal wastewater-treating anaerobic digesters from USA - AD_UKC052_MetaG | ecosystem: Engineered > Bioreactor > Anaerobic > Digestate | place: USA... | reverse complement strand
CATAGCCATCCCAATGCAAACCGTTCGAATAAGCGTTTGATTTGTTACCTTCCATAATATCAATTTCAGCGCCATCATTTGCTGTGCCATCTACACCCTCCGGCGCTTTCATGCCGCTTCCCTCAGGCATCATCCAAAATGCCATTTGATGTCCGTTGGGTTTTACAATGTGCATCCGGCATTCGAGAAATCCGTACGTAGGTGCATATTTTCCTTTGGAATTAAATCTCCCAGCGTTATAGGCAGTATCATTTATGGTAGATTTCCTGTAATAAATAAACATATTGCCATTCCTTTCTTCCACTTGTTTATCATCGGCAAACAAGGTAATATCAACTCTTTTTCTTGTGGTGTTTTCAACAGTCCATTTATTGGTATCAATGATATTATCATTGAATTCATCAGAGAAATCAAGCGTCCATTTACCTGCTAGTAAGTTATCGGAATCGGGGAGCATGAATGGTGCTGCGTCTTTCGGGCTTTGCGGATCAACAAAAGACCTCTTCTCAGACTTTTTTTCACTAAATGCAGCAAAATTCCAGGTATCACGCCAGTTAATTACCATTTTACCGCTTGAAAAATCAATGGGCAACCAAATATATCTTCCTGTGATGGGGTTTTCAGGTTTCCAGATGTCGAACAGGGCAATATAAGCATCGTCTTTTCCCTGAACCTGAAGGATATACGACGACTGTCCACCGTATGTTTTTTCAACACCAAGGCTATCCACATTATTATATCCATTGCATGGATTTCCATGATAGGTCCATTCGCCCAGTATGCTATTAGCAGTGTAATATCTTGCTACATTGGGTTTCCATCCGCTTGAGCCGGATCCCAGCATGTGGTACACACCTTTTCTTTTAATAACCGCCGGCGCTTCGGTATGCAATTCAATCCCTTTACCAACCTGGTAATCGCCTTCAGGGTAATAATAATCGCTATCCAACTTGCCAATTACAAAGGCTTTATCCGGTTTGCGAACCGTTAAATGGTAAAGCCTGCCATCATCATCCCGGAACATGGAAAAGTCACCTGAACCCCTGGGCGAACCACCCCCGTGAAATTTATGGTGATAGGTGAATGGTCCGTTTGGCTTTTTAGATACAGCAACTCCAACATTACTCGTTTCGTATCCCACACCTCGAAAATATAGTTTAAAAAAAGCTACAAATTCCTTGTTCTTTTTATTGTACACTACTTTGGGTCTTTCGAGGATACATCCATAAGCGAGGTCGTTGGTAGAATCTTTATAGTCAACACTTAGCACCACACCTTCATCTTTCCAGTTGATTAAGTCTCTGGATGAATAACAGTGGATGCCTCCATCGGCAAACTGTGCTTCCGATTTGCCTTCGAGTTTGTGTTCACCATACCAGTAATAAGTTCCTTCAAAAAAAACAACACCCCCACCATGTGCATTGATTGGAGTTCCATTGTTATCCAACCAAACTTTTGCAGGTGTGATATTGATTAAACTTTGGGCATTAGTTGTAATCGAAAGGAAGAGAAATCCAAAATATATAAACCATTTCCTCATTTGTCTCTGTTTGTCAATCATTTAATCATTATTTAGGTGCAGGTACCTGCTTCACTATTTCACTTCGAATTCCGGCGTCCACTCACTCGGAAAACCCCATTGCTTAATTACCCGCATCCTGTAAAATAAAGGCTTACCTTTTTCAATACTTTGCAGTCGCAGAACACCTACCAGTTTGGTGGTAAACTTTTGTTTGTAATTACCGGCCTCTGTACCATACTCCACTTCATACAGGTAATCATAAGGATTTACACTGTAAGCAATATAGATATCATCATTTACACGTTTATGCCCCCAAACATTGGGTGGTAGTTCGTCTTCATCTTTGGTAAGTTCTATGGCAGCGGAAGCCATGCTCTCACCAGCATCATTCACCGCAATCAATTGGTAGTTCCATACTTCCCGCTGCTTTACCCGTTCATCTTCAATATCAATAAAATGATTGATGGTCTTTGCTGTAGTAAAAACACTATCTCCCTTTGTATAGCGCACCAGGTATTCAGTCGCATTGGGTAATCGATCATAATGCAGCCGTACGGCATTATTGGCAGTATTGGCAAAGCCAATAGAGGGCTGCTTTGGCACATAAAAATAATTCGTTTCATGCAAAACAGAATAGCCCTGTGGATCCATTAGCGCTACATGAAGCATGCATACATCGGCCTTGTTGCTCCAATCGGTTTTTACAGCAAAAGAAGCATCTCCGGGATTGATGTCTTTCAATGCTACGTTACGAACGTCAATGGTATCAAACTGTTTATTTACGATGCTTAATCGCAAGCTGTAACCCCGAAGCACATTGGCAGGAATGTCGAGTTTATCTCTCGGTTCAATGCTAATGGTTGCGGAAGCTTTGGCCACATCAATAGCAGAAAATACTATTCCTTTTACCGGTGCATATTCCTTTTGTACTGCATAAAAGGCTCTCTTTTTTTCCCTGAATGTAGTAACTATTCCCCATGGCCTGTTTTGCGAGGGAGGTGTAACCCATCCCGGCTGTCCATAATAATTGCTTCTGTAATCATTTAACGTCCATAAGGATGCGCCCAAAACATATTCTTTATTGCGCATTTGATCCATCATTTTGTCAATGGGAATAATACCGAGGTTGGGATCTTCCGAATGCAACACATTCCCAAATTCAGAAACGAAAACAGGTTTTTTATGGTTGGCCGAGGCTCGGTCGGTACCATTACCCCAGCCTCCGTATAAATTAATCATGGCGATGTCGGAATAAATAGTGGCATCATCCGGGTTTCTCTGTGCGGTATTGGAAGCATATACAGCAAGCCTGTTCGGGTCTAACTGTTTGGCCATCTGAATAGCCCCTTTTACATATTCCTTTACTTTCGGATTCTTATCTTCATCTCCAATTTCATTACCCACACTCCAGCCAATCACGGAGGGATGATTAAATTTTTCATCAATGATTCGCTGTAGCCATTCTTTAGGAAGCAGGTGGTCCGGATCTACGAGGTCGTCCTTCCCCCATAAACCCACTTCTTCAAACACCATAATTCCTTTTTCATCTAAATAATCGAGGTATTCTTTTGGTAATGACACATGACTTAATCTCGCCATGTTTACGCCCAAACTTTTCATCAAATCAACATCCTCCTTAATTCTTTCAAAAGGCAGGGTATTGCCTGTAAACCTGTCTTCGGGAACGACATTGAAACCAACGGGGCGAATGCTTTCACCATTCAGTAATAATCTCATGCCATCAATTTCTAATTTGCGTATGCCAAAGCGATCTGCCAGCGTATGTAAAATCAGGTTGCCTTCGTATAGTGTTACTTCTGATTCATACAAATTCGGAAAATCAACATGCCAGAGTGCTACGTTGGATTTGGATAACGCATACATCCAATTCACCTCATGATCGGAAGTATTAGCAGGTACTGTTGTTTGAATAAAATTCTCTGCAATGACCTTATTGTCTTTTATTATTTTGATGCCGATTTTTATGTCTTTCGATGTATTACCCGCGTTGCTGCAAATAATTTTTGTATTAATATTCGCATCACCCGTTTTTAGGTTTGGAACGGCATTTATATGTTGAAATTCCAATCTTGTGAGTGGGGTAATTTCTAATAAAACGGGTCTTCTTATACCTCCCCAATTCCAAAGTGCTCCGCGCTTAAATACATTATTTACCTGTACTGTCACCCTGTTTGCTTCACCAAATTTCAGGTGTTGGGTGATATCGAAATGAAAGGGTAAAAAGCCCAAATGATTCTCACCAACGGGTTGTCCGTTGATCCAGATTTTTGCATCGTTATACACCGATTGAAACACCAAACGTAAACGTTTCGATGCCATAGATTTATCCAGGGCGAATGTTCTTGTGTACCAGGCATCTCCGGCATAAGCGGCATATTCATTGCGTAAATCCCAGTTACCGGGAACAGGCATACTATCCCAGCCGGCAGGGTCCAAATTTTCACCGAACCAATTCATTTTTTCACCGTTCCCATAAGGATCTATGCGGAATGACCAGGTACCATTCAAAGACACTTTTTCTGCCGGCTGCGCCATAACAGCAGACAATGTCCAACAGCAAATGATGAATATGATTATGATAAAGATTCTAAATTGCTTCATAAACCGAGATGTTGAATACCGATACCGGAATGTGCTCTTGCTTTCGGGAAAAATTAAAAACCAATGTACTTGCCTTAAAAGGCTGATCGAACGTTATGGAATTGATGGCCTGATAATTACCTTTAACTTCTTTCAGCAGATTCCCATATTCATCTTCAATGCTGTAATCGCTCACGATAAAAGGAATGGAACTTTCCGGGTGTTCCATTAATGTGCTTTCCAGCGCATGATCATAATCGGAGTCAAAAAAGATGCAGATCTTTTGTATGCTTATTTCCTGTTCCCAATTCAATTTCACAAAAGGGGTTTCATCATTTTTTTCTGCTATCCAAACATTGGTTTCGCCCCCAGGAGAAGGTCTTACTTCCCCGTTCATTAAATTGCCGGGTGAAAAAATATCTAAAGGAGGAGAAACCGAAAAAAATAAATTTTTTCCACCCGGACGGCGCTCCGGTGTCCAGAATTCAAAACTGTCTATTCCAATATTTGGGGGAGGTTCCTGTTTGCCATAATTTGAAACGGCTTTATTAATTCTGTTATAAACCGTCATGATGGCCGAACACCTTTCTTCCGAAACACGTACACGGATGTTTTCATTTTTCATCAAGCATACATAGGCGTATTGTTTTTCGGATAAAGCTGTTTTAGTATTGAATGCTATTTGATGTATTCCGCTTTTCAAATCATATTTCTCAATCTGTAATATTACATCGGGTGTATAGTGCGTATTTACGGAAGACACTTTTAATTGAATTTCCAAACATGTATCTGCAAGGGCTTCTACTTCAAAATTAAATGCATACGAAGTGCCGGGATCCAAAGGCAATAACTGGGCTGTACTGAAGGTTAATGCTTTCCACTCTTCGCCTGCATTAAATCCATCGAACTGTAATTGCGAAGAGGTTGTAATAGTTGCTTTCGTTGCAATATCCAATTCATCGCCCATCTTTACCCTTGGAATACTTTGTCCGTTTCTGTTGAGTACTGATTGCAGCAATTTTATTTTTTCCTTATCAGAAAGGTCGCGTGGTATCCAATTATTTTTACTGCAAATAGCGGCGGCTTGCCCAACTGCCTGCGCACCGAGTGCACAGGTTAGCATAACCCTTGTAGATCCAAAGGCAACATGGGTGGCACTGATGATTCTTCCAGCGAGAAATAAGTTATGAATGTCTTTAGAATAATAACAACGGTAGGGAATAGTATAAACACCCCTGGAGTGCCATTGGGTGCAGGAACTATGTTTACTGTAAATACCATCGGCAGGGTGAAGATCCATGGCCCAGCCGCCATGCGCTACGCTGTCGTAGTAATCCCTTTGTTCCACAATATCTTTTTGAGCAATCATGTGGTCGCCTTCAAAGCGCCTGCTTTCACGCTTTCCGGGGATAGTGCCCACCCATTCGAGGGTTAAATTATCAGCTTCAGGATATTTACCACTATTTTTTATGTAGTCCCAAATGCCATAAATCACTTTCCAAAGTTCAAATTTTATGTTTTCCGATTCATGTATGGTATCCAATCTGCCGCCATACTCTACCCACCAAAGTTTACAACCATGATCGCCTGATTGATAGTTCCTGATTCTCGGGAGTTCTGCGGCATTTTTTATGGCAAAAGAAGGAGCGGTATACGAAACGGGGCGCTTCATTTCTTTCGTATAAAAATACATGGAATGCCCTAATAAATTTCCGTAATCTTCCACATTTGGAGCGAAACCTTCGTCAAATTCCAATGCATCTTCCGCACCCATTCTGAAAGATGCACCTGACAAAAAGCCAACGATTCCATCACCAGATGCATCACAAAACAACGGTGCCGTAATATTATAAGTGGTGCTGTTTTGACTGCAAAAGCCGGTAACACTTTCAATGGTGCTATCATCTTTTTTTGCCACTTCATAAATCACTGTATTTAAAAGCAGTGTTATGTTTTTTTCCTCGTACACTTTTTCCAGTAAAACGGTATCGAAAATGAGCGGGTTACCTTCTTTGTTTCTTTTTAAATTTTCCAGCAAAATCTCATTGATTAAACCACCTTCCCTGCTCCAGCGGTTATTATTGCCCATGTGAGATGTAGCACCCAGGCTCCAAAGCCTTACTTCGCTTGATGCATTGCCGCCGAGCACGGGTCGGTCCTGAACCAGCGCCACTTTTAGCCCCGATCTTGCTGCGGTGATAGCGGAACAAACACCTGCCAATCCGCCACCGATAATGGCAAAATCGGAATCAAGTTGTATTACCCTGTTTTTTCTGATATTCTCAAATGACCTTTGTATCATTTTTCACAGCTTTTGAAACCTTATTGAAAGAATGAAAGAATTATGCCGCTATTACTATGCTGTTATGCATTATTCAGGCGCAATGGCACCTAAATGCGGTTTGTCTCCAATGGGCTTTCCAAGAATATCCTTTCCCGGGTTCATTCCCTGAAGTAATCCAAGGAAATCTTCTGCAAGTGGTTCTATTTTAATGCCTTTGCCTTTAATCAGGTCAATATTACCAGGAAGATAATCTTCAATTCGAAAGCCACCCGGATTTTTAAATTCAGGATCCCCCATTTTCGGCTTTGCATCTCTAATTACCGCATCGGTTGGCCAGGCAGCATTCGAATACCAAAGGTTATTGTTGAAAATTACCTGCCCATCAAGGCCTGTGCTTCCCTTATCCGCTTTGTTCTGATCGCCTAACACCATTTTGGCAGCGCCCATAATGCAAAATATATTATTGGCAATCAGAATACCTTTTGATGTGCCGTCAATTGCAATTCTTGCAGTAATAGTTGTATCCACATAAATGGTATTGTTATAAAAATAACTATTCACCGGTCCCTTCCTCGGCTTTTGATCTCCCTGATAGCCGCTCAGCCAAAAAATTTTCCCTTCCTGGAAAGCGCCGTTCACTCCTTTTATCCGGTGGCCGTCGTTTACGCTGATGTTGTACCGGTAAGCACAGTTGTAATTATTCCCCAATATTTCGCAGAACCCGCCCGCATTCCATCCGCTGAAATTGTATTGCAGCACCACATGGTCACAATTAAAATCCACATGTGCACCTGCCGAGTCGCCGGGGCCGTTGGCATGCGTAAAGCTATTATGTTCAATCAGCACTTGCGATGCGCCCCATGTCCATAAGCCGCTGCCCCTGCCCCATTTACGGCTGTCGTTATTGCTGCCCGAATGATCAACCGTATTATGGTGGACATGAATGTTTTTTACTTCGCTCATTTGCATGCCGGGGCCTCCCGTGTAAGCAATATTGTTTTCAAATATTCTTACCCAATGAATGTTTTTGTTTGTGCCTGTAAGTTTAATCCCGGTGTGGTCCACATCCCGAATAATGCAATGGCTAATATCTACCTGGGTAATCTGTGCCGTTGGGTTGTCTGCAATCAACCTTATTCCCCAACCATATCGCTGCGATCCGTTGGCCGTTTTCACTTCTTCAGCGCCGCGTTCAAATCCTTTATTCTCAAAATATACATTCTTAATTTCCAAACTGTCAAGTTGAATATTTCGGCATATTTTTCCCGGTGAGGCAGTAACTTTTACCCCAACCCGCATTTTTTCTTCCCCAGATTTTTCGCCCTCATATCCATCTGCTTCTATAGTGGCATGCTTTACCACAATATAACTGCAATCCTGAATAAGTATACCATTGGCTTTGCTTTTTGCATTAATACCAAAGTACGGGGAATGATCAGCCTTTGCACTCCCTGAACCTGCTTGATAGCTGCCTACAATTACCGGCTGATGGGGTATGCCTTGAATACCGATCAACCTTAGTTCGCCGGCAAAAACCTGGCCTGCAGCAAAAAGAATTTTGTCGCCTGGTTTTATTAGGAGCTCATTTACTTTATCAATAGAGCGGAAAGGCTTGTCTATAGTTGTTCCTGCATTTTCATCCTTACCAACAGCACTATTTATAAAATAATCAGTTGCCCATGCATTTTGCATTGACAATATGGCCACCCATATGAGTGAGAACTTAACACCGCGTTTTATCATGTGTGAATTGTTTGTAGAAATGAAAATATCGGTTTAAACCCGTTTTGTATTATTTGGTGCTAGCAGGCAATTTTGGAATTTTATCAAACACACTCAAATCCCACTGATCATACCAACGAAGAACAGGCTTGTCATCTTCAAACTGAATGGGCAGCCAAACGTATCTTCCGTCAATGGCGTTCTCCGGTGTCCAGCGATCGCCCATATAAATGTAGGCGTTCTTTTTTCCGGCAACAGGAAGAATATAAGTACTCTGCGACCAAAACGTTGTTTTCACCTGGTCTTCGGTACCCCTGCTCGGATCACCAAGCTCCTGCCATGGGCCAAATGGATGATCTGCAACAGCTAACCGGGCGGGGTTAGGTTTCCAGCCAGTGGTGCCAGAAGTAATCAGGTAGTACTTTCCTTCTCTTTTAAAAATGGCAGGAGCTTCATTGGCTTTACCAGCCAGCACCCTTGTATATTTTCCGGAAAAGCCCTGATAATCTTCTGTCAACTCGGCAATATGCAAGGTTTGATTGTTTTCAGATGAATGAATGTGATAAGCCTTTCCATCATCATCCACAAACAAAGTCATATCGCGGGCCATTTGGCCTCTGGTAAAATCCCTTCTAACAAAGTAACCTTCACGAACGATTAGTTGTCCTTCTGGCTTTTGCAGGCCAATACCCTCAAGGCTTGGTTCCTGATCCCTTTTTTTATATTCCCCGGGAAAATTTTCAGGCCATAAACCTGCGTTAGGATTTACACTTTTTAAGTAGGTATAGGGTCCTGTCACTTTATCACTAATAGCAAGTCCGGTTAAGGCTGCTTTGTACCCTTGCCCTTTAAGCTCGTGATGAAACCACATCACAAATTTCTTTGTCTTCGCATTATATATCACCTTCGGCCGCTCAATGATGCAGCCCTTTACCAATAAATTAGTCGAATCTTCACTAATGGACAAGGCTATTCCTTCATCCTTCCAATCTCCCAGGTTGTTTGACGAATATACATGTACACCCACATTTGCGAGGTTACCTTCTTTGCCTCCGGTTTTATGTTCTCCAAACCAATAATAGGTATCGTTATAAAATAAAATACCACCACCATGCGCATTAATGTGTACTCCGTTGTTATCGGGCCAAACCTTTCCAGGGTAAAAGCCAATCCGCTTTTGGGCCTGTAACAATAATGAACAGGATATCAAAACGCAAATCATAATAATTCTTTTCATATCATTGATTCTATGATTAAGTTATAGGATTTACATGAATTCAACCTAAATTTTTCAATCTGCTTTATCTAAATGAATAACATTAAATTCCCAAACAGAAGCCGGAGCACTTGCTTTAAGAATTTTCAGTCTGATTTTTTGCGAACTATAAAAAACAGGAAAGTGAATTACTTTACAATCATCCATTGACTGATCATCTGAAAAAATGGTCATCCACTTATTGTTTTTCAGAATATCTATTTGGTATGATTGAATTCGGTTGACTCTTCTATTTGAAAAGAAATCTGTTGCACTAATCTGCTTCGAATCCTGGTATTCGAATATGCTTATCTTATTAAACTTGTCCGAGGGGTTTAAATCAATAATAAGTTCGGCAAGCGTATCATTGGCAGCCCAGCGGGTTTGCATCCTGCCATCTACAGCCAGGTTTGCTCCATAAAGATGGGTGTTGTTTTCAAATACAGTAGTTGCCGTTGCCGGATTTGATAAGGAAATAAACCGGCCATTTTTGGGCAGGGGACTATTTTTCTTTATGCCTGTTCTTTTTGCCAGTGCTATTACGGTGTTTGCCTCATGTTCTCTTATATTACCTTCGGGGCCGGGAGGTACATCCACTATCAGGGTGTTATTATTTTCAGTACACCAATAAAACAATTCCTCCAGTTCATCAAGGCTGCGAATGGGCATTGGTTTTGATTTCTGAAACCAGTTCCATTGCTTACCCAGGCAAATGGTATGTTCAAATGGCATATAATAGGATTTGCCCTTGTGCAGGTATTGCTTTTTATCGAATTTGCTGGCTATTTTAGGATCCCAGATTCTAAAATCCACCGGAAAGTATTGAAAGAAATACTTGTTATCAACTGTCATAGAATCGGGTAGAACTTTGTTTTTGGACCCTTCTTCAGTTGCAATGGTATGGTTTACGGTTACGGCACAATTGGGCTGATATTTCTTAACTAATCCATATATTCTTTCCAGGCCCCAGTTTTGTGGTTTTCTATCCCATCCACCATCCAGCCAAAGCTCACAAACAGGCCCATAATTTGTAAACAGTTCGGTCAGTTGGTTGAGCATAAAATCTATATAAGGTTCTGGGTTTTTATCTTTATAGGATGGCTCTCGTCTGTCCCAAAGTGAATAATAAACAGCAAATGATAGCCCGTACTTTTTGCATGCTTTGGCAACTTCAGCCACAATATCAGTTTTAACAGGGGCAGACCCCACATCATAGGTAGTATATTTACTGTCCCAAAGGCAAAATCCATCATGGTGTTTGGTGGTTAAAAGTACATATCTGAATCCCGCATCCCGGGCCACTTTTATCCACTGATCACAATCAAGATTTTCAGGATTAAATTTTTCAGCAGGTATGCTGCCATCCGACCATTCAACATCGGCAAATGTATTTACCCCATAGTGTATAAACATGCCATAGCCCCTGTTTATTAACATTTGCTGGGTAATATCAGGCGAAGCAGCCGGTACAATACCTTGTGTAAAACCCGCCGCTTGAACAAATAATGCTAAAAAAAATATTAAAATTTTTATCATATTTAATGATTACAGGTATTATAAAATAAATTCACCAGTTATCTGTTCTAAACGATGAAGCCGGCAAGCCCTGTGTATTATACAAACATCCCACCACCCAGTTTTTAAAACCATATCTTACACTAACCGGGTTTTTAACACGATCACTCCATACAGTAATAGAAGTTCTTTTGTCTTTTGTAAAAATGGCCTGAGCCGGATAAAAAAATTTGTCTTCTCCTGCAATTTCAAATTCAGTTAAAGGCTTACCAAAAGTGGTTAATCCCAATTCGGCATAATCAAATGATACAATCAGGCTATCTCCTTTGGTCTTTTCCATACGCTGGTAAACCGGGCCACTAAAGGCAATACCCGTTATATTGTAATCTTTTGCCAGGGCCCAGTAAGCCAATCTGTTTCCAACCAATTCTTTTTGTGCCGGATGAATAACATTTTGCTCGCCAATGTCCAGGGTAACAACCATCCCCGTTTTTTCAACTGTCTGCATGGTTTTCAATTGTGCTTCCCTTACCAAAGCACCGGTCAGGTTAATGTTCCCTCCATGCGGAGCTATTTGTACAAAATAGAATGGAAAATTTCCTTGTTGCCATTGGTTTCTCCATGCATGAATCATGGATGAAAAAAGCGATTGATATTCTTCAGGGTTTCTTCTGTTGCCTTCTCCCTGATACCAAATTACGCCTTTTATAGTAAACCCTATATAAGGATGCAACATGGTATTGTACAAGGCAGTGGGTGTTTTATTAGCTTCGGTATAAATTATTTTCTCAGGAATGACTACCTTTCCAAAAGTAGCTAAAGTGCTGCTGTCCATCCAGCTTTCCACACTTGATCCACCCCATGCATTTACAATTAACCCGACGGGTACTCCCAATACAGCATTCATTTTTTTTGCAAAATAGTAGGCGGCAGCGCTAAAGTTTCCGGTATTTGCCGGAGAAGCATACTTCCAGTTTCCTTTAATATCATTAGCCGGGGTTCTGCTGATTACTCTTGCCGAAGTGTACACCCTGATATTGGCATTGGCAGAATGTAGAACAGTTTCATTGCTCCCCATAACAGGCTGGTTGGCATAACCCTTTACCGGCATCTCCATATTTGACTGACCAGAGCACAACCATACTTCTCCGATGAGTACATGATTCAATGTTATGGTTTCGCTTCCTTTAATTTTTACGGTATAAGGACCGCCGGCTGAAGGAGTTTGCAATGTAAGCCGCCACTTTCCGGTTTCGTCTGTTTTGGTACTGCTGCTTTTGCCCCAGCTCCCATTCACTACAATGTTCATTTTCGGTTTATCAGTACCCCAAATAACGGCTTCAGTTTGCTGTTGCAGCACCATGCTATCGCTAAAAAATGAAGGCATTTGCGTTTGGGAAAAGCAGGAGGCCTTAAACACAAAGCATAATATAAATGAAATAGTAAGTCTTACCATGTTGTTTGAACTTTTATGAATTTAACACGCGATTTTTTACAGCCGAAAGACGATTTATACCTCCAAATTTTAGTAAAAGCCAACCTGCAGGATGCAAAAATGCCATGATTAAAAACCATTGCCCATAACCCTCACCCTGAACTACATTCAGCAAAGGATCAAGAAAGGCATGAAGCCCGCGATCCAAAAACCCGGCGGGCTTGCTGGATGGGCCTGTAACCATGGATGCCACAATCATATTCATAATAATACCTCCCAAAGTACTGCCGGCTGCCACTACACTAAACACCGTTCCTAATGAGTGTTTGGGCACTACATCTACCACTAATGAACTGATATTAATAAGCCAGGCCAATGATGCAAGCACAGTAAACACGGCAAGGGTTAATGAAACATTTAAACCCGTTGAAGAGGCTATAAAGGGCGCTAAAGGCATCATGCATGCACAACCAAGCATTACCCACATGCGACTGGCGACAGGTGTAGCTCCTTTTTTTATTATTCTGCCGGATAACCAGCCTCCCAATAAACTACCCACACCTGCAGCAGCATAAATAATCCAGGTTATTTTTAATTGCTCCTGGGATAGGTTTCTGTCGGAACTTAAATATTTAGGAAACCAAAATTGATAGAAATACCAAACAGGATCAGTAATTAATCTGCCAATTAATAGTAACCAGGTACCACGAAACAACAGCACCTGTTTCCAGGACCATGCGTTGCTTTTTTCGGAATCGGCGGGGTTTTCTGCCGACGAAGAGGTCTCCAGCATGGCTAATTCAGCAGAGGTGATGAGTTTACTTTTCTCAGGACGACGGTATATAATCATCCAGGGAATAAGCCAAACCAACCCTGCCAATCCGGTTAAAATAAAAGCCAACCGCCAGCCGGTTCCATTTCCCAGCCAATTAGCAATACCAGGCATTGTTTCGGTGTAGGTATGTGTTGCCAGCGGAATTACAATATAGGGTGCAATGGTTGCGCCAATGGTAGCGCCCATTGTATAAATACCTATTGCCAAAGCCCGTTCTTTTGCAGGAAACCATTCGGATACCGCTTTTGAAGCAGCAGGCCATATACCCGCTTCCCCCAACCCTAATGCAAACCTGTAAACACCCAATGAGGTTACGCCCCTTGCCGCAGCCGTAAGCATATTTGCAACAGACCACCATATTACAAAAACAAATAAACTTGTACGGGTACCAATTTTATCAGCAATACGACCCGAAATGAGATAGGCAAAGGTGTAGGCAATTAAAAAAATATTGATGACATTGGCATATTGCTGATCATCCATTTCAAGGTCCTGTTGTATGGTTGGCGCCAGTGCGGATAATGTTTGCCGGTCTACATAATTCAAAACAGCGGCAACAAATAACAAAACAACAATCCACCAACGCATTCCTTTAATTTTCATTGCTTTGTTAAGTTAGCTGTTTTCAATATTAGCATACAATGCCTGCACGGTTCATTCTGAAGTTTACATAATGTAAACAATTAATATCGAAAGTTTAATTTAACCGGCATTTAACAGGAAACAAAGGAAGGTTCCTCACCAAATAATTTTTATCCCTTCTCTTATCTTCCACTGTAATGGTTCTTTTACAAGGCTTGACGTGGTAATAAAATAAAACCGGTTATACACTTTTCAGGAGTGGTTTTACATCGTTGACTTCAGATTGTTCCTACTTGTTTGGCGGAAAACGATCAGGATGCAACTCGGTGTATTTTTTATCTTCCATTAAACCAAGAAAAGCCGGCGGCACCAACAGTTTTTTCCATTTATCCAGCAAAGCCTGCAGCTGAATTGTTTTTTCCGGGCTTGCTGTATGAAGGTTATTCTTTTCTGAAATATCCTCGCCAATAGCGTATCGTTCAGTCTTTTCAGGAAGCAATACAAGTTTATCTTCCGGAGTTCTTACCGCCCACTTATCACTGTTTGAACCCCGCCAAAACAGTGCATCGTGTGGCAGTCCGGTATTTTTACCGGTAAGGAAAGGAATGATGTTTACGCCATCAATTTCATTTTTGGGCTTGAGGTTATTCAATGCAGCCATCGTGCCAAAAATATCGAGCGATATTACCGGTTGATTGTATTTTGTTCCTGCGGGTATAACCCCTTTCCATTGCACGGCAAAAGGAACGCGGATACCTCCGTCATAAAAATCACCCTTAAACCCGCGGAGCGGTTTATTGGAAGATGCATTGTCTTTGGTAGGACCGCCGTTATCAGAAAGAAAAAATACGATGGTATTTTTATCAATGTTCAATTGCTCAAGCGTATTCAGTAAATTATTGACCCCATCATCCACAGCGCTTACCATTGCCGCGTAAGTTCTGCGCTTATCATCGGCTATATTCTGAAACCTTGAAAGGTATTTTTCGGTAGCCTGCATAGGTGCATGTGGTGCGTTGTACGCCAGGTAAAGAAAGAAAGGCTGCTTGCTGTTTCGCTTTACAAAATCAACTGCTTCGCGGCTGAGTGCATCGGTGAGGTATTCGGTTTCCTCTGCCACCTTGTTGTTTCTAACCATTTTCGTACGGTAACCGTCATACTGTGTTCTTGCGTCCAAAATATCATTCAGATCCCACTCCGAAGGAAAATAGCGATGCCCCCCTTCAAGGAAACCATAGAACTCATCAAACCCTTTTTGATTGGGATGCTGCGATGGATGGGTACCGAGATGCCACTTACCTAAAACACCTGTTTTATATCCGGCTCTTTTAAGCAGGGCAGCCATGGTTTCTTCCCCCTGCGGCAACCCCATTGTACTGTCTTTTGGCGCAAGCAGCGGATTTCTTGAAAAACCAAAACGATCCTGGTACCTGCCGGTAATCAGCCCGGCCCGGCTAGGGCCGCAAACAGCAAACGAAACATAAGCGTTGGTACAAACAACCCCATTGTTTGCAATGCGGTCAATGCCCGGTGTAGGTATTTCCGTGCTGCCATTAAAGCCTACATCACCATACCCCTGATCATCTGTAAGAATGATAATAATATTCGGGGCTTTTTTTTGGCAAAAGCCTCCTGCTGAAACCAGCAGGAGACCTAAACACACCATCCAACTATACCAACTATTGCTTGCTTTCATGTTTGCCATTATTGAACCCGGAATATAAATTTTTGAAAAAAGCGGCGGTTTAATGCCCTTATTTCCAGGCCGGATGTTGCTCAAGGCTTTTGTTCACATCCAATTCCCTCTGCGGGATAGGTAATGTCTCAGACTTACGCTGAAGGTAAACAGGTGTATAACCAGGCGTAGCATCAGCAATAATCCGCTGGAAGGCATTAGGCATTTGCCCCCACCTTTTCAGGTCAAAAAAGCGTAAGCCTTCAAAAGCCAACTCCACCCTGCGCTCGTGCCTGATTACTTCAATCATTTTCTCTTTGGTCAATCCGGCGCCTTCAGCATTTTCAACCGTTGGCATATTTACCCTTGCCCTTACCTGGTTCACCAAAGGATAGGCTTCGGCCTGCCTGCCTAATTCTGCAAGCGCTTCGGCGCGCATCAGCAACACATCGGCATAACGAACTACATAAAAATCCTGCCCGCCAGGAGAAGCTACACCTATGCCTGTAGATGAAGGTGCGTTGCGGATATACTTTTTCTGCCCATACTTGGTTGGGGTATTACCCGTAAACGCCCTGTTCAGGTGGACCATAAAAATATCGCCTGTAAAATAAACGGATGATGTTAAACGTGGATCCCGGTTTAAATTTTCCTTGGCCGGATCGTAAAGCGGCGAAGAAGTAATGGGTTTACCATCGGTACAATAAAAATCGCGAACCAGGTTTTTCAAAGGAACCATATCAATTTTTGGAGAACCTTCATATGTTCCGGAAAATAATTCGCCATTGTTTGACTGGGTCAGCGTAAACCGTACTGAAAAAACAATATCCTTATTTACTTCACCGGCCGGGGTAAACAATGTACCAAAACTTCCGGTAACACTGTAGCCCAAGGGCAACATCTGGTCGGTGGCAGCTATTACACCGGCATAGTTTTTAGTGTACAGATGCATACGTGCCAGCAAACCAAGCGCAGCACCTTTGGTGGCATAGCCATAATCTGCGGCAGGATAAGATGCAGGCAAGTCAACTGCGGCCTCTGTTAAATCCTTAATTACCGCATCTTTTACCTCATTAAAACTGTTTTTGGGCACAAATGCTTCTTCAAGGGTTTGTGGCTCCAGGATTAAGGGTACATCTTCATAGTAAACAGCAAGGTTCATATACAACAATGCCCTCAGAAATTTAGCCTGGGCTATAAAACTTGCCCTTTTGGCTGCCGAAATATTCTCATCGGGAATGGATGCTATTTTATCCAATGCCAGGTTTGCACGTGCAATACCCCTGTAGCTTGCAACCCAAAGCCCTTCAAACTGGTAACTGGAAGGATTAATCCTTCCTTGTATATAATCTCCGGGACCTTCCCAGGTCCAGTTATTAAAAGTATTGTCACTAAGGCCATCATACATAGGAAGCCCGGCGGCACTGTTGAGCGAGCCACTGTACAAAGCCCTGTCCTGCAATGCATCATAAACACCATTAATGCCAAGTTGAGCGTCTTTTTCTGTCTTCCAAAAACTGCCCTCCGCTAATTGCGTGAGCGAATCTTTCTGCAGGAAATCTTTGCTGCATCCACCGCCAAAGCTAATAATGAAAGTAAGCGCTATATAAATATGTTTCTTTTGCATATTTTAAAATTTGAGGTTAATACCGGTTGTAAGTACTTTATATAAAGGGGTTAATTGATCAGTGGAACCACCCGATGCCCTTTCAGGATCGAAATTCTCCAGTTTGGTGAACGTTAACAGGTTTTGTCCGCTTACGAATATGCGCAGCTTTTGAATGCCGGCTTTTTTACTGATATCCATTGGAAGACTGTAGCCCAATTCAATATTCCGCAGCCTTAAATAAGATACATCTTCTACATAAAAATCGGAGAATTGAGCATTGTTTACACCACCTACACGTGGAAGTGTTGCAGAAGGCTTATCGGGTGTCCAACGGTTAATCCAGTAAGCCAATGCATTGTTACGATCACCTTCCAGGGGAGTTTGGCCATTTGAGTTCAAAATACGATCCAATTTGTTTACCCCCTGAAAAATGGCGTTCAGGTCGAAGCCGCTGTATTCAAATCCGGCAGTAAAACCATACATCCACCTCGGATAAGGATTGCCTATCACCACACGGTCATTGGCATCAATAATGCCATCGGGCGCTTTATTTGGACCAGAAATATCAGCATACCGGATGTCTCCCGGTTTTGTAATAGTTGAACCAAATTGCTTAGGGGCGGCAGTTACTTCTTCTGCGGTCTGGAATATACCAATTTTTCGGTATCCGTAATAGGCATTCAATGGTTGCCCAATACGTATAATGGTATTACCCCCAATGGTTTCTGTTGCACTTGGCCCAAGATCGGTTACTTCATTATCTGCCATCCAGGTTACGTTGCCCGAAAGCGTCATTTTAACCTTGCCAAAATTTGTCCGGTAAGCCACATTTGCTTCCACACCTTCATTAATCATACTTGCAGCGTTGCGCGCAGCAAGGCTGCTTACCCCAAGTGTACTTGGCAGCGGAAAATTACCATAGAGAATATCTGAACTATTCCTGCGGAAATAATCTGCATTAATGTACAATTTGTTATTGAACAAACCCAAATCCATCCCGATGTCAAATTGCTCAGTTTCCTCCCATTTCACATCCGGATTGGCCAGAACGGTAAGCGCAACACCACCTATCACTAAATCATTTCCTACTGTATAATCTATATTATTACTGCCTAAGTTCTGGTTATAAAGGTAGTTAGCAATGCGGTCATTACCACTTAACCCCCAGCTTCCCCTTAATTTCAGGCTGCTGATTACTTTAATGTTCTGCATAAAATTTTCCCGGTCCACATTCCAGCCTGCTGAAAAAGAGGGGAAGGTACCATAACGGTTATCGGCACCAAATCTTGATGAACCATCCCGGCGAATATTTGCCTCAAACAGGTATTTTTCTTTGAAATTATAATTTACCCTGCCAAAGAATGATTGAAGCGATACTTCATCGGCAGCTCCATTTACAGCAGGGTTTACCACCCCACCGGCATTAAACTCCTGCAATGCATCCGATGGAAATCCCTGCAACGAACCGTTGAAGCCATCATTTTTGTCGTAAATGGCCGAGTAACCTGCCAGAGCACTAACCTTATGATCGCCGAATGTCTTCTGGTACCTGAGAATATTTTCATTCTGCAGCCGATAGAAAATGCTGTAGCTGTTTGTAAGCGTATTCAGGTTGTCCTGCAATATCACCCGGTCTTCCCAATCCAAATCAGTTCGGGTTGGCGAAAAACTGGAAGTATTGTTGGTATTAATATTGGCAGAACCACTGATTTCAAAACTAAAATCCTTTAAAAAGGTAACCGTTGCAGCAAAGCGGTTACTGGTATTTATATTGTCATTTTCATAATCACCATACTGCCCCCTCCACAGTGGGTTATTGATGCGTAAAGAGGCCTGGGTAGGATACAGGTAAGCACCATCCGCAAAACCATAGTTACCGTTTGGATAATAAGCAGGAACCGTAGGCTGAGAACGTTGAAATTGATTAATAATGCCCGTTTCGCCTGTGATGGCACCCGGCCCACCCACAGGGCCTGTAAACCGAGCCCAAAATGTATTGGAATTAAAGTCAACAGCAAGCCACTTGGTGGCTTTGGTATTTATATTAACACCAAGCGAATACCGCTTATTTTTAAATTTACCCTCCACAATGGCATCCTGGCTTAAATAACCTGCCGAAACCCTGAAACTGGTGTTATCACTTCCGCCGGAAAAAGAAAGGTAGTGCTGCTGAATGGGTGCATCGCGCAAAATCTCGTCGGCCCAATTGGTATTGGCATATCTATCGGGGGCAGTCCCGTTTTTAATGGCTTCAATGTCACTCGGTCTGTAACGCTCAACCGGATTTGTAGGGGTAGTATTCCGGAGCTTTTCATTAAAAAGTGTTGCATAATCTAAACCATTTAAATATTCCGGCACTACGGTAACCCGCTGTAAACCAAAGTAATTGTTATAATCCATAGTCACTTTCCCCTTTTTACCCTTTTTAGTGGTAACCAATACCACACCATTGGCACCCCTTGCACCGTAAATAGCGGAGGCTGATGCATCTTTGAGTACAGTTATGGTCTCAATATCGGTTGGAGACAGATTATTAAATTCCGTTAATCCATTATATTGAATATTATCAATAACCACAAGAGGTGTAGAATTACCAAAGGTTCCCTGGCCTCTTATTAAAATAGAAGAGTTATCACTACCCGGAAGACCACTGCCCTGCGTTATCTGTACGCCCGAAAACTTGCCATACATTAACTGTGCCGAATTGGTAACCGGCTGGTTTACAGCATCTCCAAAACGTACGGTTTGAACGGCACCGGTCAGGTTTACTTTCTTCTGCGAGCTATAGCCTACAACCACTACATCCTCCATGGTGCCTGTTGCAGATTCAAGGCTTATGCTGAGGTTGTTTTCCGCACCAATTGCCATTTCTTTTGATGCAAAACCAACATAGGTGACCTTAATGGATTTTGCATCCTCGAGTGGAAATGAGAATTTACCATCTGCATCAGATAGTACGCTTCTGCTTCCGGGTAAAATCATGATGGTAGCGGCCTCAACCGGCTTTCCATCCACCGCAGAAACGATGGTGCCGGTAATGCGCCGGTCTTCCTGCGCATTGGCAAGCAGGGTGACGCATAGCAAAAAAAAGCTAACGGCACAAAGTCTGGTTAATAAATTGTTCTTCATAAACAAGCAATGTTTTAGTGAATTAAAAAACAGGTTCGCCCCCGGGCGCTTTCCTGTTGTCAAAAGTGATTATAAATGTTGCAAGGTGTGGGGGCCAATCCTGCCAAACAGGTGGCTTAATCGGTCAAAATGGGTTAACCAGGCTGGCTTTCCGTGTTTTTTTCGCGGTATTCAGATGGAAGACAACCAAACTGCTGTTGAAATGACTTTTTGAAATATTTGTAATCGTTAAACCCAACCTCAAATGCCACATCGCTCATTTTCATATTTGAATGAAGAATAAGCTGGGCTGCTTTTTTAATACGAAGTGCCCGGATAAAGCCCGTAAGGGACAGTCCGGTTAATGATTTAATTTTCCTGAAGAGGGTACTCTGACTCATAAAAAGGTGATCTACCATCATTTCAATACCGAGATGCTCGTTCTGAAGATTTGTATTCACCAGGTCAATGGCTTTTTTTAAGAAAATTTCATCCAGGTTCTCAGCTATTTCACCCTCCGATTCAGGCTCAAACCGAACCTTTTTCAAATAAAATGCCTTTAACTTCTTCCTGTTTTCAAGGATGTTACGCACCCTCATTTGAACAATCAGCGGATTAAATGGCTTGGTGATATAGTCATCGGCCCCGGTTTGCAATCCATTCAGTTCATATGCCTCAGAAGCCCGCGCCGTAAGCAAAATGACAGGGATATGCGATGTTGCCATATTGTTCTTCAGTTCCTTACAGAGGTCTATACCATTCATTTGGGGCATCATTACATCGCTGATAATTAAATCAGGCATAGCTTCCAGGGCTATTTTGTGGCCTGCTGAACCATTCTCAGCTTCCAGTACCTCAAATTCATCCTGCAAAAGCCCGGCCAGGTAAACCCTTATATCATCATTATCATCTACCACCAGTATGGTTGGCTTAAAGGATTGCACACCTGCTGTTGCAGCAAGCTGCTGAATAGCCAATGGCCCCTCATCCGGTTCAAGGCTGCCCGTTGAAGGGTCCAATGCTACAGACGAAGATTGCCTTACGGGTATTTTAATGGTAAAGGTTGCTCCCTTGCCCACCTCACTTTCAACTGAAATTGTTCCGTTATGCAATTCAATTATATTTTTGGCGAAGGCCAGCCCAATACCACTTCCACCCAACTGCCCCCCGGTGGAGGGTACCTGGTAAAAACGGTTAAATACCTTTTCAAGATGCGCTGCATCAATGCCAATGCCATTATCGCGCACCTGAAGTATGAATGATTTGTCATCTGAGTAAAGCCCTGTAACCACCTTTCCATTTGCAGGGGTAAACTTAATTGCGTTACTAATCAGGTTATTGATGGCCATTTCCATTTGTGCCCTGTCAATATCTACCGGCATTTCATCCAGTTCTGTTTCAAGTGTGAGCGATATATTTTTTGCACGTGCAGCCGGGGCAAAATCATTCAGCAGCCCGCCAACTAATTTTTTCATATCCTCTTCCTGGGTTCGCAGGGATAAAAGCCCGTGTTCCGATTTGCGGAAGTCGAGCAACTGATTAATTAAACGGAGCAGTTTTTGCGCATTCGACTTTACCAGTGCAACCTTTTGTAATTCGGGAGAGTTGAGGTTATTGTCGGCCAACAATTCAGTACAGGGACTCATTATCAGGGTAAGGGGCGTCCTGAACTCATGGGAGATATTGGTGAAAAAATTAATTTTAGCCTCATTGATTTCGTGTTCCTTTTCTTTTTCAAACTGCACCCTTTGCAATTCCATTTTCAGCTTTTCCTGCCGCAACCTGAATTTTCTGATGGCCACCACAATGCCAATGCCCAATAGTGCATAAATTATCCAGGCATACCATGAAAGCCAGGGGGGATAAGCAATGCGCAAAGTAATTTCTGTTGGATTTCCCCATCCCTGGTTGTTTCTGTTAGCCCGCAAATACAATTCGTAGGTACCTGGCTTCAAACCGGTAAAACTCAGTTCGTTTTTTTCTTTCAGCAATATCCAGTCTTTATCGTTGGGGTAGAGTTTGTAAGCATAACTGATATTTTCCGTACCCAAAAAATCATTGGCGGCAAATATTACTGCTATATCATTATACTTATAATTTAGCCCGAGGTCGTTGGTATACTGAATTGCCTGCGAAAGAATCTGATCTCCCTTATTCAGCAGATTTACATCAACCGGCTGATTATTGATGTTAAGCCCCGTTATTACAAGGGTTGGTTTTTGATAATTGGCAATTACCGCCTCGGGGTTAAAAAACACGAGCCCGTTATCGCCTCCAAAATAGAGTTTCCCCTGGCTATCGCTGTAAGAGGAGGTAATATGAAAAGCATTCACCTGCACCCCGTCCTGTTTGCCAAAATGATGCAAAATTCCGGTATGGGTATTTAATTTGGAAATTCCTGTAATGGATGAAAACCAGATATTACCGTTCCGGTCTTCCTGCAAAGCGCAAATAAATTGATTAACAAGCGCCTTATCTTCTGTAAAATGTTGCACCACTTCCAGTACAGGCTTATCCTTGCCCGTCAAATTGATGGCAATTTTAAAAAGTCCGTTAGGAGTAGCCAGGTACATGTTTTTGCCTGTTACCAGCAGGTCATGTACAATAATGCCGGGTAATTTGTCGCCAAAAAGTTGCTTATGGGAAAAAAATTGCCGTGTTTTTGCATCCCATAAATTGATGCCGGCATGCGTTGCTACCCACAAATTGCCCCTGTTATCTTCAACAATCCGGTTAATACGATCGTTTTCAATTTGAAGGGGGGCACGGGCATATTCGGTAAAAGAGATCATGTTGGCAGTGTCGGGCAGCGCCTCAAATTTCATTTTTTGCAGTCCATGCTGTTGCGTGCCCACCCAAAGCTCACTGGCAGAAGATAGCATCACGGATGTAATTTTTTCTGAAGGAAAATATTGCCTTGGCTGGCTATGCAATGACTGGTTAAAAATGAAAAGCCCATTGTTGGTAGCCAGAAAAAAACGGCCATTATTACTATAAATCCGGTTGATACGGGTGGATGGCCCAAAATCTTTCCGGGTAAACAGGGGTTTTAATGGATCGCCCACTTCGTACAAGCCATTTGAAATACTGCCGGCAAGCAGCCGATTATCCTGATCCCCCCCAATAGCTGTTACATTATAGTCCTTCAGGTCCGAATCCTGATTATTGGCAATGTTTCTGAACCCCTTGTTGGGATAAAGAATTAAAACCCCGCCGTAGGAAGTGGAAAGCCAGGCAATACCATTATCATCTATATATATATTGGTAATACCATTGTGGTTTGTGTTGCGAATATTACCTGTAAATCCGGAGGTATTTATTTTTTGAAAAGTACTGACCGATGGGTCGCTTACATATAAACCATTACCCCAGCTTCCTAACCAGATCCTCATTTTCTTATCAATGGCCAATGATGCCACAAAACGGGCCTTTAAATTGAAGGGCACTTCGGTAATGGTACCTTCATTCTGGTCAAGGTAAGCCAGTTTGGCAGCATCTGTTTCAATATTACCCGCCGCCCAAATCCGCCTACGTGCAGTATCTTCACAAACGCTGTACACATAAAAAGACTGGTTAAACCGTTGCAGCGACCCATCTTCATTTTTATAAGCACAAAGGGCCCTGCCATCGGTAAACCAAACAGTTCCCTTTGTATCGCAAATCATGTTATAAATGGGCCGTACCGAGGGAAAATGCTCAACCACTTTGCGGGCTTTGGTATCTACCTTAAAGCAACCCATGTTCCAGGTGCCTGCCCATACATTTCCCCTGTTATCCTCAGTAAGCGAAACAATACGTAAAGGTTTGTTGGAAAATCCTTTGAAAACAAGGTTCCAGTTTTCCAGTTCCTGTGTTTTTACATTCAGCCTGCTTAAACCACCGGTTTTGGTGCCTATCCAGATATAGCCTGCTTTTGAGTAATAGAGCGTTTCAATATTTTCATTCACCAGCCCTTCTGCGCCAGGGGAAGGCCTGTAATGCTTAAATCCATAACCATCGAACCTCGAAATGCCTCCTTCGGTAGCAAAGTACTTAAATTGCTTATCGTCACTAATGGTTTTGGTAACAAAATTACTCAACAAACCCTTTCGCACATCCAGCAGATCAATGGAGAATTCCTCCTGTGCAAGCAAGTTGTGAGATGCCGGAAATAATCCGGAACATACCGTTACAATATAACAAAGCAATCGTCGCATTTCTCTACGCTTTTCCCCCCTGGCCGGCAATGTAGATTAAAAACAGCATCAAAAATGGCAAATCAATTTCCGGAAACATTAACTGTAGCTCCGGCATTTTGTTTATTCACGACACCTTTTACATATTCCTGCATTTTTTGAACAAGTTCGGGCATACTATCGGCAAGATTCTGTTTTTCTCCCGGATCCTTAGAAAGATCATATAACTGATGGATTCTGCCTACACCGCTTTCTACACCTTTATTTGCCATAAATGCAGGTACCTTTTTATTCTCCGGAATCGGGGCAATATACTTCCAGTTGCCCTGCCGGGCAGAAAACGAATAGGATTCTTCGAGCATCCATTCCCGCGCTTTTGTACTTTTTCCTGTGAGCGCACCAAGATGATCTTCACTGTCTATTGCTTCCGATTCGCCCAGATTAACGCCCAATAATGAAGCAAATGAGCGGTAAAAGTCAATCTGACTGACCAGGGCGTCTGATGTTTGGGGTTTTATGGTTCCCGGCCAGGCTACAATCATGGGCACCCTTGTGCCGGCTTCAAAGGCGCTGTACTTGCCGCCCCGGTAGGGTCCGGCTGGCTTATGCGAGCCAACAAGCTGGTCTGCAAGGTCTTCATAGCCATCGTTCAACACCGGCCCGTTATCACTGGTAAAAATAATAATCGTATTTTCAAGCAGGTTCAGCTTTTCCAGGTGTGCAACCACCTGTTTTGTGGTCCAGTCCATCTGCATAATCGCATCACCCCTTGGCCCCATGGGCGATTTTCCCGCAAACTGCTCGTTTGGCACCCTTGGCACATGTATATCATGAAAGGAGAAATACAGGAAAAAAGGCTTTT
>Ga0116158_10001079_pt1 | contig 25202 bp, 17 predicted proteins | sample AD_UKC052_MetaG_FD_89883 | JGI IMG/M metagenome (GOLD analysis project Ga0116158, IMG submission 89883) | Active sludge microbial communities of municipal wastewater-treating anaerobic digesters from USA - AD_UKC052_MetaG | ecosystem: Engineered > Bioreactor > Anaerobic > Digestate | place: USA... | reverse complement strand
GTTCGCTGGCAGCGCTGATCAGTGCCGGTTGTTGGTGTTTGGTGTTTTTTCTGAACATGCTCTGATTGTATTAAACTTTCCTGCTTTTGGGTAGGTTTCTTACCTTTTTGCAGTGGAGTCATGTTATGCTTATCTGTATTATACTCAATGAAAACCTGTTCCAGTTCTGAATCAATACAGATGAAAACAAAGCTTATCCTTATCTTTTTTCTTCTCCTCATCTTGATGGCCGGGTGTGCTACCCCTACGGCCGAAGTCAAGGAAGTGAAAAAAACGGTTACCTCAGAAAATAAAGTTGTTGAAACCGTGGTGGTTGAGAAAGAAAGTCCCGGCACTGTTGAACCCGGAAAGACCCCGCCCGCAGCGTCTATCACGGAAATCCACCAGGTTGAATTGGAATATCCTCAATCCATGCAATTGGGAGAAAGCGGCGTTATCCGCCTTTCCATGTCCTTTGCTGGCGACCAGGTTCAGGTTAAAGCCGAATTTTCCGATAATACTGTGTCAACTCAGAACATTCAAATTACCGTGCGGGAAGGTTACCGCCGGCTTGCTTCAGCCCGCCTGGACGGCCCCAGCTTTGAGATCACCCCTTCAGGCGACCAGACCCAGGATCTCCTCCCCGATCAGCCAGTCTCATGGCGCTGGTCATTCAAACCGACTGTATCTGGCCGCCAGCGCATGGCCATCAGCCTCATGCTCATCTGGCTGCCGGAAGAAGGCACCCCAGGCACTGAAATCCGCTCTCAAATCCTCTCTCAAGGCATTGAAATCCAGGTGCAGTCCTTCTTCGGCTTCTCCCTGCAGCAGGCCTCGACGGTCGCCTTTCTTTTCCTCCTCTTTCTCGTTTCTCTCACCATCATCTCTTTCTTCCTCCTCAAAACCTCCCCGGGCCGCCAGCTCACCCGCATCCTCACCCCCAATCCCAATCTGGTCATTGAGCCCCCAGCAGGCCTGCAGCTCGAACCTGAAGAGATGCTCATGCTCCGCACCATCTTCAACCATCACCAAAGGGTGGTTCTGCTCAATGAGTTCCTCTCCGGTTACTCTGGCGCCCGCACCTTCCTCGTCCAGCCCATTCAACCGAACGGCCAGCGCGACGCGGCCGCCATTGTCAAAATCGGCTCCCGTTCATCCATCGAGCGCGAAGCCAAAAATTATGCGGCTTATGTCAGGGACCGCCTTCCTCCCGTCACCGCCCGCATCCAGCACACCCCGGTCAGCCGCCCCGGAAGCAGCCGCGCCGCCATCCAATACACCTTCATTTCCGAGCCCGATCGCCTTCCTGTCAGCCTGCGCCGGGTTCTCCAGCAAAACCCTGACCCCCTCTACCTGAAAAAGCTCTTCGACACTTTTGCCCCAAGCTGGTGGCTGCAAAAGCACCCCTACACCTTCCGCCTGGGGCTGGAATACGACCGCCTCCTCCCGCCCCACTATGTTTTGCAGCCGGTCCATTCCCAGAAACTTTCCCCCCGCCTGGAAGAGAAAAAAGCCCTTCCCAATCTTCCCCTCCAACTGCAGGAAGAGATCCTTTTGGGCGCCTTCCGCCGCTTTGAGCCGCGTACCGATGGCTCAAGCTGGACCCTTTACGGCCCGGACATCCCCGGCCAGCCGCCTTTGCGCCTGCGGTGGCTGTCTCCCAACCTCCCCAAAAACACCCCCGCCCGGGTGGTAGCAGACCGTTCAGGCCTGTTAGCTCAATCGGTGGCTGGCGTCAATCGCCTGTCTCTGCCAGATCCTCTGCCAACCCTGCCTTCCCTGTTGGAAAAAGTGATTGAAGGCACCCAGTCCATCATCCACGGCGACCTCAACCTGGAAAATGCCCTTCTTGGACCAGGAGGCCTGGTCTGGTTGATTGATTTTTCCGAAACCCGCCTGGGCCACACCCTTTTCGACTTCGCTCACCTCTCCGCCGAACTGGTGGTGCATCATTATGCCCCACAGTTCTCCTCTCCTCTGGAATTCCTTCAACAATACCAGGGCGGGCAGCTTCAGCTTCTTGAGGCCCTTGACGAACTGGCCTTGCGCTGTCTCTTCCACCCTTCCCGCCCGCAGGAATGGCAGACCGCCTTGCTGCTGTCTTACCTGGGCGCCCTGCGCTACCGCCATATTGATGACCATGCCCGTCAGCTGGCTTATCTTTCTGCCTGTCAAATCTATCAGCAGATAATATCCCCGGGATAAATCATTTTGTCAGAAATTTGTCAGGGGGCTGTCATCTGAATATCAAGCAGGTTCTCCTCATGATGATTATGCTTAAATCAAAAGGAGATAAGATATGAACGCCAAAACTTGCTTGATCATCATGGTTGTGGTTACCCTATTTTTGAGCGGCTGCTCCACGCCAACCGCCACGCCCATCAGTGTATATAAAGAACGCATCGTCGAGAACAAAGTTGTTGAGACCGTTGTGGTTGAAAAAAGGAGCGAAGGGCAAACCTACCGCCAACCGCCGCAGCCCACTTCCATCGCCAATACCGGCAGTGCGCCTTCTGGGTCTGCATATCCCGACAACCAGTTTGAAGATTACGGCGTCAACGGGTATGAAGACCCATATTCCGACAACCTCTCCACCTTTGGTCTGGATGTGGACACCGCTTCCTACACCATGATGCGCGCCTATATCCAGCAGCAGGGCATCCTTCCCCCCTTTGACTCCGTCCGCGTTGAAGAATTTGTCAACTATTTCGATGCCGGTTACGCTTCACCTGAAGATGGCGGCTTTGCCCTCTATGCCGATGCCGCCCCCCACCCGCTCAACCGCTCTGAGGTTCTCTTGCGGGTCGGCGTTCAGGGTTACCGGGTTTCCGATCGGGAGCGCAAACCCATGGCCCTCACTTTTGTCATTGACACCTCCGGTTCTATGGGTACAGATAATCGCATCGGTCTGGTCAAAGACTCCCTCGGCCTCCTGGTTGACCAGCTTGACCGGCGCGACCGCGTCTCTGTGGTCAGTTTCAGCAGCCGGGCTTCTGTGGTGCTCAATTCCACGTCCGGCAACCGTCACAGTGACATCATGGCTGCCATTGACAGTCTCTGGCCCACCAACAACACCAACCTGGAAGATGGTCTCCACCTCGGTTATGAGCTTGCTTCCGAGCAGTACCTTCCCGATGGCGTCAACCGAGTCATCCTGCTCTCTGATGGCGTCGCCAACTCCGGCATCACTGACCCCGAAACCATTCTCTCCTATGTCAGCGATTTCGTGGACGATGGCATCACCCTCACCTCTGTCGGCGTGGGCATGGGCAACTTCAATGACGTCCTCATGGAAAAGCTGGCCGACCGCAGCAACGGCAACTATGTCTATGTCAATGACCTTGATGAAGCTCGCCGCCTCTTTGTCGACCAGCAGGTTTCAGGCATGCTGCAGGTGATCGCCAAAGATGCCCGCATTCAGGTCGATTTCAACCCCGATGTGGTCGCTTCTTACCGCCTCCTCGGTTATGAAAACCGCGCCATCGCTGATGAAGACTTCCGCAATGACGAGGTCGATGCCGGTGAAATCGGCGCCGGCATGACCGCGGTTGCCCTCTATGCCATCCAGCTCGATGGCGAATCAGAGGGCCGCATCGGCACCGTGCAACTCCGATGGGAAGATCCGGATACCTCCGAAGTCATTGAAATCAACGGCAACATCAACACCTGGGATATTGCCCGCAGCTTTGACGAAGCCGATCCCCACTTCCAGCTTGCCTCTGTCGCCGCTCTCTATGCTGAAGTGCTGCGCCAGAGCCCTTACAGCCGCTTCTCCCTGTCCGACCTGGTGCCTCTTGCCAGCAACGTCGCTTTCCTTCTTGATGAAAATGCAGACGCCAATGAACTCTACACACTGATCCGCCAGGCCTCCAGAATGGATTGATCCTCTCCCCATAAAAAAGAGGAGCGAGAACGCCGTCTCGCTCCTCTTTTTTTGGGGAGGTCATTCCGGTGTTTTTGCGCACCTGAATCCAAGATCATTTTGATTATTGCTGGTTGGCGTATACAGGCGGAAAGCATTGCGGATGTCGCTGGCAATCAAAGCCCAGCTTCCTCCTCGCATCACTTTTGCCGTCCCGGTGCTGGGTCCCGGCGGGTTGATCACCGTTGAGGTGGCGTAATAATTCGCATCATACCAGTCGTTCACCCATTCCAGCACATTTCCAGACAGTTCCATCACGCCGTATGGGCTGGCGCCGCTGGCCAGACTGGCAGTCCCCGTGGTATCGCCCACGCAGCCGCTCGGCCCGCCATAATTGGCTCTGACGCAGGAAGCCGCAGAATCACCCCATGGATAGGCGATATTGGTTGAACTTCCGCGCGCAGCCTTTTCCCATTCCGCTTCGGTAGGCAGGCGCATCCCGGCCCAGGTGCAGTAATTAGCCGCATCCTGCCAGCTGACAAAAATGACCGGGTATGTGGCGAAGGCAGGATTATCATAGTAGGATAGGCGGGTGGCTGAGCCATTGCTGCTGGGAGGTGCACATCCACCAGCCGCAACACAAAGACTGTATTGGGATACCGTCACCTCAGTTCGATCGATATAGTAACTATCCAACTGCACGGGGTGCAGCGGCGTTTCATTGAGCAGGCAGGAAAATCCCCCATTATGCGCCGGATCACAGCCCATGTTAAACATACCAGAAGGAATCAGGATCAGGTCTCTTACTTTGAAATGATTGTAAGCTCCCGAACTGCCATCTGCGTATACCGTGCCATAATCGTTCACCGCCCGCACCTGCCAATAATAGGTGGTGTTGACGGTCAGGCCTGTCAGCGAATAACTCGTGGCCGTTCCAACATTCACCCAGCCGCTGCAGGTGCTGTCATTCGATGTATCATGACAGATTTCATAATAACCCGCCTGGCTGCTGGCTCCCCACTTTAATGTTGGCGAAGGTTGAACCGATATCGCCGCGTTGGAAGGACTGGTTTTACTAAAGTCGCCTGGCGGGCCGCTGGTCGTGAAGGACCAATCATCAGCACTGCTTCCATCGGCATAGGTGCTGCCGTAAGTGTTGACCGCTCTGACCTGCCAGAAATAAGTGGTTTGCGAGCTTAAACTTGAAAGGCTGACCTGGGTCGCCGCGCCAATATTTGTCCAGCTGCTGCACGTATCATCATTGGTCTGGTCGTAACAGTATTCATAGCTGGTCATCCAGGGACTGGTTTCCCAGGTGAGCATTGGTGATAACGCCACCCCGCTGCTGCCGTTGGTCGGGGATGTTTTTGAAAAAATTCCCGGCGCGCCTGCCGTCGTAAAATTCCACACCGGACCGACGCTCACCGCTCCATGGCTTTCAGTTGAGATGACCTGCCAGTAATAGGTGGTGTGCTGCTGCAAAGCGCCTGTCACATACTGATTATTAGAACTATCCGCAGCAACCAGGGTATCTGGAGTATCATCATTGGCCTCAAAATAGACATCATAGGTCACCGGATCGCCCTCCGGGTCATGCCCCGTCCAGGTCAACATGAGCGACAGGTTGGTGAAGGTGGCCTCGTTTTCCGGGTAAGGATCCCGCGGCGTTAACGGCGGATGATTGTATCGCAGGTGGAAATTGTAAACCCAGCTATCCGAAATCCCCTGGGGTGGTGTATATATCCTCAAATAATACCAGCCAGCAGCAGCATTCACCTGTAAATCATACGGCTCTGCATTCTTCACAACAGGCGTGTTGTTGGTAGATTCGTAATACAGCAGCATCTGCGCACCTGAGGCAGCATTGGTGAGCATGATATGAATCGGTCCTGGAACCGGCTGGTAAAAAGCATAGTAATCATTGGCATCATCTGCACGTCCCGAATAATTCCGGTCTGAGATCAGCGCTGTGTTGGCCGTGGTGTATGTATTATTCGGTTCTTTCTCCCATGCACCTTCAAAAATGGAGACGGCGCCTTTCATCAACAACGGCAAAAAAACCTGGTTGGGACTTTCAATCACTGCCTGCGCCAAATCCGCAGCCAGCCATGCGACCACCAACAGGCAATGAAAAAAAACTTTTAGTCCGTTTCTCACTTTATTTGAGAATCGTCCATTTAAGATGTAAAGGGAATTTATTTTGAACATATGACCTCCGGAACTGCATGGAGGAACGCTCAATTTCATTATAGCACGCTGAAAAAGAAAAGAATGAGGTGATTACAAATTCTGCGCTCCTTCTTTTTTTGCCATGCTTTCCGTTTTTCCCCATCATGGTGAGGTCATGGCACAGCGAAAACCGTAAGCATCATAACGATTTTCTGGCGCACTTTCTCCTCTTTTTGAAGTGCGGATATCCAGACCATTGTTGATCCAGCTCCCCCCCCGTAACAGGCGCATGGTTCCGCTCGCTGGTCCGGTGGGATTGCTGCCTGGAGAAACCGAATAATAACCAGGACTGTACCAATCATTGACCCATTCCCAGACATTCCCGGCCATATCCATTATCCCGTTTGGCGTCGCCCCATTTGGAAAACTGGCCACATTGCTGGTATCCCCATAACACGAGCTGATATCTTGATAATTGACCCATGCACACACAGGCGCAGCTTCTCCCCAGGGATATGGCCGGGTATCTTGCACTCCCCGGGCCGCCTTCTCCCATTCTGCCTCTGTTGGCACCCGCCGGCCAATCCAGTTGCAATAAGCCTGGGCATCATTATAACTGATCTGCGTGACGGGCATTTGCATCCTTCCTGTCAGGTCGCTGGATGCCCCCTTGGGGTGCTGCCAGCTGGCACCATTCATATAAACCCAGAAGGTCGTCTGCCAGACCCAACCACCGCCCAATGTTTCTGCGTCCGTCTGGTAGCCACTGGCCTGAACAAAGTTAGCAAACATCGCGTTGGTTACTTCGGTTTTTTCAATCCAATAGTCACTTAAAAATACTTGATGAAGGGGTAATTCGCTGGAAGGGCAGGCATATCCGTTATTATGCGCCGGATCGCATCCCATTTGAAAGCTTCCTGAAGGGATGTAAACCAATCCCGATTCATATTCAGCCCTGAGGGTGTAAATATGATCAAAATCAATACCCTGGGGTGGCGTGTAAACTTGCAGGTAATACCAGCCCACATCAGCGCTGGGCAGGTTGAACTGGTAAGGCGCGGCGTTGACCACCAGAGGCTGGTTCAAGACGGAATTGTGATAAAGAAGTATTTGCGCGCCAGCTGCGGGATGATCCAGAATCAAAGCCAGTTTTCCCGCCACCGGCAAATAAAGCCGGTAATAATCCTTGGCATCATCGGCGCGGCCAAAATAAACCCGTCCGGGGAGGAGAGGTCCATTGGCATTGGAATAAACATTATTGGGCTCCCCCTCCCAGATTCCGGCATAGATATTCTTACCAACCACTGGAAGAAAAATGTCAAACAGACCAGCCGCTTCCGCATGCACCGGCCCGGACCCCGTCATCAAAATCAACCAGAGTGCGGTAATCACCATGACAGGAAACCGTTGACGATATTTCCTAAAAAATGTTGCCATGCTCTCCTCCACTGCCATTATGGGGTTTTTGCACACCGCCAACCGTGCGCGAAATCAGCTGCAAATGGAAACACCGGGCTGCGATATAAAACCCGGACACCATACGCATCATTAAACCACCCGCCTCCGCGAAGAAGCTTATGCGTACCGCTTTCCGGTCCCTGGGGATTGCTGGATGGGGATACACTGTAATAATCTTCTCCGTACCAGTCACTCACCCATTCCCAGACATTCCCGGCCATGTCCATCAGCCCATAAGGGCTCGCGCCAGCCGGGTAGCTTCCAACCTCGGTTGTGTGTCCCACGCAATCATTGAAACCCGGACTGATGTTCGCCAGGCTGCAGGAAGGTTCTGCATCTCCCCAGGGGTAAGACCGCGTATCAGCTGGTCCCCGGGCCGCTTTTTCCCACTCTGCCTCTGTGGGCAGACGTTTGCCAGCCCATGCGCAGTAATTCACAGCTTCCTCCCAGGTGACATAGATCATCGGGTAATGAGCATAAGTGGGATTGCGGTAATACATACTCGGGTCTATTGATTTGTATTCTTCCGGCGTCGGACAGCCGCCTTCGTCTTCGCATCTGGCATAATCGGCGTTGGTGACCTCAAATTTATCCATGTAATAGGCGCTCAAAAATACGGTGTGCAAAGGGAGCACATCCGCATCACAGCTGTAACCCCCGCTGTGTCCGCCGTCGCACCCCATCTGAAAATTTCCCTCTGGAATTAAGACCATGTTTTCAGGTTGATCTGGATAGACATGCAGAATGTAAACATGGGCGTTGTTAATCCCCTGTGGAGGGGTGTAAATCTGGATGTAATACCACCCTGCATTGGCGGTTGGCACGTAGAGTTGATATGGGGCTGCATTCACCACCAATGGCGGGTTGGTCACGCTTTGAAAATACAGCAGCATTTGCGCGCCAGCCGCCGGGTTATCCAGAAAAAGAGTTAATGGAGATGTTGTTGATTGGAAGAAACTGTAATAATCCTTGGCGTCATCTGCCCGGCCCAGGTAAGCTCTTCCAGCAATCAGCCGGCCGTTGGCAAGTTGATAGGTATTGTTGGGTTCCACTTCCCACGGACCCTCAAAAGGCTGTGGGCCGCTCATCACCAGCGGTATATAAACAGGTGGGGTGTCGCTGCGAACAGCCTGTGATGAGGCCGGCGGCACGGCCAGCAGAATACCAGTCAACAGTAAAAAACAAACTAATTTTTGTGACAGGTGGTGCTTCATAAATGGTTACGCCTCTATCAAAATAACCAACTCTTAAATTTTAGCCCATTTTCTCCACAAACGAGAAGGATTCCCGGGGATCTTATTCAAATGTGTTTTCCTGGCAGTCAAATTCGCATTATAATTTATTCAACATTACAGATCGTTGAGCAATTACCAATTTCATCGGCATCCTCGCAGGGACAAATATGGCAGATCTTTCAGGACATGACATTGGCCGTTACCACCTCATCCAAAAATTGGGTGAAGGCGGCATGGCTGTGGTGTACAAAGCCTATGATTCACGCCTTGAACGTGAAGTTGCCATCAAGTTTATCCGCACCGAACAGGTGCCGCCGGCCATGCTGGAGAAAATGCTCCTGCGCTTTGAGCGTGAAGCCAAAGCCCTGGCCAAAATGAAACATCTCCATATCATCAATGTTTTTGATTACGGCGAGCATCAGGGTGCGCCTTTTCTGGTCATGGATTTCATGCCTGGCGGGACCCTCAAAGCCCGCACTGGCAAGCCTATCCCCTGGGTGGAAGTGGTCCGACTGCTGCTGCCCATTGCCAGCGCTCTGGAATACGCCCACCGCCAGGGCATTGTGCATCGCGATGTGAAACCTGCCAATATCCTCATCACCAGCGAAGGCGAGCCCATGCTTTCTGACTTTGGCATTGCCCGCATGCTGGAATCTGAAAGCGGCAATACCCTCACCGGCACCGGCGTGGGCATCGGCACCCCAGAATACATGGCCCCTGAGCAGTGGTCCGGTTCAGCCGCCCCCTCGGTGGATATTTATGCCCTGGGCGTGGTGATGTACGAGTTGATTACTGGCCGCGTTCCCTATCAGGCGGATACCCCGGTGGCCATTCTGATCAAACAGGCCAACGATCCTCTTCCCAGGCCCGGCATTTTTGTCCCCGGCCTGCCCGAGGCTGTGGAGTTTGTCCTTTTCAAAGCCCTCGCCAAAAAACCTGAAGAACGCTTCCCGGATATGCTGGCCTTTATCAATGCGCTGGACCGCCTGGCCGCAATTGGCTCTCAAACAGCAGCAGCCATTCCACTCCATCCCCAAAAACCACCGGCGGCCTCCACCATTGACATGCGCGGCGATCCCTTCCGCACGGAAGTAACCCCTGTTCCAACTGGTCCGGTCACGCCCCTGCCTCCCCAACGCACCACGCCTCTGCCAGCGGCCTATGCACCTCAACCTTCCACTCCCCAGTCAGCTTCCTCCACTAAATCCAGCCTCCAATCCAATGCCCGCTGGTTCATTCTGGGCGGTGCATTGATTATTCTATGCTTTTGCCTCAGCATTGGTGCATGGCTGGCCGCCGAAGGCAGCGCCGGGCGGGGACCCCTGGCTGTAATGGCACCGCCCACCATCACCCCACTGCCAACCAGCACCTCACTTCCGCCCACCTTCACCCCCAAACCACTCCTTTCCACGCCCACCCGCATTCGCATCAATTCCAACACGCCCGCGCCTTCATCCACACCCACCCTGGCCAATCTACTCGCTCCCGTAGCCGGCATCTGGAGCGGCGCTATTGTCCTTGAAAATAGCAATGAAGTCTCAGCCATAGAGCTCACAATTGGGGATGGCTGTAAACCGGGTGAAATGTGTGGCGCTTTTTCCTATCCACCCCTGCCCTGCCTGGGAAACCTGTGGTTTGACTCCTATGCGGATAATTACTTTGTTTTTATTGAGGAAGATATGTCAGGCGAATGTGTTTCAGGAGGCATTCAGAAACTTCAATTGCTGGCCGATGGCTCCCTCAGTTTTCGTAAAGTATTAACGATGGCTGATAAAAGCCAGCTGATCTTCAATGGCATCCTCAACAAAGGCCCGCTCCCCACAGCCACGCCCACCCTGGAACCCACAGCCACCCTCGCTCCCACCCTCACCCGCACCCGAGTTCCTTATACCCCCCCAACAGCAACCCCTGTCCGCAGTAATCCCGAACCCACCTCTGGCCCTGGCCCCGGTCCCGAAGCATCGCCCACTCCGCCACCGCCTTAATCCAGCCCGCTATCTTCTGCCGCCCAACAAGCCTCAATCAAAGGGAACATGCTCCATGCCTTCAAACAATCCGCTCCTCAAACCCGAAACCGAAGAACATATTCACCATTTGCTTTCAAAAATGACCGTTGATGAAAAAATTGGCCAGACCAACCAGTATATGGCGCGCGGCTTTTTTGATGCCGATTTAATTCGCAAAGGTCTGGCTGGTTCACTGATTAACGCCTCCGGCGCGCTTACCGGCCAGGGCACGTCTCGCTCCAGTTCAGCGGATGTCTGCAACGATATCCAGAAACTTGCCTTTGAATCGCGCCTGAAAATTCCCCAGCTCTTTGGCCGCGATGTGATCCACGGCTACCGCACCGTCTTTCCCATTCCCCTGGCGCAGGCAGCCTCCTGGAATCCTGATCTGGCGCGCCAGGCAGCCTCTATCGCGGCCCGCGAGGCGACCTCCGATGGCATCAAGTGGACCTTTGCACCGATGGTGGATATTGCCCGCGATCCCCGTTGGGGTCGGGTTGCTGAGGGCGCTGGGGAAGATACCTACCTCGGCTGTCAGATGGCTGCGGCTGTTGTCCAAGGCTTTCAGGGAGAGTGCATGTCTAATCCGGAAAACCTGGTCGCCTGCGCCAAACATTATGTTGGTTACGGTGTGGCAGAAGGCGGCCGCGATTATGATGGCGGCGAACTTTCCGAGCCCACACTGCGGGATGTTTATCTGCCCCCCTTCCATGCTGCAGTGGATGCAGGCGTAGGGACCCTCATGTCTGCCTTTCTGGATCTCAATGGGGTTCCCGCCACGGCCAACCGGCGGCTGCTGACGGATGTGCTGCGTGGAGAATGGGGATTTAAGGGCTTTGTTGTGTCCGATTGGGAGTCAGTCCACGAATTGATTAACCACGGCGTGGCTGCCGATGATGGCGAAGCAGCCGCCCTCGCTTTCCATGCGGGTGTGGATATGGACATGATTTCGCAGGCCTATCTTAATCATATGGCTGCCAACCTGGATTCAGGCAAGGTCAGCATGGATGAACTGGATGAAGCTGTGCTGCGCATCTTGCGCATCAAGCACCTGGCCGGCCTTTTCGAGAACCCCTTCACCGATCTCAACCGGTCCAACCGCGACATCCTCATGCCTTCCTCGCGCGAATTCGCCCGCCATTTTGCCCGTGAATGCATGGTCCTGTTGAAAAATCAGGATGATATTCTTCCCCTCACAGATGCCTTTAAAAACATTCTGGTGGCCGGCCCGCTGGTTCATGCCCAGGGAGAAATGCTCGGCACCTGGGCGCCTGACGGCCGTCCGGCTGATGTCACCCCGCTGTCTGAAGCCCTCAAAGCCGCGGCCCCCGCTGGAGTTCAACTTCGATTTGCCGCTCATGTGGATCGCGCGATTGAAGCTGCCCATGCATCTGATTTGATTGTGCTGGTGATGGGAGAACATCCCCGCCGTTCCGGTGAAAATGCCAATGTGACCGATCTGGGCCTGCCACCAGGACAGGCTGAATGGGTGGATGCCATTTGCGCCATCGGCAAACCGGTTGTCCTGGTTGTGCTGGCTGGCCGTCCGCTTGCCATCACGCGTCAGGTCCAGCAGGCCCATGCCGTGCTTTACGCCTGGCATCCGGGCATTGAAGGCGGCGGCGCCCTGGGCGATGTCCTTTTTGGCAAGGCTTCCCCTGGCGGACGGCTGCCGATCACCTTTCCCCGCGCCACCGGACAGGTGCCCATTTACTACAACCACAAAAATACAGGCCGGCCCATCACCGCAGATGGCGACTTCAAAACCCGCTATGTGGATTGCCCTTCAGCGCCTCTCTTCCCGTTTGGCTACGGCCTGACCTACACTTATTTTGCCTATGCGAATCTATCTTCCCGCGGAGAGATGAATAACGGCTCAATACAGTTTTCCGCCGAGATCACCAACTGCGGCCCTCGCCCCGGCGCCGAAGTGGTTCAATTCTATACCCGCGATGTGACCGCATCGCTCGCCCGCCCCATCCGCGAGTTGAAGGGCTTCCAGCGCATCACCCTCCAGCCCGGTGAAACTCGTAAAGTGACCTTCTCCCTCCACCGCGAAGACCTAGCTTTCACAATCAGCGATGGCCGGAAAGTTTGCGAACCAGGGATCTTCCATGTCTGGATTGCTCCCAACAGTTCCTCTGGCCTTCAAGGCCAATTCATTCTTTGACCCTCCATTTCAGCGCAGTCAGCCTTGTCACAATCGCTGCGCTGAGTTTGAAAAAAGGAATATTTCATGTCAGCTTTCCCATCCTCCAGGCGTCTCAGCGGGATGACCGGTTTTACTTTGGTATGGGCCGGCCAAATCATCTCCGTTCTGGCTTCCAACATGACCCAGTTCGCTCTCACCATCTGGGCCTTTCAGGAAACCGGCAGCGCTGTCATCCTTGGCACCATCCAGACGGTGTTCATTATCCCCTTCATCATTCTTTCTCCCATCGCCGGCGTTATGGTTGACCGCTACAATCGCAAAGCGATGATGATGATCAGCGACCTTTTTTCCATCACTTCCACTTTCGGCATTCTCCTGCTTCAAATGACCGGAAACCTGGAAATCTGGCATCTTTATGTTGCGGCGGCCATCAACGGCATCGGCAACACTTTTCAATGGCCGGCCTATTCAGCCGCCATCAGCACCATGATCCCCAAAGAACAGTACAGCCGTGCCAACGGCATGATGGGCCTGATCGATTCTGGCCCTTCGGTGGTCTCACCCATCCTTGCAGGCGCTTTGCTTCCTTTCATCGGCCTCACCGGCATTCTTACCATTGATGTGGTGACCTTTTTATTTGCTGTGAGTGCGCTGCTCCTTGTTTTTATTCCAACCCCTGCCCAGAGTGAGGCCGGTAAAGCCGGAGAAGGCAGCCTGTGGCACCAGGTCACTTTCGGGTTCAAGTATATCTACAACCGCAAACCTTTGTTGGGTCTCTTATCCTTTTTCCTGAGCCTTAACTTTTTTATGGGGATGGCTTTTCCCGTTCTTGCACCCTTCATTCTGCTGCGAACCAGCAATAACAGCACCGCTCTTGGCGCCATCGAATCCGCCACAGCCATTGGCGCGGTCGTGGGTGGGCTGCTGCTCAGTATTTGGGGAGGTTTTAAACGCCGCACCTACAGTATTTTCCTCGGTGAATTTATGACCGCCCTCTTCTGCATTGTGTTATTTGGCTTTGGGCGGGATATCCCGGCCTGGATTCTTTTTTCGGTGCTGGGCGCGCTTTTCTTTCCCTTCACTTTCGGCGCAAGCCAGGCCATCTGGCAGGCCAAAGTCCCGCCTGACGTGCAGGGCCGCGTGTTCACCGCCCGCCGCATGATCGCCTGGCTGCTGGATCCCATCACCCCCGTTCTGGCTGGCGTTCTGGCCGATTATGTCACCGAACCCTTTATGAAATCGGGTGCTCCCCTGGCGCAATTTCTAGGAACTTTTGTGGGCAATTCTCCTGGCTCTGGCATCGCTGTCCAGTTTATCGTTGCTGGAAGCATTTACATGCTTATTGTCATCGGCGTATTCTGCTTTGTTCCCATGATTCGCAACCTGGAAGACCGCTTACCTGATCATGACCAGATTAAGCCCTCGGGTTCCCCTTCCGCTCAGGCGGCCAGCTAACAATGCCCCCTCTCACTTGTGATCAATCGTGTATAATCAATAAGAGCACTGTGAAAGAATAAATTAAGAAGCAGTATAAAGTTAAGGAGGACGCATGGAAGAGATTGCCAATCTTGAAAACGCGACCGTTAATATCGTTGCGGATGATCAGCAGGCGCTTGAAAGGGCTATCCTGAAATGGGTCAAATTCCAGCAGACCATGTGGGTCCACATCACCGCCCGTCTGGAGGGTCCCAGCAACACCTACAATAACTGGGCCACCACGTTTCGCATCACCATCATCATTCTTTCGGCTGTCATCACGGCCATCTCTGGCATTGAGGGCGTCCCGCTGGTGATGATCACCATTCTCTCCGGGGTTCTGACGGCGCTGACCGGCGTTGAAGCTTTTCTCAAATTTGCCGAGCGGCGGGCAGAAATGCAGCGCCAGCAGCGCGAGCTTCAGGCCAAGCGTGATGACCTGCGTTACCAGTGGATGATCGAAGTGGAACTGGAGACCGACCTGGATAAACGCCTGAAATCCGCCAAACGCCTCCTCATTGAAGGTCCCAAAGCCTTTAATGATATCCTCAATAAATACGCCTTCAAGTCTAAAGAAAGCGACCAGGCGCCGACCCCAACCTAGAAAGGGTTCCTTTTCTTTTATGTCTCAATGTGATGTCTGTCAAAAACCTGCCTCGCAGGTTAAAAATCCGCGCTATAAAGCAGCCGATTTTCATGAAATCGTCCGCCGCGGATTCCTGCCCGATGAAATTGCATTGCAAAAAATGGCAGGGGGGACCGATATAGAGCAAACAGCATCTATTTGGAAAAACCAGGCCTTATCATCCACCCACGGCTGGCTCTTGTGTTCTGAATGCGCCACCCGTGCCAATCAATTTCGCCCGCCAATGGGCAAAACCCGCTCAATTTGGCTCTTCGTTTCCATCGGTCTGGTTCTGCTTGTGATTTTTGCCATCGCCGGCTGGATCGCAGCCCTCCCCAAGTCTAAAGCCCTTTCCATTCGCGGCACCCTTTCAGCCGATGGATTGATCACCTCCATGGCAGTTTCGTCAGATGCAAGCCAATTGGCCACAGGCAGCAGCGAAGGCGGCCTTTCATTTTTTAATGTGGCTGACCGCAAGGAGACCGCCTTTATTGAGGAGGCTCATGATCTGAACATTACCGCGGTTGCCTATGCCCCTGATGGCAGCCTGCTGGCCTCAGCCAGCGTGGATAATTTCATCAAACTCTGGCCAGCCGGGACCAAGACATCCACCCAGACCCTGAAAGGTCACACTCTGGCGATAAAAACCCTGGCCTTTTCTCCTGATGGCAGTTTGCTGGCCTCTGCCGGCGTGGATCAGGTGATCATGGTCTGGAACATGCCGTCTGGTGAGCTGGCCTTTACGCTTAAAGGGCACCAGTCTGATATCAATGACCTGGCATTTTCCCCCGATGGCTCCCTGCTTGTCTCAGCAAGCAGCGATGGCACAGTTAAGGGTTGGGATGTTGCATCCAGAACGGAGAAGTTCTCCCAATCCGGGCATCAGATATGGGTGTTTGCGGCCGCTTTCTCTGCGGATGGAAAATTTCTCGCCACAGCCGATGGCAAAGGTGTGGTGAAGTTGTGGAATCCCAAAAACGGTGAAATCATCCGCACTTTAACTGCCCACGCCTCCCGGATCAACGCCCTGGCATTCTCTCCGCAAAGCGATCTATTGGTGACAGGCGGCGAGGATGGCTTCACAAAAATCTGGCAGGTATCCAATTGGGAATTGAAAAGCACGCTTGAAACCTATGGGGAAGAAGTCTTCCCCATTCATAGTTTGTCCTTTGCTCAGGATGGTTCCACTTTGTTCGCCGGCAATTCTTACGATGTCAAAATCTGGAATCTTGCCAGCCTGCCCTGAAATCAGAAGAATGGAGACCTTATGACACCCTTAAAAATCCTGATGGTCGTGCCGGAATGCCGCGGTATGGTTCAGATCGGCGGCCTGGCTGAAGTGGCCAATGCGCTCAGTTTTGCCTTGCAGCAGGCCGGGCATGATGTGCGGATTGCCATGCCTTATTACCGTTTTTTGGAACTGGATGGCAAGCTCCCCCAGCCCCCTGAACTGCTCTGGCAGGGTGAATTGACGTTGGGTGCGCTCCCTCCGGCTGCCATTTATCAGACCAGCCTGCCTGGCAAAGAAAGCGCCCTTCCCCTTTACCTGGTCAAAGGCCATGCCTGGTTTGATGAAGCCACCACACGGGAAAAAATCTACAGCCCATATAATGAGCCTTATATTCACTTCCCGGCCGCAGTCTTGCGGTTTCTTGATCAACACGCCGCCTGGATCCCTGACGTGATCCACTGCCACGATTATCACACCGGCATGCTGCCCGTCTATCTCAATACTGTTTTCGGCGGCCTGGTCGCCGGCAAACCTGTGCGCACGGTATTCACAATCCACAACCTGGCATTTCAGGGCGTGGGAGCCTCATCTTTGCTGGCTTACGGCGGGCTGCCGCAAGACCTGGCTTCCTATGCGCCGGGCATCAAAAGCCTGGAATATCATGGTTCGATCAATATTCTTAAAGGCGCGGTCGGTTTTTCAGATATCACCACCACCGTCAGCGAAACCTATGCGGCTGAAATTCAAACGCCTGCCCAGGGAAAAGGCCTGCATGGTGTCCTATATGAAGCAGCCCTGCGCGGCAAGTTGACAGGCATTGTCAATGGCATTGATAATGCCGCCTGGGATCCAGCAGCCCTGGAAAATGAATTGGCCTTTTCAGTCAATCACCTCAAAGGGAAGCTCGCTGCCCGCCAGGAACTGCGCCGCTGGATGGGACTGGCTGAAAGCACCGATCCGCTGCTCAGTGTGCGTTCCCGCTGGTCCTATCAAAAGGGTCTGGAACTCCTTCTCTATGCCATCCGATATTATCACATCTACCATAAGGCGCAAATCGCAGTGGTGGCCTGGGGACCGCCAACGCCAGAGCAGGATCCATACTATTATGGATTGTGGTGCGAGTTGATCGGCTGGGCAGCCAGTTTTCCGGATCGCATTTCTTTCAAATACAAGGATTGGCCCTCAACTGAGCTGCACTACGCCGGCAGCGATATGTTCCTCATGCCGTCTTTATTTGAGCCCTGCGGCTTGGGTCAGATGGAGGCCATGCGCTACGGCGCTATTCCGGTTGTGTGTAAAACCGGCGGCCTGGCCGATACCATCAAACCCGGCTGGGGCTTTTCATACGAGTGGCCCTTCACCGAACCCCTCGATCACGACCAGAAAATGGATGGGACTCATCGCATGGTCACTGCACTCGAACAGGCATTTAAAGCCTTTTCAACGCCACAATGGTCTGAGATGGTCACTCTTGCCATGAACAGGGATAACGGCTGGCCCACACGGGTACCTTTTTACGAAAAGGTCTACCAGAAATAGTCCACAAAAAGGGCAGGTATCAAACCTGCCCTTTTTGTACCTGCATATATTTACAACACCAGCCTCAGAGGCGTCTCCAGGTTTTTGGCCAACGCCTGCATGAACCTGGCTGCTTCAACGCCGTCACTCACCCGGTGATCGACTGAAAGAGTCGCCTTCATCAGCCATTCAACCACCACCTCACCCTCATCATTGACGGCGGGTTGGGCTTTGGCCGAACCCACTGCCAGAATGGCCGCTTCAGGTGGATTGATGATGGCCGCAAAATTCTCAACATCATACATGCCCAGGTTGCTGATCGAGAAAGTTGAACCCTCGATATCCTCGGGTTTCACCTTCCCGGAGCGGGCGCGTGCAGCCATCTCCTTCATTTCCCTGGCAATCACTCGCAATGATTTCTGATCGGCATCTTTGACCACCACGGTCATCAGGCCGCCGTCCAGGCCAACCGCGCTGCCAATGTGGATCGCTTCATGATGATGGATTTCATGTTCGCCAAAGAAAGCATTGAGGTTGGGAAAATCCCTCAATGTTAAAGCAACCGCCTTGATCACCATGTCATTCAGTGAAATTTTCTCTTCTTCGGGCAGCAGTTCATTGATTTTTTTCCGCAAGTCCAGCAGATCATCCACCCTGTAAGTATGGGTCAGGTAAAAATGCGGCACCTGCTGTTTCGATTCCACCATCCTGCGGGCAATGGCTGCCCTCAGCTTGCTCACCGGAATAGATTTGGCACCCGTTGAGGAAGCCCTGAAAGCTTGGACGGGTTGGTCAACAGCGCCGGCCGGCGCCTCAAATGCCTCGATATCTTTTCGGATAATGCGCCCGCCAGGGCCGCTGCCGGCAATTTTTTCAAGCTGCAGCCCTTTTTCCCGCGCCAGGCGCCTCGCCAACGGAGAAGCAATCACTCTGCCAGTGGGGTTTGGATGAGGCTGTGCAGCAGTGGGTTGAAAAACTGTTTGTGGAGCAGATTCCGGCCTCTTATCCCGGCTTTCCGGTTTTGGCGCCTCTTCAATCTTCTCGCCAGGCGCGCCAATCATGGCGATGGGTGTTCCCACCGGCACCACGGCAGCCTGCTCAACCAGATGGCGCAAAACCACTCCCTCCAGCGCCGACTCCACTTCAACCGTGGCTTTATCGGTCTCAATTTCTGCCAGGATATCCCCTTTGCGCACGGGTTCACCTTCCAGTTTCACCCAGCGCACCAGGGTGCCTTCAGCCATATCAAAACCCAGTTTGGGCATTTTAACGATGTCAGCCATCACAGCACCTCCTTTACCGCCTTCACCACATCAGCTGCGTTTGGCAAAGCCATCTGTTCCAGGGTGCGGTTGTACGGAAGCGGAACCTCAGCCTGAGCTACCCGCTTAATCGGGGCGTCCACAAAATCAAAGGCCTCCTCATAAATCCGGGAGGCGATTTCTGCACCCACCCCGTAAGATTTCCAGCCTTCTTCAACGATCACAGCCCGATTGGTCTTTTTGAGCGATTCGAGCACCGGGTCCATATCCAGCGGGCGCAGCGACCGCAGGTCAACAATTTCAACTTCAATGCCTTCTGCCGCCAGCTGCTCGGCCGCCTTCATGGATACTTCCAGCATCTTGCTGTATGTCACCAGGGTCACATCCCGTCCAAGCCGTTGGATCTTCGATTTTCCAATCGGCACAATGAGCTCGCCATCAGGAACTTCTCCCCTGGTCTGGTAGAGAGTCGCATGTTCAATAAATAGAACCGGATCATTGCTGCGGATGGCTGCTTTCAGCAGTCCTTTTGCATCGGCCGGGGTGCCTGGCGCAACCACCTTCAGTCCGGGAAAATGAGCAAAGACCGCATCCGGAGTCTGCGAATGGGTCGCACCCAGCTGCCGGCCGCCGCCGCCCACCGCCCTGATGACCATTGGCAGCACCATTTGCCCGGCGAACATATAATGCAGTTTTGCCGCCTCATTGACGATATGATCCATCGCTGAGAAAGCAAAATTGATTGTCATCAATTCCGCCACCGGCCGCAATCCCGTCAGGGCTGCACCAATAGCTGCGCCTACAATGGCAGCCTCGGCAATAGGTGTATCCCGCACTCGCTCAGCGCCAAAATGATCGAAAAATCCCTTGGTCACCGCGTAAGTGCCGCCCCACAGCCCCACTTCTTCCCCCAAAATAAACACTTTGGGATCCCGTTCCATTTCCTCCCACAGTGCCTGTGAGATGGCTTCGCGCATGGTAATTTTAGCCATGGTATCCTCCTTACGCTTCCACATAAATATCACGGAACAATTCTTCCGCCTGTGGTTCGGGGCTGCTTTCAGCAAATATCACTGCCTCGCGGATTTCTTCCTCGACCGCATCATCTTCTGCGTTTAATTCAGCCTCAACCGCCAGCCCATTATCCAGCAGATGCCGTCTGAATATGCCAATGGGGTCCTGTTCCTGCCACAGATGGATCTCCTCAGGTTTGCGGTACCGTTCCGGATCTCCCATGGAATGCCCGCGGTAACGGTAAGTGGTAATTTCAAGTAACTGCGGCCCGCTGCCGTTGCGAATTTCTGAAAGAATTTTCTGCGCCGCCTCACGCACCGCCACCAGATTCATTCCATCCACCCGGCTGTTTGTCATGCCGTAGCCTTCGGCTTTCTGCCTGATCTGCGAAACCGCTGATGCGCGGTCTACCGCTGTCCCCATGCCATATTGATTGTTCTCGCACACCCACAGCACCGGTAAATTCCACACCTTTGAGAGATTTAACGCCTCATGAAAATAACCAATATTGGTGGCTCCATCCCCAAACATGCAGATGGTCACCCCGTCCTGTTTCTGATAAAGATCTCCCAAAGCCAGGCCGGCGGCCAGCGGCAAATGAGCTCCCACAATCGCGTGACCACCCCAAAAATTCTTGCTGACATCTGCCAGGTGCATAGATCCGCCCTTTCCGCGGGAAACGCCGGTGACCTTCCCCAGCATCTCCGCAAGAATTTCTTTTGCCGGCAGGCCGCAGTTGATCGCCACACCATGGTCCCGGTAGGCCGTAATCACGCGGTCTTGGGGAAGCCGGGCTGAAATCAGTCCTGTGCTGACCGCTTCCTGTCCAATGTACAGATGCAAAAAACCGCCAATCTTACCCTGCTGATAAAGTTCGGCCGCTTTCTCTTCCGTTCGCCGAATGAGAACCATCTCATGATAAAGTTTTAATCCTGTTTGTTTGTCCATCGCCTTAGTCCTCCGATGATCAATAAATGCATAAATGCTGCAGGGGGCATCACAGCTGGTTTCTTCCGTTCTCTGAGCCTTGCCTTCGCCCGGTTTTACCAGCCAGACGCATACCCTTGCCAGGCTGAAGCATAACTTTTTTATCATTATCTGGATATATTTTACCATATTTATAATAAATATGATCATATTTGTCCAATTTTCTGATGGATTTCTAATATGAAATCCCCCGGAAAATTTTGCCTCCGGGGGATTGTGATGATGGTGAATTGAATTTTTAGAATTCTACCAGTTTTCGCTGCCAGGAATATCAACCAGATCCAGCGCTTTTTCACACAGGGCTGCATTGGTCCCGCCATAATAGATGCAGTTGATTTTCAATCCTGTATCAAATCTGATCACAACACTGCTGATACTGCTGTCGCTTGACGTTTCTGGGCGGGCGCCCTGATACACAACATCTGAGCGCCATTCCAGCGTGTATGGGCCATTGCCCATTTTGAAAAAGCCGTCCACTGTTTGCAGCGGTTTGGGCAGCGATGAACCATCGCTGTTGGCAGCAATACCCGCTTTGACAAGCTTATCTGCCTGGACCAGAACCCGCATGGCTTCAGTAGAATACATGGATAAAGTGCCCAAAATACCTGCCAAAATGATCAAAATGACCACTGGTTTTATTCGGCTGAATACCGGATATTCATTCAACTTTTCACGCGTCATGCCCGCAATGCCCCAGCGAAAAGCCGCTGCCACCGGCAGAAAAATGACCAGAACTGGCAGAGAAGTATACAGGTAAAGGAAAAATCTTCCCATCAGCTGGCTGCTGCCATCTCCGGAGGATATAAACCCCCAGGTGAATGTGAACAAGGTGGAAGCCACAGCGCCGGCGAATATCCCGATCAGGTGTGATTCTGAAATGGCGCAGATGATGCCCAAAATTGCATAAAGTAAACCCATCAAAACAATCCCCCAGATGGGTCCCGGAGGCGGGGAATATATCGGTATGCCAGGCAGTGATAGCCGGTTGATCAATTCTGCAACCGTTTGATAGGTTAACCCCATGGCCAGGCCCAGCAAAAAACCTACCCTGATTCTCTTGAACATGTTCAGCCTCAATATGAAATAATATGCAAGATTATAACAGAAAAAGGAGTCTGGTCGATGAGACCAGACTCCTATCTTTTGCGCTATTTCCAGTACTGGAGTACCGGTATTTTGGGACTACTTGGGCTGGTGCTTGATCGCAGCGTGGGCAGCCGCCAGGCGGGCAATCGGCACACGGAAGGGTGAGCAGCTCACGTAATTCTGGCCAATCATATGGCAGAATTCGATCGAGCTGGGTTCACCGCCGTGTTCACCGCAGATGCCGACTTCCAGTTCAGGGCGAACGCTGCGGCCTTCTTCAACGGCCATGCGCATCAGACGGCCAACGCCATCCCGATCAATCTGCTGGAAGGGATTCTTGGGCAGAATGCCATCTTCCACGTATTTCACCAGGAAGTTGCGTTCAGCATCATCGCGGCTGTAGCCAAAGGTCATCTGGGTCAGGTCGTTTGTGCCGAAGGAGAAGAATTCAGCCACAGTGGCAATTTCCGGCGCAGTCAGAGCGGCGCGGGGGATTTCGATCATGGTGCCGAACTTGTAGGGGAAGGAAACGCCCTTTTCGGCCATCACAGCCTTGGCGATCCGTTCCAGCTTGGGCTGGATGTGCTTGAGTTCATTCACGTGGCCGGTCAACGGGATCATGACTTCGGGCTTGGCATGCACACCCTTGAGGGTGACATTGGCGGCAGCTTCGAAGATGGCACGAACCTGCATTTCAACGATTTCGGGCATCACAATGCTCAGGCGGATACCACGTAGACCCATCATCGGGTTGCTCTCATGCAGCGCCTGAACAGCGGCCAGCATGTGTTCTTTTTCTTCAAGGCCTTCCTTGATACCCTTCACACGCATGGTGATGACTTCTTCCAGCAGAGCTTCGCCAGAAGGCATGAACTCATGCAAAGGCGGATCAATCAGGCGGATGATCACAGGGTAGCCATCCATGGCTTCAAAGAGGCCTTCGAAGTCTGAGCGCTGGTAGGGCAGCAGGTCGTCAAGCGCAGAAACACGTTCTTCAGCGGTCTTGGCCAGAATCATGCGCTGCACAGAGGGCAGACGTTCGGGCTCGAAGAACATGTGCTCGGTACGGCAGAGGCCAATGCCAACGGCGCCGTAAGAGCGAGCGCGGCGGGCGTCTTTCGGGTAATCGGCGTTCGCCCAAACCTGAAGGCCGCGGGTCAGGCCGCTGGTAACCTTGCGAATGGTGGGGTTGGCGCAAATTTCATCGGCCCAGGTCAGCAGGGTCAACAGGTCAGTCTGTTCTTCCACTTTGGGGACAGTCAGGTTCAACTTGCCCAGGAAAACTTCACCCGTGGTACCATCCACAGAGATCCATTCGCCTTCTTTGACCACTTTGCCATCCACGTCCATCTGGCGTTTTTCGAGGTCAATGTGCACCATCGAAGCACCAACAACGCAGGGAACGCCAAACTGGCGGGCCACCACAGCAGCGTGAGAGGTTGCGCCGCCTTCACTGGTGAGAATGCCCTTGGCAGCCAGCATACCATGCACATCATCCGGCTTGGTGAACGGGCGAACCATGATCACTTCCTGCTTCGATTCCTTAGCCATGCGTTCCGCGGTGTCAGCATCGAAGTAGACCTGGCCAACCGCAGCGCCCGGAGAGGCATTCACGCCGCTGGCGTAGAAGAAGCCAGCTTTCTTGGCGTCCTTCTTGGTAGCGCTGTCGAACTGCGGGTGCAGCAGGGTGTCCACCTGTTCGGGGGTCACGCGCAGAACAGCTTCCTCTTTGGAAATCAGGCCTTCGTTGGCCATATCCACAGCGATCTTGACGGCTGAGCGGGCTGAGCGCTTGCCATTGCGGGTCTGCAGCATCCACAGGCGGCCGCGTTCAATGGTGAATTCCACATCCTGCATATCGCGGTAGTGGTTTTCAAGCGTCTTGCAAATGCCCATAAATTGTTTGTAAGCTTCGGGGATTTCATTGCCCAGGTTGACGATCTTTTCGGTGTTGCGGATACCGGCAACCACATCTTCGCCCTGAGCGTTGATGAGGTATTCACCGAACACCACCGCTTCACCGGTCTGCGGATCACGGGTGAAGGCCACACCGGTGCCTGAGTCAGAGCCCATGTTGCCGAACACCATGGTCACAATGTTCACAGCAGTGCCCAGATCATCGGGGATATTGGTGGCGCGGCGATAATCCACGGCGCGCTTGCCATTCCATGATTTGAACACGGCTTCGATGGCCAGGCGCAGTTGATCTAACGGATCCTGGGGAAAATCAAAACCCTTTTCAGCACGCACAACCGCCTTGAATTTGCTGGTCAGAGCCTTCAGGTCTTCCGCGTTGAGCTCGGTGTCAAGTTTGACGCCTTTTTCCTTCTTGAATTCATCAAGAACGTCTTCAAAGGCTTCATCGCGGATCTCAAGCACCACGGCGCCGAACATCTGGATCAGACGGCGGTATGAGTCGTAAGCAAACCGTTCGTTATTGGTCAGTTTGACCATACCCTCAACGGTCTTGTCGGTCAGGCCAATGTTCAGAACGGTGTCCATCATGCCCGGCATGGAGAATTTGGCACCTGAACGGCAGGAAACCAGCAGAGGATTGGTCGGATCGCCAAACTTCTTACCAGTCTGGGCTTCAATGGCATGCAGGGCCGCTAAAGACTGATCCCACATGTGTTCCGGGAAGGTCTTGGTAGGCTGGTATGCATTGCAGGCTTCAGTCGTAATGGTGAAACCGGGAGGAACAGGCAGGCCAATCCGGGCCATATCGGCCAGGTTGGCGCCTTTGCCGCCCAATAAACCGCGAACTTTGTCCCAGTCTTTGCCGCAATAGGCTTCCACCTGGTCCACTTCACTGTACAAAAAGACCCACTTCTTACCTGACATAGAAAACCTCCTAAATAAGATAATCGGATTATGCCTGAATCGCAGGCTTTATTCTACATTCTCAAACACGCTATTTTACCATGAAAGTCAGGCGTTAACATGACGAATTACCCATTTTCATGTGACTTTTTGTGCCGTATAAAGGCGGGATGCTGCATTTGCCAGCAAAATTTTTTGCCCTGATGTTCGGACATGAGTTCGGACAAGCAGAAGCAAAATGGCCTCGAAAAGGATAAACTTGGTTTTCCACGACCAGTGATATCCAAAACGAGGCTTAATGAACAAGTTTATCAACAATCAC
>Ga0116158_10001066_pt1 | contig 25328 bp, 22 predicted proteins | sample AD_UKC052_MetaG_FD_89883 | JGI IMG/M metagenome (GOLD analysis project Ga0116158, IMG submission 89883) | Active sludge microbial communities of municipal wastewater-treating anaerobic digesters from USA - AD_UKC052_MetaG | ecosystem: Engineered > Bioreactor > Anaerobic > Digestate | place: USA... | reverse complement strand
TGGAAATGGCCGGTCTGGCGAGGTCCGCTGCCGGTCCTCTGAAGGTGGAGGAGTTCCAGCAACGGAGCGCCAAGGAGGTCTTCACCCTGATCCATGACCGCAACTATTGGAACAGTGCCGAAAGCGTGTCGGGCACCGGTTCGGAAGTGGGGCAGGCGGCTGCGCTCATCGAGGAACTACCCGCCCTGTTCAAGTCCTTCGGCATCACCTCCATGCTGGATGTGCCTTGCGGCGACTTCAACTGGATGAAGGAGGTCGACCTCGGCGGTGTCCGTTACATCGGCGGCGATATCGTGGAAGCCTTGGTGGAAGCCAACAACGAGCGGTTCAAGCAGCGCCCCGAGCTGGAGTTCCGTGTGCTGGACCTGATCGCCGATCCGCTGCCCAGCTGCGACCTCGTGATGGTGCGCGACTGCCTTGTACACCTCTCCTTCGCGGACATCGAACGGGCGCTGAGCAACATCCGCGCTTCCGGCGCGAAGTACCTGCTGGCGACCACCTTCACCGAACACCCCGCCAACACCGACATCGTTACCGGCGATTGGCGACCGCTCAACCTGCAACGGGCGCCCTTCAACCTGCCTGCACCCGTGCATGTGATCGACGAGCGCTGCCTGGAGGCCAACGGCCGGTACCGCGACAAGGTGATGGCCTTGTGGGACCTGCGCGCGTTCTGAAAAATGCACGGGGCGTATCGGTGAAATTCTATCTTGGGCCATCGCTAACCACAACACATGAGCTTGAAGCAGACGGAATCGTGGGGTACACGCGTGGGGTTGATCCTAGCCATGGCGGGCAACGCCGTGGGCTTGGGCAACTTCCTGCGGTTCCCCGTGCAGGCGGTGAACAACGGGGGCGGGGCCTTCATCATCCCTTACCTGGTGTGTTTCCTGCTCATGGGCATCCCCTTGTTGTGGATCGAGTGGAGCATGGGCCGGTTCGGTGGGCGCAGCAATAACCACAGCACGCCTTTCATCCTCGATACCATGACGAAGCGCTCCTTCTGGAAGTACTTCGGTGTGTTCGGCATCTTCACCAATATCGCTGTGGCGGCCTATTACTGCTACATCGAGAGCTGGACCATGAGCTACGTGTACCACAGCATCGTGGGCACCTTCGATGGTCTTTCTCAGACGCAGGTGGCGCAGTTCTTCACCTCGTACGTGGACATCGGTGTGAGCACCACTGGTATCCCCTACGAAGCGGTGATCTTCTACATCCTTTGCCTTGGCCTCAACACCTGGATCCTCTCGCGCGGCTTGGCCGGAGTGGAGAAGGCGGCCAAGATCGGCATGCCCTTGTTGATCCTCTTCGGGGTGTTCCTGGCCCTTCGCGGTCTTACCCTAGGTACCAGCGGTGCAAGTGCCGAAGTCCCCACGGCCAGCGCCTGGGACGGTCTCAACTTCCTATGGACCCCGCAATTCGATAGCCTTAGCAACCCGAAGGTGTGGCTGGCCGCCGCCGGGCAGATCTTCTTCACCTTGAGCGTGGGTATGGGTACCATCCACTGCTACGCGGCCTATGTCCGCAGCAAGGATGACATCGCGTTGAACGCGGTCAGCGCGGGCTTTATGAATGAGTTCGTGGAAGTGGTGCTGGGCAGCTTGATCGTGATCCCCATTGCCGCCGGTTATCTCGGGTTGGATTGGGTGAAAGAGAATGCTGGCTTCGGCATGGCGTTCCAGACGATGCCCTTCCTGTTCGAGAAATGGGGGCCAGTGCTGAGTGCTGTCGCCGGTGTGATGTGGTTCGGTCTGCTCTTCTTCGCAGGCATCACCTCCAGCTTGGCCATGGGTACTCCGTGGATGGGCTTCATGCGCGATGAGTTCGGTTGGGGGCGAATGAAAGGTGCCCTGAGCTTCGGCGCGATCGTCCTCCTCCTTGGCTTGCCCACCGTGATCTTCTTCCAGGAAGGGGTGTTCGATGAATACGACTACTGGGCCGGTACGGTCGCGTTGGTCGTGTTCGCCTTAGCCGAGACCGTGCTCTTCGCGTGGGTGTTCGGTATGGACAAGGGTTGGAAGGAACTGATGTCCGGTTCCGACCTCCAGGTGCCCACGATCTACAAGTTCATCATCAAGTACATCACACCGGCCATGCTGCTCGTGGTGTTCCTGGGTGCCCTGTTCACCCCGGCGAACAACGAATGGACCGTGGCCTTCCAGGACCTGTTCAGTGGGAACGGCTGGGCGCTGGATAATAGTTCCATCATCAAGACCATCGCGAATACCGGCCTTCACCAACAGTTGGCCGCGGCTACTGACCCAGCTGAGGTGACACGCCTGACCGACCGCCTGTTCTACACCAACATGGCCAGGATGATCCTGGTGCTCACCTTCGCAGGCCTATCCGCATTGGTGTATGTTGCCGCACTCCGTCGCATGAAGTCCAACCCATCCACGGTCGCATGAACACCTCCGCATTGATCCTCATGGTGTTGACCCAACTGTCGGTCATCGCCATAACGGGCTACTTCTTCTACCGGGTGTTCACCACGCCACCGCGTCCTGAACCGGACAGCTTCAGCGAGAACGACCCTGAGTGATCCGTGGTCCCCACTCATCCGTGGATAGGGAATGGATAGGCCAGGTTCCTGGAAGGAAGAGGTCAAGGATGTGTTGAACGTCCACCAAAGCGAACGGCGCGGGCTGTTCGTTCTGGTCCTGCTTTTCACCGTGATGTTGGCTTGGGTGATCCATGAGCAGTGGTTGCGTACGCCGGCCCCCGGTGACGTAGCAGCCATGGAGCGAAAGGTCCAAGCATGGATCGATGCGCGGGCCGATACTTCGGTCGTGACGGCGGAATTGAACCCATTCCCATTCGATCCGAACGTACTGGAGCGTGAGGAGTGGCTCGCTCTGGGCCTCAGTGAACGTCAGGTGGACGGTATCGAACGATACCGCGACAAGGGCGGGCGGTTCCGAACGAAGCGCGACCTGGCCCGGATGTACAGCATCCCGGCGGAACAATATGCCCGACTTGAGCCGTTCATCCAGCTACCGGATAGTCTTCCGAAGCGTACGTGGGACCGCCACGAACAAAAACGCTCTTTTGAACCACGACCCGCATTCGCGGAACGGCCCAAAGAGTCCGATGAACGCACGTATCGTGAGCGACGACCCGTGGAAGTGAACACGGCGGATTCCGCGGTTTTGGTCGCTTTGCCCGGGATCGGCCCAGCATTCGCAAAGGGTATCCTGAAGTACCGCGACCGCCTTGGCGGCTATCATCGATTGGACCAACTCGCCGAAGTGTATGTGTTGAAGGATAAGCCTGATGCCATTGCGCGACTGAACACGCTGTTGGTGGTGGATAGCATGATGGTTCGCAAAGTGCCGATCAACACCTGCTCCGTTGAAGAACTGGCGGCACATCCCTATGCGGGTTGGAAGGTGGCCAAGCCTCTGATCGCCTACCGCGATCAGCACGGACCATTCTCCAGCGTTCAGGATATCACAGCCTGTCAGGCGGTGGGAGAGGACGTCTTCCGTAAACTTGCGCCCTATCTCACCGTGGAGTGATCCCAACGTTGGAACAACGGCTCAAGGCCGCCGTACGCGATGTCCCCGACTTTCCGAAGCCGGGCATCCTGTTCCGCGACATCACCCCCGTGCTGGAGGACCCCGTTCTCTGTCACGCTGTGTTGGACGGATTCATGGATGCCCTTAAGGGTGGACCCATCGATGCGGTGGCCGGGGTGGAGAGCCGTGGATTCCTCTTCGGACTGCCTTTGGCCATGCGCCTCGGTGTGCCTTTCATCACAGTGCGCAAAAAAGGCAAGCTGCCTTACCGTACCGTCAGCTACAGCTATGACCTGGAATATGGCAGCGCGGCCATCGAGATGCACGAGGATGTGCTGAAGCCCGGCATGAACGTACTGGTGCACGACGATCTGCTGGCCACCGGCGGTACAGCGGCAGCAACCGCCGAACTCATTCACATGCAGGGTGCACGGACCGCCGGGTTCGCCTTCCTGATCGAACTATCCTTCCTTGCAGGCGTTGACCGGTTGAAGCCCTATGGCGCCGGCATCACCCGCTTGGTGACCTACTGAACCATGGAATTCCACACCACCGAAAGTCAGACCATGATCGCACAGGCCGTGCGTGACCTGTGCGAACGCGAGCTCCGTCCCCATGTGATGGAATGGGACGAGGCCCAGCACCTGCCCATCGACCTACTGAAGAACCACTTCGGTCCGGCCGGCATGTTGGGTGTGTTGGTGCCCGAGGAGTACGGAGGCGCCGGCCTCAGCTATTTCGAGTACATCACCACCATCGTGGAGGTGACCAAGGTATGCAGCAGTGTGGGCCTCAGCGTGGCCGCGCACAACAGCCTGTGCACCGGCCACATCCTACAGTTCGGCAACGAGGAACAGAAGCGGAAGTGGCTACCCAAGCTCGCCACCGGCCAATGGCTGGGCGCCTGGGCCTTGACCGAACCCAACACCGGCAGCGACGCCATGCGCATGAAGTGCACGGCGCGTAAAGAGGGCAATGAGTGGGTGTTGAACGGTACGAAGTGTTGGATCACGCACGGGAAGAGCAGCGATGTGGTGGTGGTGATCGCCCGCACCGGCGAGCTGCTGGACAGCAAGGGCATGACCACTTTCGTGGTGGAGCGCGGTACCCCAGGGCTGAAAGCCGGTAAGAAGGAGAACAAGCTGGGCATGCGCGCCAGCGAGACCGCCGAGGTCATCTTCGATGAGTGCCGTATCCCTGCTGATAATGTCCTGGGCAAAGAGGGAGAGGGCTTCCAACAGGCGATGAAGATCCTGGACGGGGGGCGGATAAGCATAGCCGCCCTGAGCCTGGGCATCGCCAAAGGCGCGTTCGAAGCCAGTGTGAAGTATGCCAAGGAACGGGAGCAGTTCGGCCAACCCATCGCCAACTTCCAAGCCATCGCCTTCAAGTTGGCCGATATGGCCACGCGGATCGAAGCCGCCGAGTTGTTGACCTTGCAAGCAGCCGACCTGAAGAACAGGCATAAGAAGATGACCACCGAGAGCGCCATGGCCAAGTACTATGCCAGCGAGGTGTGCGTGTGGGCCAGTAACGAGGCGGTGCAGATCTTCGGAGGGTACGGTTACACCAAGGACTTCCCGGTCGAAAAGTTCTACCGCGACAGCAAGCTCTGCACGATCGGCGAAGGCACCAGTGAGATCCAAAAGCTGGTGATCAGCCGAAATGTGCTCAAAGGTTGACGGGACCACCCAACGCTTTCCACGAGACCACTTGGATTATTCATCACGGGTGCTATATTTGCGCCCCCGAAAGAAGAAAACGACCATGCTGATCATCCCAGTGAAGGAAGGCGAGAGCATCGATAAGGCGCTCAAGAAATTCAAGAAGAAGTTCGAGCGCACCCAGACGATGCGTCAGCTGCGTAAGCGTCAGAGCTTCACAAAGCCCTCCGTGTCCCGTCGCAAGGAGATGATCCGAGCCGCGTACAAGCTCGGCATGCAGACCGAACAGGAATAATCCTGTCGTCCGTGCGTTGAAGAAGGGGAAAGGTCCTATGGGACTTTTCCCCTTCTTTGTTGTTGATGCCCATTGATCGTTACCTGGACCATCTCGCTTACGAGAAGCGCTGCAGTGCGCACACCGTGCTGGCCTACCGGCGCGACCTGGTGCAGTTCGTGGCCTTTCTTTCCGGTCATGGAGGTGTTCCGATCGAACGGGCTACCGACCGGATGATCCGGCTGTGGATGATGCAGTTGATGGAGCAGGGAACCGGTCCGCGATCGGTGAACCGCAAATTGAGCGCATTGAGGGGATACTACCGGTTCGCAAAGCTGGTTGGCGAGGTGACCAGCGAGCCCACCGCATTGATCGACCCACCCAAGACCCCCAAACGGTTACCTGAGTTCGTAGAGGAGGTCCGGATGGAACGGCTGTTCGAAGAACTGAAGTGGCCCGAAGGATTCAAGGGGGATACGGATAGGGTGGTCCTGGAGGTCCTCTACGGTACCGGAATGCGTTTGGCCGAACTTCTCGGATTGACCGTCGGGGACGTCGATCTGGAAAGGAGTGCCGTACGGGTCCTGGGCAAAAGGAACAAGGAACGCATCATTCCGCTCGGGGACAGGCTGGTGGACCTGCTGGCAGGGTACCTGGCTACGCGGAAAGGCCGTTTTGGCACCTTGGAGCCCCGGCAGCCGCTGTTGGTCGATGAAAAGGAGAAACCCTTGGCCCGACGCAGCGTACAACGCTTGGTAGTGCATTACCTTAGTGGGGTCACCTCCCAGCATAAACGATCGCCGCATGTGCTTCGACATACCTTCGCTACTCACCTGTTGGAACATGGCGCTGACCTCAACGCCGTAAAGGAATTGCTGGGACATGCAGGATTGGCAGCCACACAGGTGTACACGCACAATACGGTCGAAAAACTCAGAAAAGTCCACGCTCAAGCGCACCCACGAGGGGGCGGGGGCGTTCCCATGAAACCAAATGAACCCTAGTACCATGAACTTGAACGTGCATTCGATCCATTTCGACGCAGATAACAAGCTGGTCACCTTCATTCAGGACAAACTGTCCAAGCTTCATCAGTTCCACGACAACATCTTGAGCGGGGAGGTCTTCCTGCGCTTGGAACATGATGGTGAGAACCGTGAGAACAAGGTGGTTGAGATCCGCCTAGCGGTACCCGGTCGGGAGCACTTTGCGAAGCGCCAAGGCAAGAGTTTCGAAGAGGCCGCCATCGGAGCAGTGGAAGCATTACGCAGCCAGGTGGAACGGGCCAAGGAGCGCCTACGCCAGGCATCCTGAGGCTTGGAAACATCCGTGTCACCCTGTCGCTAGGCCGGGTGGGGCAAGGCCACGAAGCAATTCGTGGCCTTGTTGTTTGGTGGTGATCGGGATCTTGCTACATTTGCAGCCCCTTTCCGGCCCATCCGGTCGTGGAGGGGACTTGAAAGAGCGTTCTTTTCCTTGTTGTACAGGCCAATGTAGCTCAGCTGGTAGAGCAGCTGATTTGTAATCAGCCGGTCGGGGGTTCGAGTCCCTTCATTGGCTCCGAGAGCCGATCAAAGGGGGAGATACCCAAGTGGCCAACGGGGGCAGACTGTAAATCTGCTGCTTCACAGCTTCGTAGGTTCGAATCCTGCTCTCCCCACCACTCGTTCGGAGCCGATACCGCCGCTTCCAGGCAGGTATTCCGAAGTGGAGGAGGATCCCAAGCCGGCACTATGCGGGAGTAGCTCAGTTGGTAGAGCATCAGCCTTCCAAGCTGAACGTCGCGGGTTCGAGTCTCGTCTCCCGCTCTAAGGTCGATCAGGCGCCATTATCCAGGCGCATGGTAGGCTCCAACACCGGTCCCCCACCCAGGGGGTCGGAGAAATTTCGATAAAGGCCTTTGTAGCTCAGGGGTAGAGCACTTCCTTGGTAAGGAAGAGGTCCCGGGTTCAATTCCCGGCAAAGGCTCCAGTAGCTCTGAATGGCTAAGCTGCATCCGACCCTGGTCGGAGAGGCCCTGTACAGCAAAGTGAAGGACCGATACAGAACACGAACAACCCAACGACCGAACGACAATGGCAAAGGAGACTTTCGTACGCACCAAGCCGCACGTCAACATCGGCACCATCGGTCACGTTGACCATGGTAAGACCACGTTGACCGCGGCCATCACCAAGGTTCTTGCTGACAAGGGCCTGAGCGAAGCGCGCAGCTTCGACTCCATCGACAACGCCCCTGAGGAAAAGGAGCGCGGTATCACCATCAACACGGCTCACGTGGAGTATCAGACGGCAAGCCGTCACTATGCCCACGTGGACTGCCCCGGCCACGCCGACTATGTGAAGAACATGGTGACCGGTGCCGCTCAGATGGACGGTGCCATTCTGGTGTGCGCTGCCACCGATGGACCCATGCCCCAGACCCGCGAGCACATCCTGCTCGGCCGTCAGGTGGGTGTGCCCAAGCTGGTGGTATTCATGAACAAAGTGGACATGGTGGACGACGCTGAACTCCTCGACCTGGTCGAAATGGAGATCCGCGAACTGCTTTCGTTCTACGACTATGATGGGGACAACACCCCTGTGATCCGCGGTTCCGCCTTGGGTGGCCTGAACGGAGAGCCCAAGTGGGTGGATTCGATCATGGCCCTGATGGATGCCGTGGACACCTGGATCCCCGTTCCCCCCCGCGAGGTTGACAAGCCCTTCCTGATGAGCGTGGAGGACGTGTTCTCCATCACAGGTCGTGGTACCGTTGCCACCGGTCGTATCGAGACCGGTGTGGTGAAGGTTGGCGACAACGTGGAGATCATCGGTATGCAAGAGGAGAAGATGAACAGCACCTGCACGGGTGTGGAGATGTTCCGTAAGCTCCTCGATCGTGGTGAGGCAGGCGACAACTGCGGTCTGTTGCTCCGTGGTATCGAGAAGGACCAGATCCGTCGTGGTATGGTCATCGCGAAGCCGGGTAGCATCACCCCTCACACCGAGTTCAAAGGTGAGATCTACGTGTTGAAGAAGGAGGAAGGTGGCCGTCACACTCCTTTCCACAACAAGTATCGTCCCCAGTTCTACTTCCGTACCACGGACGTAACGGGCGAGATCACGATGGAAGCTGGACGTGAGATGATCATGCCCGGTGACAACGTGACCATCACGGTGAAACTGATCGTTCCGATCGCCATGGACAAGGGTCTCCGTTTCGCCATCCGTGAGGGTGGTCGTACGGTGGGTGCCGGCCAGGTGACCGAGATCCTCAAGTAATAACGCACATAGCCATTGGTGGCAGGGCCGATCCTCCGTAAGGTGGATCGGCCTTCGCCGCCGATAGGAGAGAAGGAAAAGATACCCTACGGGTGTAGCTCAATTGGTAGAGCGAAGGTCTCCAAAACCTTAGGCTGCGGGTTCGATTCCTGCCACCCGTGCCCAACGAAGATCATAACAACGTGGCAAGCTTCAAGACATACCTGAGCGAGAGCTATAACGAGCTCATGAACAAGGTGAGTTGGCCCACCTGGAAGGAACTCCAGGGCAGCGCCATCGTCGTTCTGGTCTCTGCTCTCATCCTTTCGGTGATCATCTTCCTGATGGACTACATCTTCGGGGTCCAGAACATGGGACCGAGCGATACCAATCCCTGGAAGGGGATGTTGGGGTTCATCTACAAACTCATGAACTGAGATGGCAGCGGGCACCAAGAAGTGGTATGTGATCCGGGCCATCAGCGGCAAGGAGAAGAAGGTGAAGGAGATGGTGGATCTGGAAGTGTCCCGCTCGAACATGGGTACACACATCTCACAGGTGCTCATCCCCATGGAGAAGTTCTACCAGATCCGCGAAGGCAAGAAGGTGAGCAAGGAGCGCAACTTCTTCCCCGGTTATGTGCTGATGGAGGCCGATCTCACCGGCGAGATCGCCCACACCATCAAGAACATGCCCAACGTGATCGGCTTCCTGGGTGCAGAAAAGGGTGGAGATCCGGTGCCTTTGCGTCAGAGCGAGGTGAACCGTATCCTGGGAACCGTCGATGAGTTGGCCGATGCGGACGCTACGAACCACAATCCCTACCATGTAGGGGAGGGTGTGAAAGTGATCGATGGTCCCTTCAACGGTTTCAACGGAGTGATCGAAGAGATCAACGAGGAGAAGAAGAAATTGAAGGTCATGGTGAAGATCTTCGGACGTAAGACCCCGCTGGAGTTGAGCTTCATGCAGGTGGAAAAGGAGGTCTGATCACCGTGATAACCACGAATAGCAAGCAAACCCGTCCGAGCTGACCGTCAGGAAAGCGTTACGAAGGACACAAATCAAGAACAATGGCAAAGGAGATCGCAGCGTTGATCAAGCTGCAAGTGAAGGGTGGCGCGGCCAACCCATCGCCCCCCATAGGCCCCGCACTGGGTGCCAAGGGCGTGAACATCATGGAGTTCTGCAAGCAGTTCAATGCGCGCACGCAGGACAAGCCAGGAAAGGTATTACCGGTGGTGATCACCGTTTATGGTGACAAGTCGTTCGACTTCATCATCAAGACCCCACCGGCTGCGGTACAGATCATCGATGCCGCCAAGATCAAGGGTGGCAGCGGTGTTCCACATAGTAAGAAAGTAGGCAGCATCACTTGGGAACAAGTGAAGGCCATCGCTGAGGACAAGATGCCCGATCTGAACTGCTTCAAACTGGAGAGCGCCATGAGCATGGTGGCTGGTACGGCACGCAGCATGGGTGTAACCGTGACCGGAGATAAACCCTTCTGAACCAAGCACCATGGCAACCCTGACCAAGAAGCGTAAAGCAGCGCTTTCCAAGTTCGACACCGCCAAGGTGTACACGTTGGATGAAGCGACCCAGATCGTGAAACAAGTGAGTACGACCAAGTTCGATGCTACGGTGGATATCGCCGTTCGCTTGGGCGTGGACCCGCGTAAGAGCACCGAAATGGTGCGTGGTACCGTGAGCCTACCGCATGGCACGGGCCGTACGGTGAACGTACTGGTGCTGGCCGATCCCGCCAAGTGCGAGGAAGCGATGGCGGCTGGTGCCGACATGGCCGGTCTGGATGAATACATCGAGAAGATCAAGGGCGGTTGGACGAACGTGGATGTGATCATCTGCACACCTGCCGTGATGGCCAAAGTGGGTGCACTGGGCCGTGTGCTCGGTCCCCGCGGCCTGATGCCGAACCCCAAGACCGGAACCGTGACCATGGATGTTGCCAAGGCGGTGAAGGAGGTCAAGGCCGGTAAGATCGATTTCAAGGTGGACAAGGCCGGTATCATCCACGCGGTGATCGGCAAGGCCTCCTTCGATGCGAACAAGTTGAGCGAGAACGCCAACGAGATCCTGCAGACCTTGGTGAAGCTGAAGCCCAGCACCGCCAAGGGAGCGTATATCAAGAGCATCAGCATCAGCAGTACCATGAGCCCCGGCGTGCAGGTGGACACCCGCACCGTAACGGTCTGATAACAGCACTGAACAATGGCAACCCGTAGCGAAAAAGACCAGGCGATCAACGTCCTCGTCGAAGAGATAAAGGCCACCAGCGTGCTGTACCTGGCCGATACCACGTCCATGGACGCGGAGGCCACCAGTAATCTGCGTCGCGCCTGCAACAAGGCCGGTATCCGGATGAAAGTGGTGAAGAACAGCTTGCTTCAGAAGGCCATGGAGCGTGTGGAAGGTCGCGATTACAGCGGCATCATCCCCACGCTGAAAGGGCAGACGAGCATCCTGTTCGCCGAAAAGGGCAACGCCCCTGCGAAACTGATCAAGGACTTCCGCAAGAAGGATACGAAGCCTGCGTTGAAGAGCGCTTGGATCGATGAGGCCGTATTCGTTGGCGATGACCAACTTGTGATGCTGAGCACCCTCAAAGGCAAGGAAGAACTCCTCGGCGAGATCATCGGCCTGCTGCAAAGCCCGATGAAGAATGTGATCAGTGGCCTGCAAGGAAGCGGTGCACACAAGATCGCTGGCCTGGTGAAGACCCTGCAGGAAAGGGCCGCATAAAAAGACATAATCGGGACGGCGATACCGCCGCCTCGACAAACGCGTTACGCACTTCCCGATAGCTTCTCTACAACCGAAAGTAACAACCCCCGAAAGATGGCAGATATCAAAGCCCTGGGCGATCAGCTCGTAGGCCTCACCGTGAAAGAGGTGAACGAACTCGCTCAATACCTGAAGGACGAATACAAGATCGAACCGGCAGCTGCTGCCGTAGCCGTGGCCGCTGGCCCTGCTGCTGGTGGTGGAGAGGTGGCCGAAGCCAAGACGAGCTTCGACGTGATCCTGAAGGCCGGTGGCCAGAACAAGCTGGCCGTCGTTAAACTGGTGAAGGAACTCACCGGTCTCGGACTGAAGGAGGCCAAGGACCTCGTTGACGGCGCTCCCAAGCCGCTGAAGGAAGGTGTGTCCAAAGAGGACGCTGAAAGCCTGAAGCAGCAACTGACGGAAGCCGGCGCCGAAGTTGAGGTCAAGTAAGATCCTCACAGCGCCTGCGTCACAGCAGCACGGAAAGGCCCCACGGCGGGCCTTTCCGGCTGTGCTGTGATCGCGTCGTTCCAAGGCGGCAGTGCCGCACAATGACCGCAGTGGGCTTGATCCACCACCTGCGATAGTCCTGGACAAGTCGGATCCCTGTCGACAGGTCGTCTTCCGTTCCCTACATACGCACCCATGGCCCAGGCGAAGACCAGCTCCAAGCGAAGCAAGCGCATCGATTTCGGCTCCAGCGCCCTATCGATCGATTATCCCGATTTCCTCGACATCCAGCTGAAGAGCTTCGAGGAGTTCTTCCAGATCGAGACCCTCCCCGAACACCGCGAGCAGGAAGGTCTGTTCAAGGTGTTCTCCGAGAACTTCCCGATCACCGATACCCGCAACCAGTTCGTCCTGGAGTTCCTGGACTATTTCATCGATCCGCCCCGATACAGCATTGATGAATGTATCGAGCGCGGATTGACCTACAGCGTTCCGCTGAAGGCCAAATTGAAACTCTACTGCACCGACCCCGAGCACGAGGACTTCGAGACCATCGTGCAGGACGTATATCTGGGGCAGATCCCTTACATGACCCCCAAGGGCTCGTTCGTCGTGAACGGCGCCGAGCGCGTGGTGGTCAGCCAGCTGCATCGCAGCCCTGGCGTGTTCTTCGGCCAAAGCCGCCACGCCAACGGCACCAAACTGTATAGCGCACGTGTCATACCCTTCAAGGGTTCGTGGATCGAATTCGCCACGGACATCAACGGGGTGATGTACGCCTATATCGATAGAAAGAAGAAATTGCCTGTGACCACGCTGTTGCGTGCCATCGGGTTCGAAAGCGATAAGGACATCCTGTCCATCTTCGACCTGGCTGACGAGGTGAAGGTGACCAAGGCGCACATGAAGGAGGCCGTGGGTCGCAAGCTCGCAGCGCGCGTGTTGAAGACCTGGGTGGAGGACTTCGTGGATGAGGATACCGGTGAGGTGGTGAGCATCGAGCGGAACGAGGTGCTCATCGACCGGGAGACCGTTATCGAGGACATGCACGTGGACCAGATCGTGGAAAGCGGTGCCAAGACCATCATCCTGCACAAGGAGAACATCAACGCCGCCGATTACGCGCTGATCTACAACACGCTGCAGAAGGATACCTCCAACTCCGAAAAGGAGGCCGTTGAGGTGATCTACCGTCAGCTGCGTAATGCGGAGCCACCCGATCTGGAAACGGCTCGTGGTGTGATCGACAAGTTGTTCTTCAGTGAGCAGCGCTACGACCTCGGTGAAGTGGGGCGTTACCGCATCAACAAGAAACTGGGCCTGGAGAGCGAGCTCAGTGTTCGGGTGCTCACGAAGGAGGACATCATCTTCATCATCAAGTACCTGATCGAGCTCGTGAACTCGAAGGCCGATGTGGACGACATCGACCACTTGAGCAACCGTCGGGTACGTACCGTGGGTGAGCAGTTGCACGCCCAGTTCGGTGTGGGTCTGGCCCGTATGGCCCGTACCATCCGTGAGCGTATGAACGTGCGCGATAACGAGGTGTTCACGCCCACCGACCTGATCAACGCCAAGACCCTGAGCTCGGTGATCAACTCGTTCTTCGGAACGAACCAGTTGAGCCAGTTCATGGACCAGACCAACCCGCTGAGCGAGATCACCCACAAGCGCCGCCTCTCGGCACTTGGACCCGGTGGTCTGAGCCGTGAGCGTGCAGGCTTCGAGGTACGTGACGTACACTATACCCACTACGGTCGACTTTGCACCATCGAGACCCCTGAGGGACCGAACATCGGTCTGATCAGTTCGCTCTGCGTGTACAGCAAGATCAACAACCTGGGCTTCATCGAGACCCCGTACCGTCCGGTTGCGGCAGGTAAGGTGGATGTGAAGGCCGATGTGATCTACCTGAGCGCTGAAGAGGAGGACAACAAGATGATCGCCCAGGCGAACGCCGTGGTGAACGACAAAGGCGAGTTCACCACGAGCCGTGTCAAAGCCCGTCTTATGGGCGATTTCCCAGTGGTGGAGCCCAAGGAATTGCATCTGATGGACGTTGCTCCGAACCAGATCGCTTCCATAGCGGCGTCGCTGATCCCCTTCTTGGAGCACAACGATGCCAACCGTGCGCTCATGGGATCGAACATGATGCGTCAGGCCGTACCGCTGCTGCGCCCCGAGGCGCCGTTCGTGGGTACCGGTCTGGAGGAGCTCGTGGCACGCGACAGCCGGGTGTTGCTGACCGCTGAAGGTGAAGGTGTCGTGAAGTCCGTGGACAGCGACCGCATCGTGATCGAGTACAAGCGCACAGATGAGGAACGGATCGTGAGCTTCGATGGCGATGAGAAGGAGTACAAGCTGACCAAGTTCCTGAAGACCAACCAGAGCACCTGCATGAACCTGCGCCCCATCGTGCGCAAGGGCGAGAAGGTGACCAAAGGCCAGACCCTCTGCGAGGGTTATGCCACGCAGGATGGCGAACTGGCGATCGGACGCAACCTGCAGGTGGCGTTCATGCCGTGGAAGGGTTACAACTTCGAGGATGCCATCGTGATCAGCGAGCGGGTCGCCAGTGAGGACATCTTCACATCGATCCACATCGACGAGTACATCATGGAGGTGCGCGATACGAAGCGAGGCCTCGAGGAACTGACCGCGGACATTCCGAACGTGAGCGAAGAAGCCACCAAGGACCTGGATGAGAATGGTCTCATCCGCATCGGCGCTGAGATCAAGGAAGGGGATATCCTCATCGGCAAGATCACGCCGAAAGGGGAGACCGACCCCAGCCCTGAGGAGAAGCTGCTTCGTGCCATCTTCGGTGACAAGGCCGGTGATGTGAAGGATGCCAGCTTGAAGGCGCCGCCCAGCACCAAGGGTGTGGTGATCGACAAGAAGCTCTTCAGCCGTGCCGTGAAGGACAAGACGGCCAAGACCAACGAGAAGGCCATCCTGGAGCAGATCGACAAGGAGCAGGACAAGGAACTGGGTACGCTCAAGAACGAGCTCATCGACAAGATGATGCTACTGTTGAACGGCCAATCCAGCAACGGTGTCTTCAACAAGTACAAGGAGGAGCAGATCAAGAAGGGGGTGAAGTTCAGTGCCAAGGTCCTCCAAGGCATCGACTTCATCACGGTGGATCCCACGGAATGGACGGCCGACAAACGCCTGAACGACCTGGTCCGTCAGTTGATCCACAACTACAACATCCGCCATGGGGACATCAGCGGTGTGTACAAGCGGAAGAAGTTCCAAGTGAGCATCGGCGATGAACTGCCAACGGGCATCATCAAGCTCGCCAAGGTCTACCTGGCCGCAAAGCGCAAGCTGACGGTGGGTGATAAGATGGCGGGTCGCCACGGTAACAAGGGTATCGTTGCCAAGATCGTTCGCGATGCCGATATGCCGTTCATGGAGGACGGTACTCCGGTGGACATCGTGCTGAACCCACTGGGTGTGCCTTCCCGGATGAACCTTGGGCAGATCTACGAGACCGTACTGGGCTGGGCCGGCAAGAAGCTGGGCCGCAAGTATGCCACTCCGATCTTCGACGGTGCCACGCACGACCAGATCAATGCGGAGACCGACGAAGCGGGTATCCCGCGGAACGGAAAGACCTACCTCTACGACGGGGGCACTGGCGATCGCTTCGATCAACCGGCCACAGTGGGAGTGATCTACATGATCAAACTGGCCCACATGGTGGACGACAAGATGCACGCCCGTTCCATCGGTCCCTACAGCCTGATCACCCAGCAGCCGCTCGGCGGTAAGGCCCAGTTCGGTGGCCAGCGTTTCGGTGAGATGGAAGTGTGGGCACTGGAGGCATTCGGTGCGGCCAATATCCTGCAGGAGATCCTGACGGTGAAGAGCGATGACGTGATCGGCCGTGCGAAAGCCTACGAGGCCATCGTGAAGGGCGAGCCGCTCCCACAACCGGGTATCCCTGAATCGTTCAACGTGCTGCTCCACGAGCTTCGTGGTCTGGCCCTGAACGTCTCCCTGGAGTGAACCTCCAAGGGAAGCGCAACTGAACGTAGAACGGAAGCAAGCAACGAGAGCACATGAAGAAGGAAGTGAAGCTGAACAGTAACTTCAACAAGATCGTCGTCAGCCTGGCCAGCCCCGAGCAGATCCTCGAGCGCAGTCATGGTGAGGTGATCAAGCCGGAGACGATCAACTACCGCACGTACAAGCCTGAGCGGGATGGTCTCTTCTGCGAACGGATCTTCGGTCCGGTGAAGGATTTCGAGTGCCATTGCGGCAAGTACAAGCGCATCCGCTACAAGGGTATCGTGTGCGATCGCTGCGGGGTCGAGGTCACCGAGAAGAAGGTGCGTCGGGAGCGCATGGGACACATCCAATTGGTGGTGCCGGTGGCGCACATCTGGTATTTCCGCAGCCTGCCTAACAAGATCGGTTACCTGTTGGGACTGCCCACCAAGAAGCTCGATCAGATCATCTACTACGAGCGTTACGTGGTCATCCAGGCCGGTACCGCCGTGAACAAGGAAGGTGTGGCTGTCCAATACCTCGACTTCCTGACGGAAGAGGAGTACTTGGACATCCTCGACGCGCAAGGCAAGGACAATCAGTACCTGGACGACAGTGATCCGAACAAGTTCATCGCCAAGATGGGCGCGGACGCACTGCACGATCTGCTGAAGCGTCTGGACCTGGACGGTCTGAGCTACGATCTGCGTCACAAGGCCAATACCGAGACCAGCCAACAGCGCAAGAACGAGGCCTTGAAGCGCCTCAATGTGGTGGAGGCCTTCCGCGATGCGAACACCCGTCGCCCGAACCACCCCGAGTGGATGATCGTGAAAGTGGTGCCTGTGATCCCGCCCGAACTGCGCCCGCTGGTGCCTTTGGACGGTGGTCGTTTCGCCACGTCCGATCTGAACGACCTCTACCGTCGTGTGATCATTCGCAACAACCGCTTGAAGCGATTGATGGAGATCAAGGCACCCGAGGTGATCCTGCGCAATGAGAAGCGTATGCTCCAAGAGGCCGTCGACAGCCTCTTCGACAACAGCCGCAAGAGCAGTGCCGTGAAGAGCGAGAGCAACCGTCCGCTGAAGTCCCTGAGCGATTCGCTCAAGGGCAAGCAGGGTCGCTTCCGTCAGAACCTGCTCGGTAAGCGTGTGGACTACAGCGCCCGTTCCGTCATCGTGGTGGGACCCGAACTGAAGCTGCATGAGTGCGGTCTGCCCAAGGACATGGCCGCCGAGCTCTTCAAGCCCTTCATCATCCGCAAGCTCATCGAGCGCGGCATCGTGAAGACGGTGAAGAGCGCCAAGAAGATCGTGGACAAGAAGGAGCCCGTGGTGTGGGACATCCTGGAGAACGTGCTGAAGGGCCACCCTGTGCTCCTGAACCGCGCACCCACGTTGCACCGCCTCGGTATCCAGGCCTTCCAGCCCAAGTTGATCGAGGGCAAGGCCATCCAGTTACACCCGTTGGTGTGTACGGCGTTCAACGCCGACTTCGACGGTGACCAGATGGCCGTGCACCTGCCCTTGGGCAATGCCGCCATCCTGGAGGCCCAGCTGCTGATGCTGGCCAGCCACAACATCTTGAACCCTGCGAACGGTGCTCCGATCGCGGTACCCAGCCAGGACATGGTGCTTGGCTTGTATTACATCACCAAGGGCCGTAAGACCGATGCCGAGCGCACCATGAAGGGCGAAGGGCATACGTTCTACAGCCCCGAGGAGGTGATCATCGCCTTCAACGAGAAACGCCTTGATCTGCATACCTGGATCAAGCTCCGTTGGATGGGTGCCGATGGCAAGAACCAGATGATCGAGACCACTTGCGGTCGCACCCTCTTCAATGAGGTGGTGCCCAACGAGTGCGGTTTCATCAATGAGGTGCTGACCAAGAAGGCGCTCCGTGACATCATCGGTCGCGTGATGAAGGAGACCGGTGTGGCGCGTACCGCGCAGTTCCTTGACGATATCAAGGAACTCGGGTTCATGAGCGCATACCGTGGAGGCCTCAGCTTCAACTTGGACGACGTGGTCATCCCGCCGGAAAAGGACAAGCTGGTGAACGCCGCCCAGAAGGAGGTGGACGAGGTGACGGGCAACTACAACATGGGCCTCATCACCAACAACGAGCGCTACAACCAGACCATCGATATCTGGACACACACCAACAGCAAGGTGACCTTCACCTTGATGGAGCGCATCAAGACCGACCGCCAAGGTTTCAATTCCATCTACATGATGATGGATTCCGGTGCCCGTGGTTCCAAGGAGCAGATCCGTCAGCTGAGTGGCATGCGAGGCCTGATGGCCAAGCCGCAGAAGAGCGGTGCTGGTGGCGGACAGGACATCATCGAGAACCCCATCCTCTCGAACTTCAAGGAAGGACTGTCCATCCTGGAGTACTTCATCTCGACCCACGGTGCTCGTAAGGGTCTTGCTGATACGGCGCTCAAGACCGCTGATGCGGGTTACCTCACCCGTCGTCTCGTTGATGTGGCCCAGGACGTGGTGATCACCGAGGAGGACTGCGGCACACTACGTGGTCTTGTGGCCACCGCGCTGAAGAAGAACGAAGAGATCGTGGAGACACTCTACGATCGTATCCTCGGACGCACTGCCGTTCACGATGTGTACCACCCACAAACGGGCGAACTGATCGTCACCAGTGGTGTGAACATCAACGAGGACATCGCCTCGGTCATCGCCTCGAGTCCGATCGAAGAAGTGGAGATCCGTAGCGTGCTGACCTGCGAAATGAAACAAGGCGTTTGCGCCAAGTGTTACGGTCGCAACCTGGCCACAGGTCGTATGGTGCAGCGCGGTGAAGCCGTGGGCGTCATCGCAGCACAGTCCATCGGTGAACCAGGTACCCAGCTGACCCTCCGGACCTTCCACGTAGGTGGTGTGGCCGGTAAGATCACCGAGGAGAGCGAGATCCGCGCCAAGTACGACGGTATGCTGGAGATCGACGAACTGCGTACGGTGAAGCGTAAGGACCGTAAGGGCAAGGATGCCGAAGTGGTGATCAGTCGCAGCACCGAAATGCGCATCGTGGACAGCAATACGGGTATCGTACTCACCACGAGCAACGTACCCTATGGAGCCTACATCTATGTGAAGGCGGACCAGCCGATCGCCAAGAACGACCTGATCTGCACCTGGGATCCCTACAACGCGGTGATCATCTCTGAACTGGCCGGTAAGGTCGAGTTCGAGAGCATCGAGGAGAACGCCACCTACCGCGAGGAGATCGATGAACAGACCGGCTTCGCGGAGAAGGTCATCATCGAGAGCCGCGATAAGCGTAAGAACCCGACGATCAAGATCATGGACGCCAAAGGCAAGGAGGAGCTGAAGAGCTACAGCCTGCCCGTAGGTGCTCATATCATCGTGAGCGAAGCCCAGAAGATCGAGGCCGGCGACATCCTGGTGAAGATCCCCCGTAGCTCCGGCAAGGGTGGTGATATCACAGGTGGTCTGCCCCGTGTGACCGAGTTGTTCGAAGCCCGTAACCCCAGCAATCCTGCCGTCGTTAGCGAGATCGATGGCATCATCTCATACGGCAAGATCAAGCGCGGTAACCGCGAGATCATCGTGGAAAGCCGCACCGGCGAGCGCAAGACCTACATGGTTCCGCTGAGCAAGCACATCCTTGTTCAAGAGAACGACTTCATCAAGGCAGGAGCACCACTCAGTGATGGTTCCATCGCCCCTGGCGATATCCTGGATATCCAAGGTCCGACGAAGGTGCAGGAGTACTTGGTGGATGAGGTACAAGAAGTGTATCGCATGCAGGGTGTGAAGATCAACGACAAGCACTTCGAGGTGATCGTCCGTCAAATGATGCGCAAGGTGGAGATCGAGGATCCCGGGGATACCCGCTTCCTGGAACGCCAAAGCGTGAACAAGACGGAGTTCATGGAGGAGAACGATGCCATCTATGACAAGATGGTGGTGACGGAAGCTGGAGACAGTTCCGAGCTGAAGGAAGGCCAGATGATCTCCATGCGCAAGTTGCGCGACGAGAACAGTGTGCTGAAGCGCAAGGACGCCAAGGGTGTGGAAGCCCGTCCGGCGCGCCCAGCCACGGCTCGTATCCGCTTGCAGGGTATCACCCGTGCTTCGTTGCAAACCGACAGCTTCATCAGTGCTGCTTCCTTCCAGGAAACGACCAAGGTGCTGAACGAGGCTGCTGTGAATGCGAAGGAGGACCACTTGGTGGGCCTGAAGGAGAATGTGATCGTGGGTCACTTGATCCCTGCCGGTACCGGTGGTCGCGCCTATCGCCAGACCGTGGTTGCCAATAAGGATGAATACCAACGCCTGATGGCCGATCGCATGGCCGAGCAGGAAGTGAACGATTGAACCACCAACTGGTGAACCCCTAGCATACGAGCGGCAGGTGATCCACCTGCCGCTCGCTGCATGGAGGACAACGCACTAGCAACAGGAACCCATGGCAGACGAAAAGAACCAACCCCGCCCGAACCAATTGAACATCGAGATCAGCGAGGAGGTCGCTGATGGCATCTACAGCAACCTGGCGATCATCACCCATAGCAATTCCGAATTCGTGCTGGACTTCGTGCGGGTGATGCCCGGTGTGCCCAAGGCGAAGGTGCGTGCGCGTGTGCTGCTCACCCCTCAACATGCCAAGCGCCTGATGCGTGCATTGGCTGATAACATCAGCAAATTCGAGCAGGTACACGGTACCATTCGCGAGACGGACATGCCGGAGATCCCCATGAACTTCGGTGGGCCTACGGCACAGGCCTGATCATCATCGCTTCGTTCCTTGGTCAACGCCCTCCGCTATGGAGGGCGTTGACGTTCCGGGTGCAACCGAACGCGGTCACAACCTCAGGTCCTTCACTCGCTGGACCACGGAAACATCGGCACAGGCCTCCACCAACGCACGTTCCAAGTGCCGATCATAGCTTTCGGTGGTGTACCCATGACGCATCATGTGGAGGTCCAATAGCAGTTCATCCAGCTTGGTCCAATCCGGCCCCAGAAGCGGTCGTTGTGCCGCGGTCAATCGTTCAGGATCACCTGCTGTGGTGACATACGCATCGAGTAACGTGTGGTCGATCATTCCTGAGCCTTCTGGTTGAAGAGGATGTAACCGAAGTTCAAACTCCACGCCCACGCGTTCCGAAGGCCATCGATATAGCTGAGATTGAACCACACCGGCCCCAGCGGGCTCTGGTAGATGAGCGACCCGGATCCGATGAAGTAACGATCGATCAGTCCAGGTGAATTCACGCCTTGGTCGGCTTCGCCCCGCACGATGGGCTCATACGGTTGGAACACGTACCCTTCCAACCGCAGGTCGAACTTGTTGCGCGCTACTGCCACGATCGCTCTTATGCCGCCGGCCATGTACTTGGTGGTGCGAAACTCCGGGATGAAGTAGGTGCGACTCTCCGGTGTGGGCTGGAAGGCCGGAGCCCTGATGATGGTGGCCGTATAGTTCTGGAACATGGGCATGGTACTGTACACCCCTTCCAGCAGGTACCCCAACCGCACGGTTCCACGTGGTATCAGGTACTGATCGATACAGCCCTTGAGCACCCACCACGCGTGGTACGAACGGTACTCCAGCGTTCCATCAGGACGTGTATTGCCCAGGTCGGTCAGTTCATCGCCCATCACATACCGCAAGGACAACCCCATGCGCTGTCCTGCATTCGGATGTTGCTTCCGGTTGAACGTGTAGCGGGTGAGTTGCACGCCTCCGTTCAATTGACGGAACCAGGTCACATCAGTGGTGTCCGAGCCGTTGAATTCATCGCTCTGGTAATAACTGTCCTTGGTCTCGGCCAGCTTCATGTCCACGCGAAGCAACCCCTTGTTCCCCAAACCAAGACCTGCGTTCATGCCACCGTAGGTCTCACGGATCACCACGAACGAGGGCTTCACCTCATCGAAGAAGGTACTGAAACTGCGGAAGTGGTCCCACCGGTGGATGTTGAAGAGCGGCTCGATGAACAGCGGTGATCGGGTGGAGAGGTCCACGCGCAACTTCACCTGGCCGGCCGCATAGAACTTCCCGAAATAGGAAAGCGCATCGATATGGGCCGAACTGCGACCGAAGAGGTTGTATCGGATGGCGGCCATGCCCGTGTTGATCGGTCGGGACGAGAACATGCCACCGAAGCGGACCTCAAGGTCCTTCTCGGTCTTCACCTGCAGGTCAAGGTCGTACACCTGGCGTGATCGATCGAACGTGGCGCGGGGATAGATATGGGCGATGTTCTTGTCCGCATACAAGCGGAAGTAGGCAGGCTTCAATTCGGAATAGGAAATGGAACCGGACTTGTTCTGCACGGTACGTGTGATGTACTTGGTCTGGCTTCGATTGGCGCCGTGTATCCGGATATCGCCGAAGACCAAGGGAGGGAACCGGTCACGAAAAGCCTTGCGACGCGCGGTCAACTCCGCACGTGATACGGTGCGTGTCACTTGCTTCAGGATCTCGGGCATGCGTGCCATGGCCTCCCGGTACCCGTCCTGGATGGCGACCGTGGGGTCGGAGAAATCGAAGATGGTCGTATTCGTGCGTGGTTCGATGATGACCCCGTTCTCGCAGATCACCGAAAAGTTGGTCGGCTCCTGCATCATGGCGCGCAACTGGCTCAACAGGTCGTCCTCCGTGGGTGGGGTGGAGTTGCTGGAAACGTTGCTGCCGATGATCAGGTCCGGAAAGAAATCCTCGTACATCACATCGCTCGGGAAGTTGTTGTACAAGCCCCCGTCCATCATCAGGTGACCGTTCACACGGATGGGTTTGAAATAGAACGGGTAGCTCATGCTCGCGCGAACGGCTTGAGCCAGATCACCCTTCCTGAACACCACCGACCGTTGAGCTGTGATATCCGATGCCACGCAACGGAAGTTCACGAATAGGCTGTCCATATCGTAACCGGCGGCCGCAGCGGCAGGTGCGAAGCCCCGCATCTGCTCAAGATCCAATAATACCGGGCTTCGCAGGTTGGTGGGTAGGGAGGTCTGGAGCGTGGTGTCCAGGTCGAACCGAAGGTTGATCAGAGAGGCATCCGGAGCGTCCTGTTTGAAGTAATAGTCGAATTCCGGTTCTATGCCTCCTTCGGCCATGATCTGGAACTGCTCCGTGCGGAACAGCGAGTCGATCTCCCACGGGGAAAGGCCAGTGGCGTAAAGCCCGCCCACCAAGGCGCCCATGCTGCTGCCCGTGATGTGGTCGATGGGAACTCCGTTCTCTTCCAAGGCCTGAAGTACACCGATATGAGCCATACCCGTGGCACCCCCACCACTCAAGACCAGGCCCACCCGTTGCGCCATCACCGATGGTGAGCCTGCGAGGAGCAACAGGATGATGGGACCGAATGTGCGCATGGGTACGTGGCCGAGCAAAAGTAGGGCCGGGTATCGCCACGGATCAACCGTTCAGCCCTTCAGGATCCCGCTGAAGTAGGCCGGGGACCGCAGGAGTCTGCTTCCATACCAACTGAACAACTCTCCGTCCACGATACGGACCGGGGTCCCTGGACAGATCATGTTCAGCTCTTGGATGTGTTCCTCCTTGAACGGATAGGGTTCTGAGGAGAGCAGGATGATGTCGGGGTCGGACTCAGCGAGCTCCTGGGGCGTGATCTCCGGGTAACGCGCATCGCCCTCGTCGAACACGTTCTGCAGGCCGCACCGCAGCAACATGTCGTTGATGAACGTACCATGTCCGGCAACCATGTACGGCTCACGCCAGATGAGGTAGGCGGCCGTATAGCTTGGATCCAGCGGGCGAAGTATGCCGAATGCTTGGGAGATCTCCGTTACCAACGCAGTGGCTTTCAGTGATGTTCCGGTGAGTTCACCCATACGGGTGATCATGTCCAGTGCACCGGGCAGGTCACGGATGTCGCTCATCCACACCGGGAACTCCTGCTCCAGCGCTTGGATGTCCTTCCGCTCGTTCTCTTCCTTGTTGCCGATGATCAGGTCCGGCTTCAGCGCGCGCACCTTGTCCATGTCCACCTTCTTCGTGCCACCCACGCGGTGTTTCGATTTGAACCAGATCTCCGGGTGCACGCAGAACTTGGTGATGCCCACCACGCGCTCGCCGAGACCGAGGTCGTAGAGCAGTTCGGTCTGCGACGGGACGAGGGAGATGATCCGTTGTGGCCGGTCAGAGACCTGCACGGCACGGCCCATCTGGTCTTCGACACTCGCTATCATCGCGCTAGGCGTTTCTCCCCGGGCGGCGATGCGACCTTTTCCTTGACGACCCGGATGAAGTTCTCCAACGCTGCAACATCTTCGGTTCCGCAACGCGAACAGTTCCGCAGCAGCCCCTGGCCGTAGATCTCAGTGGCATACATCGGTTCGTCCTCTTCGACGATCTTCAGTTCACCAGCCACGAGATCAGCCCATGATGTCATGTCCTCCGCGCTACTATTCCCGTCGAGCAAGGACAGGAACTCCAAAGTGTGCTGTTGGGTGTACTCCATGCCGCCGTAGCTGATCGTCTCGGAAAGCGCGCCATCAGAGGTGGGCCATGTTCTGGCCAAGGCCCGCGCCCATCGTTTCCTGGTATCCGGTCGGTCGCAGCGCAAACTGTCGAGCAGGCCTCCGCTGCTCGCTTCGGTAAGCAGGAATGAACCGCTTGCTTCCGCAGAAAATGCTCCAGAAGGGTTCGAGGTGCGTGTGCCGATCGTTTCGCGCTCATCGGCTCTTGCTGCCTCGTCCTTTGCAAGGTCAAAGCCGGATGAATTGTATGAGCTCTTCTTGCCTGGCTGTGCGCTGCAGGCGAACAATGGAAGGGCTGCTGCCAGCGACAGCGTTTTCAGGTCCATCACTTCAACTTCCCGATGATGTCCTGCTTCGTAATGATCCCAAAGCCTTCTTTCATCTTCACCAGCACCGCTTGGGACCCATTGCCCAGCTTCTTCGCGATCTCTGCAAGTGTTGCGTCAGGATCCATCAGCGGAAGAGCAGGCCCCATGACCACGCGCACTTTCTGGTGGCGCACTTCGGCATCTTCCAGGATCGCATCGAAGAGGCGCGCATCGGTGATCGTGCCTACCGGTTTGCCACCTTCCATCACGGGTAACTGATCGATGTTGTGCTTGCGCATGCGGTCGATGGCCAACAACACAGGCTCATCGGCTTCAACACTGACGAGTGCGAGATCTTTGCCCTTGAGCAGATCGCCAGCGGTGGGCTTTTCTTCAACAAGGAAACCGCGCTCGCGCATCCAATCGTCGTTGAACATCTTGCCCACGTAGCGTGTGCCGTGGTCGTGGAAGATCACCACCACCACTTCGCCCTTCTTGAACCTATCCTTCAATTGCAGCAGGCCGGCCATGGCGCTGCCCGCGCTATTGCCCACGAAGATGGCCTCCTCCTTCACG
>Ga0116158_10001055_pt1 | contig 25419 bp, 22 predicted proteins | sample AD_UKC052_MetaG_FD_89883 | JGI IMG/M metagenome (GOLD analysis project Ga0116158, IMG submission 89883) | Active sludge microbial communities of municipal wastewater-treating anaerobic digesters from USA - AD_UKC052_MetaG | ecosystem: Engineered > Bioreactor > Anaerobic > Digestate | place: USA... | reverse complement strand
GCCGACAAGCCCTTGCCCGACAACGCCCTGGCGCCCTTCATCGGCAACACCGATGGCGACTTCTTCAACCAGATGTTCAGCCTGGACCATGGGCGCATGGTCCAGGGCGGGCGCAGCATCCTGGCGGCGTCCGACAACCTGGGCCAGATCCTGTTCCAGTCGGCCGCCGGTATCGCCGGGCTGGGCCAGGTGCGCGACGCCCTGCAGGCCGAGGCCGACCGCCTGTGGTCACCGCGCCGGGCCAAGGACCGGCAGTTCTACATCGCAGCCGACGAGCTGGAGGCGGCCACGGCCGCGCTGAAAAGCACCACGGTGCGGACCAAGGCCTGGGTGGACGCCCATGATGCGATGGCCGCCGCCGAGCAGGCCTTCAACCAACTGCGCGAACAGGTGGCGGCGGTTCGGCAGCAGCGGGCCCGGCTCGAACGCATCCGCCGGGTTCTGCCGACACTGCAGGCCTTGCAGTCACTGCGTGCGCAATGCGACGCGATGGGCGCCGTGGTGGAGCTGCCCCCATCGGCCGCGCAGACGCTGCAGGAAGCCGAACGGGCGATGGGCATCGAACAGGTGGCCATCGACCACCAGGCTGCTCTGCTGGCCCAGGCCAAGACCGCCCTGGCCGAGATCCCGGCCAACACAGCGTTGCTGGACGCAGCCGCCGAGATTACCGACCTCGACGAGCAGCGCGTGCAATACCGCGCCTATGCCACCGACATGCCCAGGAGGCAGGCCGAGTGCGATGCGCAATGGGCCATCGCGCTGCGTCTGGCGGCACAGCTGGGCTGGACCGGCGCCGGCGAGCAGGGGCTGCTCGCGCGCCTACCGCCACAGCCACTGCGCACTACGCTAGCCCGTCTGGCACGCGACGGCGGCCCACTGCGCCAGGCGGCCGATGCCACCCGCCGCGCGGTGCGCAAGAAGCAGGCAGAGTTCGACCAGACCACCGCGACGCTGGCACAGCTGCCGGCAGCGCAGTTGCCTTTGGAATTGCAGGCTGCACTGCAACGGGCCAAGAAGCTGGGCGATGTCGCCACCGCGGTGCAGGCCGCCACGCAACAGGTGGCCAAAAGCCGTGCCGCACTGGAGACCGCACTGGCCGCGCTGGGACGCTGGCGCGCGCCGGTGGCCGACCTGCTGGCCATGACGCCACCGGCGGCCGACGCACTGCAGGCCTTGCAGCAGGACAGCCTGCAGGACGCCGCGCAGGCACGCGCGCTGGCAACGCGCATCACCCAGCTGGCGCAGCAGGCCGAACAGGCCGCGCTGGACGCCCGGCAGTACCGCGCCAGCCACGACACCGTGAGCCGGGACGAACTGGACGCTGCCCGGCAGCAACGCGATCGGATCTGGCAGTCCTTGAAGGCGGACCCGACAACGTTGCCGCAGCAATCGGACGACTTTGAACTGCAGCTGAACACCGCCGACGCACTGGCCGACCGGCGGCATGACACGGCGCAGGAAGCCAGCGAGCTGCAGGCCCGGCTGGCGCAAGAGGAACGAGCGCGCATGGACCTGCGGCAGGCACGCGACGAGGAAGTCCAGTTGCAGCAGCGGACGGACCGCCGGCAGGCGCAGTGGGCCACGCTGGCCGAAGGCTGCGGGCTGGCCGGACTGCCGTTCGAGGCAGCGCCGGCCTGGCTGGCGGCGCGCAGCCGTGCCCTGGACGCAGCCGCAGCAGCAGCCGACACGCAGACCGAGGCGCAACGCTTGCAGCTGGCGGTGGCCGACGCATGGGACGGGCTGACGCGCGCGCTGGGCCAGTCGGCGGGGCAGGGCGCCACGACCGACACCGCGCCTGTCGGCGACATGGCCGCGACGGCCGCTGCGGCCAGTTTGGTCGATGTGGCCGCGCTGGACCGCCTGATGCTGGAAGCCGAGGCCAGGGCACACGCCGCTGCCACCGTGTCTGGCCAGCGCAAGGCACTGGACAAGCAGCGCAACGACGCCCAGGATGCCTTGCTTGCGCTGGCCGATGACGCCCGGGCGGCCGAGCTGGACCTGGAGCGCTGGACAACGCAATGGCGCCAGGGCTTGGCCGAGGCCGGCCTGGCAGCCGATGCCGAGCCGTCCGCCGTGGAAGCGCAGCTGGCGCAGCTCGACGAGATGGCGCAGGCGCTGGAGGCGATGCGCCGGATCCGTGTCGACCGCCTCGACAAGATGCAGGCCGACCTGGACCGCCATGCCGCCGCCGCCCAGGCCTTGGCCCAGCGGCTGCAGCCGACCCTGGCCGCCCAGCCGGCCGATCTGATCGTGCGGGCCCTGACCGCGCAGTTGGCCGAGGCGCGCGCCCTGCAAGAACGCGCCCAGCGCTTGCGCGTCGAGGTCACCGGCGCCGACGAGCAGCTGCGTGCCGCCACGCTGCGGCGTGACCAGGCGCGCGCCAGCCTGGCCGCGCTGATGCAACGCGCTGGCACGGCCTCCATCGCCGCGTTGCCCGACGCCATCGCCCGGTCGGACCGCTGGCGCGCACTGCAGACCGAGGCCACCGCGGCTGAACGTGCAGCGGCCGAAGCAGGCGACGGACTGAGTCTGGCGCAATTGCAGGGCGAGGCCAGCGGCACCGACCCGATCCAACTGGTCGGCGAGCTGGGCAGCCTGGCGGCGAAGGACGAAGAACTGGTCAACGCGCTCAGCGCCGCTGCGGCCCATCGACAAGCCGCGACGGCAACCTTGCAAGCCATCGCCGGCACGGCTGATGCGGCACAGGCCGAAGCGCGGCGCCAACAGGCGCTGGCTGCCATGGCCGATGCGGTGGAGCGCTACATCAAGGTCTTCACCGCAGCGCGGCTGCTGGGCTGGTCGATCGAGCGCTACCGGGAGACGCGGCAGGGGCCGATGCTCAGTGCGGCCAGCGGCGTCTTTGCGCAACTGACGCGCGGTTCCTTCGACCGCCTGGTGGTCGACTTCGAGCACGATCCGCCACGGCTGCAGGGCCACCGACCGGATGGTGCCCTCGTCGACATCGACGGCATGAGCGAAGGCACGCAGGACCAGCTGTTCCTGGCGTTGCGCCTGGCTGCGCTGGACCTGCACCTGAACCATGCGCAGGCGCTGCCGTTCATCGCTGATGACCTGTTCGTCAATCACGACGATGCCCGTGCCATCGCCGGCCTGCAGGCGCTGGGCGAGTTGTCGCGCAAGACCCAAGTCTTGTTCTTCACCCACCACGCGCACCTGCTGCCGTTGGTGCAGCAGGTGTTCGCAGACAGGGTGAACATCGTCCGACTCTGAAGCTCGGCAGCGGATCATCAGCAGCTCGCAATCGCCGATCGGCTGGTGCGGCCTTGAAGCCACATAGGTGTCACAACGCGCCTAGGCTTGCTCAGCTGCACCCACTGGCATGGGGTTTCGAGTGAGAACTCAAGGGCGCCGGGATTCACAGCTTGGCGGTGCCGATTTGGCAGGTCGCTCAAGACTGGCTGCTGACGGTCGAGTTCCACGGACGAGTGTCGGCGCCGCCGACAAGCTGACCTTCGCGCACGGACCCGGCCCGCCGCTTGAGGTAGTACCGGTCGCTCATCCACAACATTGCTGATGAGCGAGACGGCGCTGGGGATCGCGAACTGAACAGCCGCTTCTTCGACCGCCGGCAGGCCGTGGTCGACCCAGAACGGACCTTCGGATTCGTGCCTTAGCTGCTCGGAAGCGGGCACTGGATGAGCGGTTCGGGCCAATAAGGTCGGACTCAGAGCAGCGGCCTCCGTCAATACCTGGGCGACACAGGGCTCGACAAAGCCCACTGAACTTCGATGCCCGGGCGCTGCTATAGTCAGAAACGTCTAGTTACGCCATCTACGCCCCAAAAATTAGGAGCGAGACCTAGCGGTGACAGTGAGCGGAGGCTGTCAGCAACGCGTCTACGGGAACCTTCGTCGTGGTTTCGCGATGAGCGCCTCCTCATGTCCACGCTGTGCATCCGATTGCTGTTGACTCGTGGTCTTGCACAAGTCGATGAATCAGCAGCCTCTCAAGCCTAAGTATTTCCTGCTCGCTGGAAGCGCATCGACTTCCGCGCCAGCTGAATCGATTAATCGGGCGCACGAGTTCGTCCGCGAAGTCACCAAGAAAGTGTTGGATGCTGGTGACGGCTTTGTGGTCTACACAGCCGCCGAGCCCGTCAATGAGGCAAACCAGCCGTTGGTCTTCGACTGGACAATCTTGCGCGAGATCGAGGCTTGCTATCCTGGTGAGGCGACCTCGCCACGCGTCGTCATCGTGCTGGCGGAGCGGCATCGCCGCGACAGCATGAATGCCGAGCAACGTGCGCTGATCGCGAAGCTGTCAGCGCGCGGGCTGGCCAAGATCGACACTATCCCGGACGCGATCGTCACGGGCGGAAATGTCGGAGATGCACAAGCCGAACATGCGGCGGGAATGATCGCGCTCGGTGGCGGCAAGGGGGTCTCCGACCGCGCGTACAAGCTGATGAAGCGGGGAATCCCGGTCTACCCGTTGGATCTGAAGATTGGTGCCAACAGCGAAGACGGAGACGGTGCACTCGGCTTGCACAGGACATTCATGTCGGCGCCATTGCCCTTCTTGAGCCACACCGGCGCGGCCGCGGTGTCCAAGACACCTTCGCTCTCTCTTGAAGAGCCCGTCCTGCCCATCGTTGAAGTCGCTGCTCGTGTGGTCGCGATCCTCGGAGGCGAACTCGCCGCCGAGGTGTGCGCGGCGCCAACCGATGTGCTGGTGCTGACGGCCCTCCCTGTGGAGTTGAGTGCCGCCCGCCTGGCCTTCGGGATCAACGAGGAAACGCCCGCGGCGAAAACGGACATCGGCCAAAACCACTGGCGCGCCCAGGTTCGGACGACCAAAGGAACCCTCGCGACCTGCACGATCGCGACGTTCGGCACCGCAGGTAACGTTGACGCCGCAGCCACCACGGCAACGCTTCTGATGGAGTTCAAGCCCAAGCTGGTCATCATGATCGGCATCGCAGCTGGCATGCGCAACAAGACCGCCTTGGGCGATGTCGTCATTGCGGATCGGGTGGTGGCCTACGAGGGCGCTGCGCTGCTGGCCGGCGGCCAGGTCGAGGCGCGACCCGACACGTACCGCCCCACTTTCAGCACCCAGCAGGACGTGTCGAACTACCTCGCTTCCGCGCTATCGGTCACCGCGCGCCTCAAGCTGGCGAGAGCCAAGCAGGGCCTGCAGTTCCCGGAGTCTTCAACGGCTGGCGACGTCTCCAAGAGCGTGATGCCCAAAGCGGCGACCATCGCAAGCGGCGAGAAGCTCTTGCGCGACCCTGAGAAGTTCCGTCAGCTGCGGGAGCTTCACGGAAAAGTCGAGGTGGCTGAAATGGAAGCCGCCGGCATCTTCGCGGCATGCACGCAGCACAGCGTGCCATCGCTCGTCATTCGTGGCATCAGCGACTTCGGTGACGAGAAGAAGGACAACTCATTTCACGAGCTGGCGTCGCGGGCGGCTGCCATCATCGCCGCGGACATGGTCGCGTTCGGCCTGGGCTCATAGCAACCCGCAGATCATTTGAACCGGTCGCGAGCGCCGCAGAGCGCTAGTAGGAGGACCTCTTGCCTTTGACGAATACCCAACTGCTCTGGTACGACAGCAACGTCCTGCGACTGCCGCAGGACAAGCGTACCGAGTACCACGCGCAGGTCGATCGCCTGATCAAAGAGCTGCGCAAGCATGTCGAGAACCGCGCCGAGCTGACCGTGACCAAGGTGGTCAAGGCTGGCTCGTTCGCTAAGTACACGATCCTGCGCAAGACCAACGATGACGCGGTCGATGTCGACGTCGTGTTCTACATTACCGGCAAGGACGTCAACCATGAAACCTTTGCCGACCTAAGCGAGACCATCTACCAACTGCTTATCAAGATCTACCCGACGAAGAAAGTCGAGGACTTCGAGATCCAGCGGCGCGCCGCCACGGTGACCTTCGTCGGTAGCGGCCTAGCCGTGGACATTGTCCCCGTGCTGCAGGACCCCGAGCGCCCTGACTACGGCTGGCAATTTAACATCCAGGACGGATCAAAGAACGAAACCTGCGCGCCGTGCTCGATTCAGTTTGTGTACGACCGCAAGTCCGAAGACAAACACTTCCGGACCCTAGTGCGGATGGGCAAGCGGTGGAGGAACCACATGAAGCCCGATGGCCTCAAGTCGTTCCACATCGAGTTGATCATGGCGCACCTGCTCGAGAGGAACGGCACCGGCGACAGCATCGAAAAGCGCTTCCGCGACTTCCTGCTGTACATCGCGCAATCCGGCCTGCAGGACCGCATCGACTTCCCCGAGAACCGAAAGTCGACGGCCGTGGCGTTCACTGACCCGGTGGTCATCGTCGACCCGGTCAACAACAGCAACAACGCCGCCTCACGGATCACCGAGGAGGAGAGGGTTGAGATCGCGAAGGTGGCCAAGTCCTCATGGGAGACCGCGTACTTCGCATCGACCGAGGATGACCTCAAGGTCTGGAAAGAGGTCTTCGGCCCGCGCTTCAAGGTGGAGGATGACGAATGAGCGGCACCAGCAGCAGTACTAAAACGTTCACGTACACGAACGAGGACGTCAGTAAGGTCGTCAGGCGCTTCACCACCGACCTGCAGATGATTGCTGACAGCACCAAGACCATCACGCAGGAGAAGGCCAAGGACTACGGGGCCGACATGGAGTACCTGGCCCAGCGCGGCTTCCTGAAGATGGTCGATGTGACGCTGCTCAGCGGCTCAACGGAAATCAAGGCCGTCCAGTACGCCGTTGAGATCGGCAACAAGGATCTGACGTCATCCCGCCCGGGCGACGTCCTCTGGCCTGCGGTGAAGGACGCCACCTTGAGGGTGATCGTCACCTATACCAAGGACTACACCGCTGAGCAAAAGCAGAAACACAAGCCGAACCTCCAGATCAACTGGACGCCCACGGACGAGAGCACAGACCACATCTCCCTGCAGCAAAGCGGCGGCCGCGACTACAGCAGCAGTGCCTTTGGCGTGACGCGAAAGGATTTCACTTGAGTACGTCCGTTTTCGAGAGCGAGACCGTCCTTCCGAGCAAGGAGCTGACCGCGCGCGCCAAGACGCTGCTGGGCTTTGAGGACATCTACAGCCGAGTGAGCAACCAGTTGCGGTTGCTCATCAATGCGGACCAGATCGAGGCATGGAGCAAGAAGCACCACGGTGGCAAGCGCTTGGTTATGGTCGATCTGCTGCGCGAGCAGTACCCCTTCGCGATCTTCTATGGAGACGTCGGCACCGGGAAATCGGCAATGGCGGAGACGATCGGCAATCGCATTGCCGCTGATTCCAAGATTGAAGACTGCATGCTCTACAAGCTCAGCAACCGCGTCCGCGGTACGGGCAGCGTGGGCGAGATGGGGACGCTGATCTCACAAGCATTCACCGAGATCAAGAATTCCGTCGGCAAAGACCGCCGGGCGATCCTGATCATCGACGAGGGTGATTCCCTCGCCGCGACCCGGACTCAAGAACACAGCCATCACGAGGACAAGGTGGCCGTCAACACGCTCATCCAGGCAATCGATGAGCTCCGGGCAAGCAAGGGGCGGATCTTCACCATCCTGTGCACCAACCGCATGTCAGTCCTTGATCCGGCAGTCCTGCGTCGTGCGTCGATCGTTGAGCAATTCCAACGGCCGAGCGATGAGCAGCGCCGGGAGCTTTTGGAGATGGACCTGGCCGATCTGGGACTCAAGCCCCCGCAAGTGGCGGCCCTGGTAGCGGCGACCCGCGCAGCCAACGACAAACCGTCCTGGACGTACTCCGACATTCGCACTCGCCTTTACCCCGCTGCAGTCGCGCTGGCCTTCCCGGACAATGCGTTGACCTTTGAGCACCTGGAGCAGGCGCTCAAGGTGGTATCGCCGTCGCCAGCCTTGGTCGACTGACCGGCCGGCCACCAGCACTCGGTTGAGGGAGGCTCATGACCACGAAGCAGGAAGTTTTCATTTCCGTCGATGTCGAGACGGCCGGCCCGATCCCCGGTGAGTACAGCATGCTCACGCTGGGCGCCTGCTGCGTCGACGACCCGAGCCGGACGTTCTCGTGCTCGTTCAAGCCGATCAACGACAACTTCGTTCCCGAAGCCCTGGAGGTCACTGGTCTCTCGATGGAGAAACTGGCCAAGGAAGGGCTCAGGCCTGAAGCTGCGATGCAGAAGTTCGGCGACTGGATCCGCTCTCAATGCACGGAGTTGGAATTGCCGGTTTTCGTGGGGCTCAATGCGCCCTTCGACTGGTCGTTCGTCAACTACTACTTCCACAAATTCGCGGGCTCGAATCCGTTCGGCTTCACGGCTGTGGACATCAAGGCGCTCTACATGGGTGCGACGGGCAGCACCTGGCAGGACACGCGCTCCAGTGCAATGGCAGGCAAGCTGAACCCGACCTTGAAGGGTGATCACGACGCCCTGCATGACGCGCTCTACCAAGCGGAGCTCTTTCGGCTGGCCCGCCAGCTGGGTCGGCGATAACCATCCACGGCCATAAGCGACTGGTACTGATTCGCCCTGAGTTTAGTTGACACTTTCGGGTCGATTTCAGTCTGTCGCAGCTCGCAGAAGCAGGCGTTCGCGCCGCAAATCCGGGACGCCTTGGCACTGACGCCAGCTATGCGTGAAAAAGCCGACGCCTGAGGCGCTGCCAGCTTCCGGAGCGAGCGTCAGCTCGATGGCGCTCACCGGAAGTTCGTGCGCCGTCCGCGACCGGCAGCAACCGCTGCACAGCTGCCCTTGACTGGCGGTGACGCCATCGTCGTAGAGTGACGTCATGAATGCAGTGCCCGCGCTGGGCGCTGACCCGGGACAGTTGGGACCGGGCCCACGAAGCCGAGGACCTCGCGGGCGACTGCCAAGGGCCGTCGCTAACCCGTGTCGCTGTCGATCAGGCGCCGGTCGGGGCTGGCGCGCTAGCCGTGTCGACAGTGCTCGACTTTGCCGATGCGGCGTCCACCGGAGCCTTTGCAGCAGCCTTCTTGCCTGCACCCTTGCGTGCTGCAACCTTGGTCGCCATCGGGGCCTTGGTGACCTTGGCTGTCTTCACCGTTGCCGCCTTGGCGCCGCGGACGGCCTTGGGTGCGCGGGCCTTGGGCCTTGTCGCTGTGGTCGCGGTCTCTTGGCTTGCAGCCTCCGACTCGATCAGGAATTTGCTGCGATTCTTGGCGTCGGCAATCCAGGCGGGGGGCTTGCCGGTGCCGGTCCAAGTCTTGCCGGTGGCCGGATCACGGTATTTCGGGACACCCGGCGCCTTCGCCTTGACAGCCTTGGCTTTGGGTTTGCCAGGTCCACCCGACAGGCCGACGTCGTCCGCCGTGAGGTTGTGCCTTGCGATCAGTTCGCGCACGGTCTGCGCTGCTGCCCGCGCCTCGGCCTTGGCAATGGCATCGGCCTTCTTCTGGAGTTCAGCGATTTGCTTGCGGATCGCAGCGAGTGTGGTCATGGGCTCTGCCTTGAATGAGACGCCCCAGAGTCTATGCGCTTGCGAGCGCGCCGAACCGCTCTCAGCGGCGAGCCACTTTCCTCTCCGTCAGGCGGTCGGCCTTTGCTCGAATGAACCGAGCTCGGTCTCAGTACTGTCCCGAATGACGTTGACGGCTTCGACCGCCGCCGTTGGTGGGCCCTTGCGTGCCCAAACAATCAGTTGGTCAACCGATGCCGAGTCGCCAGCAACCATGGCCTCGACGGACCCGTCCCGGCGATTGCGGACCCAGCCGCGAACGCCCAGCCGACGGGCTTGCTCGGCCATGGACCAGCGAAAGCCAACGCCCTGGACCTGACCAGTGATCTCAAGTCGGACAACGGTGTTCGCCATGATGGGTGCCGGCTGCTTCGTGCGAAGCGTAGCCGACTCGAGGGCTGGGGACGCAGCGCCACTCACACCGAGGCTCTTCCGCCGGCATCGGTCGGCTGCGCATGACCCCCCGCCCGTGCCAGGCGTGTGGGCTTGGCGATCTTGCGCCGCAACGATGCGGCGAAGGCTGAGAGCGCCTCAAGCGAAATCGTCGTGGCGACGATGCCGATGCCGCCTGACGGCAGATCGATGCGGATGGCGTCGCGCCCGCAATGGCCGCGGACGAATGTGAAGTCAGGGTGCGGCGGGGCTTTCAGGCGCTTCGACATCCTGTGCACTCCTGTTGATCACCGGTCGGCCGTGATGCTCAGGCATCAGGATCTTCGGCGATGCGACTCAACCTGCAAGCGGTCTTCTCGCCCGTCTCGACCATCGTCACCTCCACCAGCCAGTCCCCATCGCTGAGCTTGCGCAGCGGCCTGCCCACCTCGTAGGGCGGCCCGTCCGCGCCGAAGCGCTTGTACCTGGACAAGCGCCCTGTCTCCCCCGATGGGAACTCCCCGCCGTGATCTTGCGGGCGGAAGGCATCGAGCAGAGGTTGCAGTCTGGCGTTGAGATCGTCTGGCGCTTGGCCGGCGAGTGACCCATCGCAAGACTCGGCGCGATTGTCGGCATGGCGTACGCCCTGGGCCCCGGTGTCCGGCGTCGGCGCCAACCGATCGCTCGTCGCGGACCCGTCGATTTGAACCAATTTGACGAAGTGGCTTTCCAGCACCAGCACGCCGGATGCCTTGTAGTCGAGCGCGGTGCGTCGCAACTCGCCTTCGGCCTCGACGGCACTGACGCCGTGGAACTCGATGTGCGGGAATCCGACCAGCTTGCCGATGTAGGTTCCGGTGTCGTCCTGCTCGATCACACCGTAGATGACTTCCGGCTTTGCTTCCATGGCACCTCCCTGCCCCCACCCGGGGTCGGCATCATCTCGCCCAACTTCACCGCAATGACCGCTCACACCGCTGGCTTTTCCTGTGATGCCGAGCACTTTCACGCCCCGGGTACATCTCACAGCCACAGGAGGCGAGCTTCCTTCACCAATGGAGCGTTTTCGCTCGCGGATCAGCAAAGGCGCCAGCGAATCGGCGGATCCCACAGCGTGTGCGGCTGGAAGCCGGTCGGCCGCATCCCGGGTGCATTTGGCACGAAGGCTTCGGCCACGGCAATCTTGAGCTTCTCGTCGGTGAAGTCCTCCACGTAGCCGCGGTACATGAAGAGGTTGCTGGACGCCATCTGGCACACGCGCGCTCCCCGCTTGCGCAGTTGGGGCAGTTCCAACTCCAGCCTTGCCATTTCGCGTGCCTGGATCGCCTGCTGCTCGGCCTGGGCATTTGCGTGGGCGTCTGCCGTCGCAGCGAGTCGTTCAGCAAGCTTGTCGGCCCTGACCTGCGCCTTCTCGTAGCCCGCTTCGTTGACCAGGAATTTCAAGTAGTCCGGGCTGCCGACCGTCACCGCCTCCGAGACGTGCAGCATGTGGCAGCCGAGGCTCCGGTACTCCAGCTTCGCGCTGAAGAGGACATTGTCAGACCATGGCGGGCTAAGGCAGAACTGGCCATCAAAGGTCGCTCCTTTGCGTCTGCAAAGTGCTGCGAACCTCTCTCGGATGTTCAAAAGCGCCTGGGCGTTCGTCTGGCAGAACAGCTGCGACTTGGACCGGTAGCTGCCCCGGGCTTCGCCATCACCAGCGCTCACCAGGGCCTGGACGGCCATGCCACCCAGCGGCACGCTCTGCAGGACCAGATTCTTGCCCAGAGAAATCGCCGAGTCTTCGGTGTTGATGGGGCCGGTTGCGCATCCGGCCAGGCTGACCGCCAAAGCCAACGCCGTCAGCGCGCGTCCGGTCGTGTGATGCATCCTCATCGCCACCCCTGATGTATGAATTAGTGTGTGTATGAATGAGTGCACTTTAACCAAAGTTCCCGGGTGGCCGTATCCCCCCAGCGAGCTTTCGGTGAACGTGTGCGCGAGCTTCGGCTGGCGGGCGGGCTCACGCAGGACGATCTGGCCGAGCGCTGCGGACTCTTCCGCACGTACCTTAGCCGCATCGAGACAGGCCGGGCCAACCCGACCCTGACCATGATCGACGCCCTGGCCTCCAGCCTCGGTGTTCCCATCGTGGCGCTCTTCGGTGTGCCTGCCACGCCGGTCGAAGCCAAGCGTCCGGCGGTGCGGCCGGCACGTGGCCGCGTCTCTCGCTGAGGCCCTCGCAGACCCCCACGGCTTCGCCGTCTGACGTAGAAGCCGCTCGGGCAGGCGAACAACGCTGGCACGCATCGGTCGTCGACGCGGCCGCCACTTTCACGCGACCGTCGCGCGGGGTGTCTGGCCTGCCGCGCGCGTCCACCACCAACCCATGCCGATGCGCGAAAGCTGGTGGCGTCCTTGTTGAATGACGCGTCACGACGCCAACGGGACCGAAACCGGCTTCGTCGATCGCTCCGGGTCCGCAAAGTCACCTTGTTACCAACGACAAGGAGCAAGAACGTGACTCAGAGATTGACCTACGGCGAGATTCAGCAACGCGTGCAATCGCACGGCTTCGAGCTGGTCACGACCACGCAGCAGTGGCGCGAACGCGCAACCCTCCATGTCCTCGTGCGCTCACCCAGCGGGTACGAGCAGCTCAGGCGGGTCGGCGCCTTCGTCCCTGGCGGGCTGCAGGTGAGCTGTCAGTACGACCGCCTCGGGCGCAAGGGCGAGACGCTGGCTGTGCTGGCGGCCAGCGCACTCACCGGTGTCACGATCGCCCGCGAGTTCACGCCGAAGGTGCTGAAGGCCCAGGGCTATCGCCTCGACGGATGGGCCAAGCTGTGCGGACCGGATGGACAACCGGTGTACCTCGCGCTCGAACACCAGGGCGACCATCGGCACAACCCGCGTGCCCCCGTGCACCTCCGGCGCGGGGGTGCCGAGGTCTCGATGAAGGAGCAGAGCCGGCGCGACGAGGACAAGGCCCGGCGGCTGGCCAGCGACCCGCGCATCGTACTGGTGCCGGTCCCGGACCTGATGCTGTCCACCGACCGCGAGCAGGGGGTCATCGAGATCGTCGCCGGCGCGCTGGAGTCCAAGCTCGGCTGGCTCAAGCACGATGCGGGCTACCTGGTCCGCAAGGCCCAGCTCCTGGGCCGGTTGGCCGTCGGCGAGCGGGTGCTCAGGATTCCTCCGTCCTGGAAGGCGGATGCGCAGCAACGCGTGGAGGCCGCGTTGGCAGCGACCGGCGACCAGCTGCGGCTGCGCTTCGTGGACGCCGACCCAATGGCACGCACCGTGACCCTGGCCTGCCAGGTCCATGGCGTGCTCGAGCCGGTCAACATCAACAACGTCCTCGGCGCCGTCGACGGCAGTCGCCTGGGCACGCGGTGCCGGCATTGCGCCAACGCGGCGCATGGCGACAGGCGCCGGCTGTCGGACAACGAGGTCGAGGCCGCGGCAAAGGCCGCCGGCTTCAGGCCGCTGTTCGAGCCTGGCGCGTACCTCAACAACCAGCAGATCCTGGGCTGGCAGTGCCTGAACGACCCGGCGCACGAGGTGCGGGACAGCCTGGGCCACCTTCAGGTGCGGGGCTGCCCTGACTGCAGGGAGGCGCGCAGGGCGCAGGCGCGGCAAGCCAGCGAGTTTGCCGAGGTGTCCACCGCGCTGAGGGAACGGGGGGACGCGCTGCTGTCGACCGAGGAGGCGTACCAGGACCAGACCTCGCGGATCCGCTTCCGGTGCGGCCACTGCGGCGAGGAGGCAGCGCAGTCTGCGGCCAAGATCAAGCGCGGCCAGCGGCACGGATGCCAGCGCCTGGCCGCATCGCAAGCGACCCGCCGGCGGCGCGAGTTTGACAAGCTCGCTGCGCAGGTCAGGGGACTGGGCATCGACCTGCTGACCACGGCCGACACCTATGCGGGCAACCGTCAGCCGGTCCAGTACCGAGAGGCAGGATCGGCGCAGACGCGGACCGCGCCCGCCTACCGCCTGCGTGCCTGGGCCGACAAGGCCGGCACGCAACGGGCTTGATGCCCCGACCACACGCCTGCAGGAGCATCACCATGCCGCAAGACATCCGGCACATCGACGAGACGGCCTATCCGCTGCGACTGTTCATGGGCGGCCTGCACGTCGAGGTCAGGCTGCGCCAGCCCATCGACGCGCCGGCATCGCGGCGCTGGTTCAATGCGCTCCACGCTGCCGCATTGGCACACCACCTGCGCATGGACGACGCGGGTGGGGTCATCCGGCTGTTCGGCGCCGGAAAGCCCGTGCACCGATCCACGGGCGACCTGGTCCTGCCTGCAGTAATGCCCGGCATGGGACGCCGGCTGTTGCTGTGGATCGACGGGAGCGAGGCGGTGGCCCGCATGCGCTTCTGGCCGTCCCCCGGGACCTGTGGCTACCGGGTCGTGGTCACTGGGGAGCGCCATGGCTGAGCGCGCATCCCCCAACAGCCGTGCCCGTGCGGCGCGAGCCGCACCTGAAGCGGGGCAGACAGAGGAGGGCGCTTTTGAGATCCGTATCAGGATGTTGCCCGGCCTGACGCCAGCAGAGGAACTGTCGTTCGAGCAGGGGCTGGCAAGCTTCCTCCAGGCGCACGACCTTCTGGCCGACGGCACTCAGCTGCAGATGACGATCGACAGCGCATCGCGTCCTCTGTCGACGACGGACCAAGTCGATTTCGTGGCCTGGCTGATGCTGTCGATGCCGGTGGCGAGCGTGCACATTGTGGGGACACCAAGCCCGGTCAAGCAGGGTCAGGTCGTTTTCCGCGCCTTGCGCAGCGATCTGGCCCTCGGCCCGGTGCTGGCGCTGTACCGGCTGGGCCGGCTGCGCGCTGAACATGTCGTCGATGTCTTGGGTGCCTGACGTGAATTGAAGTTGGGAAAAGGCTCACGCTGCGAAAAGTGTGCCCCCAGAGCGCCGCTGACCTTGGACACATACGACCAGGCGGCCGCAGTTGGGCACCGCAGGAGCAAAGGGCTGGGAGTCAGCCCCCATGCGTTCTTCAACGCGGTTGGCATCGAAGTTCGACGCGGTGCTGATTCAGCGTGCAGCGGGTCAGGCAGTTCGGTTGGTGTCGTGACAAGGCGCCGCAGCATTTCTTGACCAGGACTTCCAGCCAGCAATGTTGACAACCGTTGTCAAACCGACCAAGATGCCGGCATGAGCCGCCAAACCATGAGCTTTGCGTTGCCCGAGTCGATGCGCGAGTACATCGACCACCGAGTGGCTGCCGGCAACTACGGCAACACCAGCGAGTACATCCGTGATCTGGTCCGGCGCGACCAAGAGGAACAGGCCAAGAAGCGGCTGCGCGATCTCATCGAAGAAGGGCTGGCATCTGGCCCCGGTCGGCGTCGCACCAAGGCCGACGAAAAAGAACTGCTGGCGATCGCTCGCGGCGAGATCGATTGAAGCAGGCTGTTCTGCGCCCGCAGGCGCTGCGCGACCAGCAAGGCGAGGTCCGGTACTACCGCAAGGAGGGCGGCACCCATCTGGCGGTGAAGGCAGCCAAGGCCACCAACGAAGCGCTGGACCAGATCGAACAGCAGCCCCGCATGGGCTCTCCAGCGCTCGGCAAGCTACTGGGCATACCGGGACTTCGGACCTGGCGGGTGGGGACGTTTCCGCTGCTGTGGTGCTACTTCGAGCGTGGAGACCATCTGGACGTGGTCCGGCTGCTGGGCGAGCGCCAAGACATCATCGCGATTCTGGGGGACGAGTTCGGCTCGAACTGACTCCGCCGCTTGCATCGTCGCAGCGCCGGGTCGGCGGCCAGCGACCGGTCTACGGCAGGTCAATCGCCGGAATGGTCGGCCGGGACCGACCCACTGCCGCCTTTCGAGGCTGCCGGAAGCTGTCAGACGACCGAGCACCGGTGCCCCTTCCTGCGCGTCCAGGAAGCTGACGTTCGTAATCACTTGGACGACGCTACGAGCACACGTTCCTTAAGATCGGGGGATGACAGAGCGCCATCTAGGGGTCATCGAGGGCGTAGGCCGGCAAGCACGGGTGGGCCGTCCGCCCTTCGACCCGGAACTGCGCGCCGGTCTGGCGATCGTGGGCGGCATGTTCCCGCCGACCGTGACCAGCGAGCTGATCGACTTCATGCGGGTGTCCTACGCAGGCCCGCCCCTCGACACCCTGATCGGTGGACGAAGCATTCGCTGCGAGGACCGGGTCTTCGAGGGATACGAGGGACACGCGCTCACGGCGTCCGTTTTCCGTCACGAACGGGCATCTGGCCGCCGCCCCGGCATCCTCTTCGTGCACTCCGGCGGCATGATGTTCGGCGATCGATTCAGCGGGCTGGACCGCATGATCGACTTCGTCGAACTGCTGGGGGTGGTCCTCGTGTCGATCGAGTACCGGCTCGCGCCGGAGCATCGCGACCCCTACCCGCGCGAAGACGTGTACGCGGCGCTGGAATGGATGGCGTCGAACGCGGAGTCGCTCGGCGTGCGTCTCGACCGCCTGCTGATCGCCGGCGCGAGCGCGGGGGGCGGCTTGGCCGCCGGCGCAGCGCTCGCGGCGCGCGATCGGGGCGGGCCGCGCCTTTGCGGGCAGCTGCTGGACTATCCGATGCTGGACGACCGAGGCATCACCAAGTCCACGCGTCAGTTCGACGGCATCGGTGTCTGGGATCGCGTCAGCAACGAGACCGGCTGGAGCGCGCTGCTCGGCGATGCGCGCGGTGGTCCTGATGTGTCGGCGTATGCCGCGCCGGCCCGTGCGACCCGGCTCCACGACCTGCCGCCCGCGTTTCTCGACGTGGGCAGTGCCGAGATCTTTCGAGACGAAACCGTCGCCTATGCCGACGCGCTGTGGAACGCCGGCGGCGATGCTGAACTGCACGTCTGGCCGGGTGGGTTTCACGCGTTCGACATCTTCGCGCCGCACACCGCGTTGTCACGTGGGATGATCGCGACGCGACGGGCCTGGATGTCGCGGGTCCTGGGGGATTGAAGGCTGTATGCAGGAACTGCTGGCTCGACTGAAGGCACTCGATCCGAACGCGAGCCTCGCGCTGAGGATCATCGCCTGCTTCGACGAGCTGGTCCGGGGCGGCGTCAACATCCACGGACTCCTGGGCGCTGCAGCCTCGCTCGCGGGTTGTGTCGCCGGCTATGCGGGCCAGCCATCGGCCCGCACCATGCGCGTCGCGCCAAGCGGCGAGATCCTTAAGGACCGCGGAACAGCGACGCGGGATTGCGCGCTCGAAGCAGACGGCATGACCGTCTGGCTGGAGCGCGATGGCCCCGCCCATGTGAACGACCGGATGATCCTCGAGCGCCTGGCCCTCGCCCTTGCCGTGCGCAGCGGACACCGGGCGGAGGACCCCTTGCGTCGGCTCGGCGATCTGCTCGACGCAGGCGTCGACGTGTCGGCGCGTCGCGCGATCGCAGCGAAGCTCGGCCTGGCGCCGCAGCTGAAGTACCGCGTCGCCAGCTTGCCGCTCTTCGCGACGTGGCGTCAGCACCGCGAGCTGCTGGAAGACGTGGTGCACTCGCCCTTCGGTCCGCTGCATGTGTGCGTGCTGCGCGCCGAGGTGAAAACCATCGATGCCAGCCCCTGCGGAATCGGCGTGGCGACGGGCATCGACGACCTCCACCGGTCCTTCTCCACCGCGCTCGTGAGCCTGCGCCTGTGCGCCGTCCCCAATGTGCCGGTCGTCGTTGCCGACGACTACGGCGGCCTGGTCGATCTCCTCGCCCAATGTTCGATCGATCGACCGCTTCTCGACGCGGAGGAACTCGAGAGCGTCATGCAGCATCCATGGGCCGCGCAGACGCTGGACGCATTGCTGCGCTCGGCATCGGTCCGCGACGCGTCGCGCATCGCCGGCGTCCACCACAGCACGATGCAGGCGCGGCTGGAGACCATGCGCGACCTGCTCTCGTTCGACCCCATGGACGGCATCGGTCGCACCCGGGTCGGCCTGGCCTTCCTGGCCTGGCGCATACGGCACTCGACGGCACTCGACCTCCCGCCCCCCGGCAACCGCTAGCGTCAACCGCCAACTGGCGGGCAGTGGCCTGCCTGCGCGCGCCGTGCGGCGGTTACTGGCGATCGCCTGGATGGATACCGTCTCGCCGTCACAGGCAGATCACCGGAACCGCGTTGCGAGGTCATCGTCGCAAGCACGCGCAGGCAACCTGCAACCGGTACTGGGTCTGCGGCGACGACCCAACACCAACCGGAGACGACATTGACAGATCTGACAAAAGCGATCGACGCTGTGCTGGACGGCGTCACCACGGCCACACCACGCGTTCCCGGGGTGTCGGCAGCGGTGACCGACCGCCGCGGCACGATCTACGAAGGCGCTCGCGGCGTCCGGAACACCGGCACCGGCGAGGCCTTCGAACCCGACACCGTGTGCGCGATCTTCTCGACAACCAAGGCCATCGCCGGGACGGCGTGCCTGCAGCTGGTCGAGGAGGGCCTTCTCGACCTCGACGCGCCCGCGAAGGAGTACGTGTCCCAGCTGGCCGACGTCATGGTGATCGAGGGTTTCGGCAATGACGGCAAGCCGAAGCTGCGCCCACCGCGGCGCGACATCACCACGCGGCAGCTGCTCACGCACACGGCCGGGTTCACCTACGACTTCTTCAATGAAACCTACACGCGCCTCGCCAACGAGCAGGGCCAGCCCTGGGTCGTCGATGCATCGTGGAAGTCGATCAAGACGCCGCTGCTATTCGATCCGGGCGAGCGCTGGGAATACGGCAGCAACATCGACTGGGCCGGCATGGTGGTGGAGGGCATCACCGGCAAGCGACTCGGCGATGTCATGCGCAGCAGGATCCTCAATCCGCTCGGGATGACTGACACCGCTTTCACGATGACCCCCTCCATGCAGTCCCGACAGGCGACGATTCACGCACGCGAGGATCGCGATGGTTCGCTCATCCCGCTCAACGGGGTGACGTTGCCACAGGATCCGGAGGTCCACATGGGAGGACACGGCCTCTACGGAACCGCGTCGGACTACGTGAAGTTCATCCGCATGTGGCTCAACGACGGGCGCAGCGACAGCGGCGAGCAGATCCTGCGGCCCGAGACCGTCGAGATGGCGTCGCGCAATCATCTGCCCAAGGGAATGCACATCAAGATGCTGCCCGGCGTCGGTGCGACCACCACGGCGGCGTCGATCCTGCCGGTGTCGAAACCGCGTCTGTCCAACGACGCGGAGTTCTTCCCCGGCATGCCCAAGACCTGGGCACTCACCTTCATGATCAACGAGGAAGAGGCGCCCACCGGCCGGCCGGCCGGAGCATTGGCATGGGCCGGCCTCGCCAACCTCTACTACTGGATCGATCGCGCGAACGGCGTCGGCGGATACTGGGCGACGCAGATCTTCCCGTTCGCCGATCCGACGTCGGTCGTGGGCTTCCTGGCCATGGAGAAGGCGACCTATCAGCACGCAAAGTTGCGCGCTCGATGAGGCGAACGGGAGCCGAGCCGTATCGACTCCCGTCGCGCTGTCGAGGTCGGCTGGTACCAGCCGACCATGCACCGGGTGCGACTGACGGCCTCGAAGGCCGTCTCGTCAGCAGATGCTCAACCGCCGCAGGCCCAAAACGGCATCTTCCGAATGTCGGCTGAGGGCCGGGTTGGACCGGTGAGCGGTACAAACTCGTTTCCGCTAAGCGGCCATTCACGCCCTCGTTGCGGGCAGAGTTTGGGGCGCCGGGCGACCGGCCGCTGATGGCCGATGGCCGGTTCCCACGACGGGCGGCTTCCGGGCGCCTCATACAGGGCCGCAAGCTGAATCCGCCGAAACTCTCAACCTTGTTGAGAGTCCAAATCGACGAGCCTGCGGCAGGCCACGCCGCACTTCGCGAGGCACACGCATGCCACGCACTTCCTCCAAGGTGGCGCCGAGCTGACAACGGTGCGCGACAACCTGCGGCACGCCTGGCTGGCCACGACCTCGATGTACCTGCACACCGACGATGCACGGCGCGCCAAGCAGGTGGCCGATCGGTTCGCGGCGCCGCGGTCGTAGCCTACAGTCGTCTCGCCTTCACACACCCCGCAAGCCATGCCGCCCATCACATGCGAAGCTTGCCGTCAGCCGGCTGCCGACCACGACATCGTGAACTACGGGTCGATGGATGCTGGCTACCAGCGGCTCTGCGGCCGATGCTACAACGAGGCCGCCGCCGGCCGACTCGGGCTGCAGGGGTTCGAGCACGTGGCGTTCGAGCCCATCCGCATGCTCGACGGGCGCGGGGCGGAGCACGAGTTCCGGTTCCGGAACTGGTTGTGTGGCACCGGCTTGGCGATCGACGCGTTCGAGTTGCGCGATGGCGGCCTTGCCGGGTATCGGTTTCAGGTGATCGGGGAGCCTCACGACGACCCGCTGGAACTGCTGGGCAAGCTGATCGGCAAGATGCGCCGGGCATTGGCTCTCACGCATCTGGAGGACACCGACCACGGGCCGCAGGTGAACGATGGCCTGGTGCTGCGGGGGAGCGTCGACAGCGACCCCGACGCGGACCATCGTGTGCCGATGGTTGTCATCGATGGTCGCGAGATCTCCTGGGAACAGTTCGGACGGATGGTGGCGACCTTTGAGGGCTGGCAGTTCAGGCTGGAGTTTCGCGATCGGAGCGAAGAGGTTTGATCGGGCCGATCGCCTGAGAACGCCGGGGCCGGCCTCCCAGGGGTACCTGAGACGAAGCGCACCGATCTGCACGAAAAGCCCGCAGTGCTCGGAAAGGCGGGAATCGTAAGTGCTTGTCGTGCGACGGGTTCTCAAAAGCAAAGCGCACCAATCTGCACGGAAAGTACGACTACTCCACGGGGCACGCCGTCGTGCACGTCGGCGTGCAGCCCGCGCGGCGGCTTGGCGCATATGGCGTCGGCAGCGACCTCGGGCGCTGCTCGCTTCACTAACCGACCTGATTAGTCATGAAGCTCAGCCATACCCCGCACCTGCCGCTCGCGCGTCGGTCTGCGGGTGGCTGCTTGCCTGATCGTCGCGGTGAGCATGGCCGCCAGATCGAACCGGTTGTTGAACCGGTAGGCGAAGGCTCCAAGGTAGTGTTGGGCGTACTTGCCGAAGCGGAACCACTTGTGCGCGCCGTTCACCATCGTCTTCAGGTTGCCCAGCACGGTGTTCACCCAAGTGAACTGCGGCAGTTCGCGGGGCTTGCGGGTGCCCACGACGATGTACGAGTGCGCGCAGCCCGCATCGATGACGCCGGCGAAGCAGGCCAGACCGTCGCTGCGCACATCACAGCCGGGCAGCAGGTTCGCCCGGGCCCAGCTGGCGACCGCCTCGCGGCTGAACGTCTTGATCGCTGCGATCTTGACCCGCATCGGGTGGCCCTTGTCATTGGTGCTGACCGCCGCCACCAGCGGCACCTTGTTCGGCGAGCCGCGCCCGCCCACGCCCGGGCGCTCGCCGCCCAGGTAGGCGTCGTCCAGTTGCACATCTCCGTCCAGCGGCTGCTGCGCATCGCACTGCGCCATCGCGGCCATGAGCTTGTGGTGCAGCAACCAAGCGGTGCGGTAGCTGGTGCATCAGCGCGAGCGACGACAGGCCTGTCTTGGCTTGGCTGATCAGGTACAGGGCCAGGAACCACGTCTGCAACGGCAGCTTGGAGCTGTCCATCACGGTGCCCGCCGTCAGCGACGCCTGGTGGCGACAGGACTTGCACTGGTACAGCCGCCGGGCGCCATGGCCCACGACATAGTGCTCCGCCGACTGGCATCGCGGACACCGAAACCCCTCGGGCCAGCGCATCTGCGCGAGCGCGGCCTCACATTGAGCCTGTGTGCCGTAGCGCGCCGTGAACTCCGGCAGCGACACGCCGGGCTGGAACTGGACTCGGTTCATGGGCATCGCTGGCTCCCGTCTTGTGACAAGCGTCAGCTTAGGCAGTCGGTAGCTCACTGGATGAGCCTGGCTGAGCTTCGTGACGAATCAGGCTAACCGATGTGCTGGTTCTGGGGCCTGGCCCCGATGTAGGCCCCGGCGATGCTTTCGCGGGAGTGCCCGAGCACACGACTCACCTCGACGCGACCCTGCCGGTCCTCCTCCCCCGTAACACAGCCGCCACCGCGTGTCGGAGCCGGCGCGCCGGTCACCAACTCATAGCGCTCTTCGGCAAACTGGACGCGCAGACCGTGGGGAACCACGCCCAGTTCGGTTTTGGTGATGCCGAATTTGCGCGCCACATAATTGCGGTGGTTACGCGCCTGCTTATACGACCGGTCGCCCTCGATCAGATTGCCGCGATTCGTGAGGGCAGCCAGTTCGGCCGCCTTCCTCAACCAGTTGTACTGGGCCTGAGTTTCGATGGGGATCACCCTGGTCCTACCCCCCTTGGTGCCACGACTGACGACCAGCATATCCCCCTGCCTATCCTCGGTGGGACAGATTTGCATTGATTCCGACGTGCGCAGCCCGAACAGCTGTTGACCTTCCAGCTGGCAGGCCACATATTCATGCTCCTTCGCGATTTCCTCGATCATGCTCTGCGGGTCGATGCCATTCCCGGCCCAGGATTTCGTGGTGGTGGCGACATAGGTACGGCGGACCAGGTCGTCGGACAACCCATAATAGCTGACCGAACGGACCATGCCCGGCTTGCCGATGGCGCTGGTGAACCAGCGCAGGTGGGACAACCGGGTCTGGAACGTCGCAGCAGCGATCCCCTCGCGCGCCCACGCGTGCAGAATCTGGCCGATGTGCTTCTGGCTGATGGAGAGCACGTTCTTAATTTTCAGCCGCCGGATGGCCGCGTGCACGATGCACGCGCGATCCCGCTTGGTCCGCCAGCCGGTGTCCTTATTTTTGGTTTGATGATGGCCACCGAGATCGCGGACTACCGTCTGAACCTGGTCTGCCAGGCCCATTTTCCGGAAATTCTTCCGATATCGAGGAAGAAATTCCCCAACGAGTTTGAGAAAGGTTTTCATATGGATGCTCCTTGATTCTTGAATTCGCCTTGAATCGCTGGTGAGGCGGCTTTCAGGCACGGTCGCGCCAACCCATGACTGCAACGGGTGCGGATTGGTCCGCACGCTGTTTGCTACGTCGGGTGACGCAAATTTGAGATGGATCTCCTGCGTGAATGGAAGAGGATCCAGCGCCTGCTGTCGCAGGCGCCGGGCCAGTTAAAAATCAGGGGTGAGGCGGGGGTCTTGAGGGGTTGGCCTGGGTCGGCGGCCTCTGATTTCTCAGGCTGGCCGCTCGGGTCCGGATACTCCGGGGAATCCCAGATGGGCGAGCGCCGCCCTGACATCGCCTGCCACCAGCGATGCGGCGCTCTGTGCCCTGCTTGCGGGGGGCGGGGTCATCCGCCGCGGACGCAAGCCCAGACGCCATCGCGGATCACACGACCGGGAGTTCCGGCGCGGCAGGAGCCACAAAGGGCGTACCGCACCATCCGTCCCAGCGAGATCACGCTGCACGTCAGCTATGGGGCATGGTTCAGGCTAGCGAACTGATGGCAGGGTTTGTCGCGTCCACAAAGGGACACGGACCCTCCACCAGGCGCCAAAGCCTGGAGGGTGTGTAGCGCAAGCCTGCGGAATGCGGGCTATGCACTTGGTTTTCGCTGAGAGCACAAGGCCGACTGCAGCGATGGTGTGGTTGTGCGCGCAGAGGCACAACAAATTTAACAGCTCAGCATCATGCGAGATCGCATTCGCCAACCCGTAGATCGCGGCGCTGTACAGCGCCTATTGGGCCTCAGCCCATCAACGATGACCTGACGGTAATCCGCCGGCGTCGCCGTGTCAACTGGCCAGCAGAAGTCAACATTTGCTCCCGACAAGATTCTGCTGACTGGGCATAGTCCCCCATAGGTGGGCGCCGTCGCCTCTCTATGTGCTGAACGACGCGCGATCCTCCGGCATGTCGTCCCGCGACGGCTGCGCGGAGATCTGGCGGGTGACCAGCGCGCGGTTCAAGCACTTGCAGCCAACGCAGTTGCCAACTCGGCAGCGCCAGCAGCAGCGGTATGCTGCTCGCCCCGACTCGAATTGATGATCGTGAAACTCTGGAGCATCGCCGCGCCCACGTCGCCAGACGCTACGCATTCACCGATTCCAACGAATGTGGTGCGTGGACTCGTGGCCCTGTGGACCGGCAGCACGCAAACCAGCGCCGATACGCAGGCTGCGGCGGCGTTTCTGATCGATCTTCACGATCAAGGTTGCCACATTGCGTGTGGTTGTCGCGGTGAGGACCCGCACCGCGCGCCGCGCTTGCTGTGCAAGAAAATTCGCTTGACCAGGACGGTTTTCTTGTGCAGAGATACGACGCGCCCGGCGCATGCGGAATCCTGTATCTTTCGCAGGGATTCTAGAAGCGACGTGGACCATGAGGCCGCGCAGCGCGCCGAACGTACTGCACGCCAATACGATCTTGCAGATCTTTTATCCGGAACTGGGGGCGTGATCGTGCAGCGAGCCCGCTCCCCTGAATGGGCTAGACCGAGAGCCCTTCAGGATTCACATGGTCAGTTGACGCCCCCGACCATTGCAACCGCGCTGGATTTGCTTCTTGAGGCGTCAGGCGCCAATGCAGCGCATGTGCCGTACCCTCACACGCCAGAAGGACACCGGATCTTTCCTGAGCAATCAATCCTCGAAGCGACGAGCCGAGTCTCACACCAAGATACTGCGGCGTACACACTCGACTCGCTCTTCTTGGTCCAGCCCTCAAGTTTGGAGGGCTTTGAGCGTGTCACGTATGAGCATGCGGCGGCAGGTTGGCGCGGAGACGGCGCGCCGGTCGGGTATGCCATGTTCGTGTGCGACGACATCCTGCAGGCGGGCAGCGGGTCGCTGCTCAGGTATCGAGGAGGCGAGCAAAACGGCGAAGTACTGGTGGCACACCGGATTCCTTGTGCCCGCGCCAATGTTTCAGGACCTTACCTCGTCTTGTGCAAGATTGGTCATCCGGCTGGCCGTCAAGCTCCATGCATTCTGGCTGCCACATCTCAGGCGGTCGCGAGTCGGTCGGATTGGTGGGCGGTCGATTCTGAATGGGAGCGAGAGAGTTATCAGAACCTTCGTCGAATACTGAAAGAAGCCACCGAGGAAGGCCTGCAGTTGGAAGCTTGGCGCCCGCTGCGATGGTTGACGGCCGTTCCGAGTGGATTGTTTCTGCCGGACTGGTGGCTTCGGTGCCGGTCAAGTTGGGGATGCTGGCACAACCTGTTCGGCGAAGTCGAGGGAACACGGGATGCAGACGGACGCGAAATGAAGGAGCGGACGATCCAAAGAGCGGAAACGCGCGGGCGGGTTTGGCGAGATGACCGGCGAGATGGGCGGCGGCAACAAGCGGATCGTCGACAGCGCTCCGCAGTCCTGGTCTGGGCTCGATGGGCGTCTAAAGCCGAACCACAGGCCAATTCAGATTTCGAAGAGGCTGCGCTCGCCGGGGGCATCGTGCGAGCACCCTTGCGGTGAAGTTGCTCACCAGTTTCTAGGTCGAGCGCGAAATCATGTCAATGTCAAAGACGCGACGATAATGTTTATGTCAACTCTGGAGGATTGCGGGTACTACGTGCACCGCACGGCGGGCTGCAAGCTCGTACGAAGGCACTTGGCGGCGGCAATTCCACCTTCCGAGGGACAGGCCGT
>Ga0116158_10001054_pt1 | contig 25427 bp, 15 predicted proteins | sample AD_UKC052_MetaG_FD_89883 | JGI IMG/M metagenome (GOLD analysis project Ga0116158, IMG submission 89883) | Active sludge microbial communities of municipal wastewater-treating anaerobic digesters from USA - AD_UKC052_MetaG | ecosystem: Engineered > Bioreactor > Anaerobic > Digestate | place: USA... | reverse complement strand
GGGGCACACCCACTTTGTCATGAGCGTGTCCTTTAGCCCCGACGGCACGCAGCTGGCAAGCGGGTCCACCGACAGTACGGTGAGGCTGTGGGACGTGGCGACGGGAAAGACACGCTGCACCTTGGAGGGTCACACCAGCTGGGTCATGAGCGTGTCCTTTAACCCCAACGGCACGCAGCTGGCAAGCGGGTCCGACGACAATACGGTGCGACTGTGGGACGTGGCGACGGGAAAGACGCTCCGCACCTTGAAGGGGCATATCCACGGGGTCAGGAGCGTGGCCTTTAGCCCCGACGGCACGCAGCTGGCAAGCGGGTCCTACGACGAGACGGTGCGGCTGTGGAACGTCGCGGCGGGAAAGACGATCCGCACCTTGCAGGGGCACACCGACTGGGTCAGGAGCGTGACCTTTAGCCCCGATGGCACGCGGCTGGCAAGCGGATCCGATGACAACACGGTGAGGCTGTGGGACGTGGCGACGGGAAGGACGCTCCGCACCTTGCAGGGGCACACCCAGCTTGTCAGGAGCGTGTCTTTTAGTCCCGACGGCACACGGCTAGTAAGCGGGTCCGACGACAATACGGTGCGGCTGTGGGACGTGGCGACGGGAAAGACGCTCCACTTGCTTTGCGGTCACTTGGGGCCCGTGATGACGGTCACATGGAGTCCAGACGGACGGCTTCTGACCTCGAATGGCGGTGACGGCACCCTGCGCATCTGGGACGGCACCACCAGCGCCTGCTTAGCCGTCTACGTCGGGACTCCCAACGGCAGCATCGTCTACAGCCCACGCGACGGACGCTACCGAGTCGATGGCGACCCCGCTGGACGAGTCGCCTACAGCATCGGCCTAGCCAGGTACGAGCTTGGTGAACTGGACGAGTTCGTCCAAGACGGACTACGGCTCGGCGATGACGAACGGCTAGTTCCAGTTTAACACCACCAGCCATCAACCGCCGAGCAGCCATCTACCTTCCTGCCCATTCGCCCTCGTACCTCCTGTGGAACAAGCAGCGCTGGGATGCCTCGCAGCTATATCCTGGCTCTTTCGATGAGTCAGCCGTGCAAAGTGATGGAGTGGCACGGGTCGCGCTGCTGCAGCTCTTTTGGAAAGCGCTGCGGACGCTTGCCGTACAGAGTCGAGGAAAGCGCGAGGCGCTCCGGGTTGCGGCTGGTGGTATTCGCGAGGCTTGTGTGTGCTGCGCGCTGACAGTTTTACCGTGTGTCGGAGAACGCGGATCAGTGAAACCTGCCGTAGCTGTTGGGGGCAGATCAACTGCACCAGCGCTAATACATCGGCGAGAGGGCTATTGCTTCCACTCCAGATTCTCTGACATTTCCCTAAAGTTTTTTAAGAGTTTCAGTATCGTTGCCTATCCGTTGGGCCTTAGGCACGTATCGGTTTGGAACTTCTAAATCCAGGCTAAAGTGCATATCTACTACATCAGACAGCGCCATCGCAGGAGTTTTGCCACTTAAAGAGGGATGCGGTGTATTTACAAAAGTGCCGATATTGCTAGCCATGACATCATTCCAGCAGATGTCCTTAAGCAGACCGACGGAGTTTTTGTAGTAGCGTTCACGTACTCGTTCAGCATTAATAAGTAGATCTATTGCCACTGCCTTATAGCGGGGGAAAGATTTCTTCCACAGATCATGAAGATCTTTGGTTGAACAATTAATTCTCTTATAGGCCCAGGGCTGTAACCGAACCATGGTATAAGTAACTAAAAAATCGCCAAACAATAACCACAAGAAGATTATAGGTATCGCTAATGCGAACATCCAAGAAGTAAGTTTGATACCTGATATGATCAATACTCCACCCACTGCGGTGGGTGGAATAATCTTCATAAAAAGACTAAATGTGAGCTTAGCAGACTCTCCCTGAAACGGCACAAAAAAACGTGGTTCTAAAAGCTTCGCGCAAAGTTCATCAATTTTGCTATGATGTAGTCGCGCTGTCTTAAAGCTCGCTCGTTCGACAGCAAAACCGCGTATGGTAGCAGCAACGATCGCCAAAATTTCTTTCACGTATGCTCTGGCACAATAGTCCTCTTCGTATTTCTTGGGAAATTCCTCGAAAAATTGCTTTAGGACTACCTGCCCAAACTCACGCTGCCCATTGATCTCCGAGGTCATTGCTCCTAGAGCTTGTACGATATCCAAGAGCGTTTCCGATGAGATGGGTGGGGTCGGGGCGAAATTATTGCCGTTCATGTAGATCACCTGCAAGAATTACGCGATAGGAAGTAGGGGTTTTTATTATGAGTGCAGAAGGAGCAGGTTGAGAGTTCCCGATAATTCTCGCAGTTGCATAGTCGCGAGGAGATGCTCCTCCTTCGTATAAATGGCTATGCCATGTGCCAACGCAGTATAGAGCTCCCCGGACCGATGTAACGTACGCGTCTAGAAGCATTGTAGTTCCTTTGATGCCCAACACGAATTGTCCCGCGGAGCGTTCACTGTCAGAAGGTGCAGGAAGAACGTCTGCAACGGTTATAGTTCGCCCTGCTTCTGAGACACGGCCAATAAGAATGCCGCCTGTTTCGACGGTTGGATGTGCGACTACATCAGTGGTTATTTTCTCATGCGCTCGCGGTGAGATGCGAATAGTCCATTCTTTAGCATTGTCTGGCACTACAATAGTAAAAGGAGAACACTTGGTTCTACTCCAAGAAGTACTCATTTGGTCAGGGCCGATATGCCCAATAAATATCTCTCCAATATCTGTAAGTCTAGATTGTAGACAGCTGCCGATACGCTCTGCCATGGCGCTCGCCAACATAGAGATCTGAGCGTCAGACATTATCATCGTAACAGAGCCACACCCTTGTCCGATGGATTGGCGCTCTAGCACTGATTCCTCCGAAAAAACTGCCGCTTGTAAATCAGCAGATTCACGCATCAATACATAGGCTTCCGCCGCGAGGTCGATGGAATTCGGATTCCTGCTTGCACCCTCGATAGTCATGAGGCCAACAATACCCTTACCGTAAAGCGCTGTCTCAATGATACGAGCTTTGATAGCATCCGAACTGGGTGAAGATAGACATTCTCTGACTGCCAACGAAGCCGTAGAGTTGATAACTACAGCACTGGCGGAAAATAAGTCTCTAGCTAGATTTTTATTATCTAATAGCGTTATAATGTCATCCGTGAAAACTTTAGGATTTTTGCCGATTATGCTTACTGCTTGAGCTAATAGAAGTGATTTGGGGAATATCCATGAATCGACCGCATCGGTTATCTGAAACCCGGATGGGAGTAAACCATGCCGAGCGGCATTATGAGGGGAAAAACTTCCTTTATCAATTAAAGCAGAAGGTGACATACCAGCTCGCGAAAGATGTAGAACAATTTTCGATCCTAGGCTTCCACATCCGAGTTGTACTACCGAGCGTTCGGGAACATTCTGCACTGTTCCTGACATTTCTCTTAGAAGTCTTTGCGTGATAGCATGGCGGTGCGCCAAAGGATACACTGGTAACGAAGAGAATTGGTCAATTTTAATTGGAGCAGTCACCCACGTTACGTAGGGTAACAATTCAATTGAGGAAGCGCTACCGATGAGATTAAACGGCCGCCGAATCGCTAAGATTATAAATATTGGAATCGATGTGTTCTGTTGTAAATTTATCGTTAAGATTTTCAATCGCGAGAATATAGCTTCTAGCTTGGTCGCGCCCCCTATTTCGGTAGCGCGGTCGTATAATTCTGAGAGTGTAGAAATTGTTTCTGGATAGTATTTAGAAACGACAATTGGTTCTCCGTTCAAACTTCCTGGACAGACTAAGATGGAGAAGCTGTGACCTAATTGCAACGAGTCGATTCGCCTTGAACTAAAAGCTGTACTAACTAGCTTTTGGCTCAGCGTTGCAGGGCTTCCTTGTAGCCTTGCATGAGTTTTAATACGCAAGCCGCTTGGTGTTTTGTAATACGTTTGAGCATAAGGAGTATTAAAAATATGGATACGTTCTCTACTGCTGACCCACCGCCGGAGTTCTTCAGCATCTGCAACGAGCTGGTCGTGTATGTTGTCACGCCGGGTAGGTTCCCAGCCTTGATTGGGATCAATCAGTTCATCAAAGGCAGCCTTCTGGAGCCAGACAGCTATTTGGTTAACAATTGCAACAATGCCAGCTTGCTGAAGTAATTCATCGGGTACGCCTTCGTAGTAGCAGGGAACAACGGGTTCCTTTGCCGAGCCCGGCTGAATATGGGGAAGTGCACGATTGAAATCGTGCCGTAGCAAGATTGTAGGGGCTTTAAAAGGGTAAGCGTGACTGAAGCGAAAGACGACCTGCTCGATCGCTTTTACACCGCTAGGACTTTGACCCGCTGGCAGCCAAGCAGTCGGAAGATTGACCCGAAAGCTGACTTGGACATCAGTATCACCTGAGTCACGCCTTGTAGGAATTGGCGTTACCCCAACAATAGCGGGGTGCGTTCTGATTTGCAGGACAGCCCGCGCTATCGTCGGTGGTTGACCAACTATGTCTTTAGAAAGCCGGGACTTAGCCATGGGGGAGAGGCTGACTGCCAATGGCGCCGGTACTTGTAGTGCTCGATGTCGGACTGTTCTTGAGAGTAAAGCCATACCTGCTTACCTCAAACTCTAGTGGGGCGGGGGCTCGGCGAGAAGGATGCTCACCAGTACAGAAAAAATCGCCAGACACTGCCGTGTCCTTGACAATAGCCTCGTACTCCCGCTTCGCTCGGATACAAGGCGGGTCGTTTTCATCATCGTCAATTGCTTTGCTGCTCGAAATGATGCGGGCACCAGGTAGCGCCTGGGACAAAGCGAATCGAGCAGTTTGACTGACCTGTGCATCTTCGCCCTTCTCGCTCCAACTATCGTACGAGAGCGTATGCCAAGAGCAGTGGTGGGGGGCCTGCAGCATGTGATAGCTGAGAAGGGTGGGGGTGCGCGAATGCCGCGACCACAGTTTCTCCCAGATGGCAACCTCAGCGTCGCCGCCGGTCAAAAAGTGCCACTCATTACCCTCGATGGTGATAGTGAACCGGAGAATTACGCTGGAGTTGTTTTTGCTAAGTACTTCTTCTTCATCTTCATCGCACCCCAGGAGCGGTGCAAGAAGCATGGCCCGCATCGATGGCTCATAATCCCCGTTAATCTGGGTGATAACCTGGTCCCTATTGATGAGGATATTTTCTAGGCCCTCAGTCTTGCCCCTTTCGTCTTCTCCAAGGACTAAGATGCGATTGCCGTCGCCGACTCGGGAACCGAACGTCCTAAACATCTGCACACGACGCCTCGCCTCACTGGTAAAGGCCTTGGCATCGTTACAGAGGATATGATTTCTGGATGCTCGCCGGAAAATCATAGGTGAGGACCATAACTGCCGAACAAAAATCTTGTCCTCGTTGGAGTGATAGTTCTCGGGAGGACCTAGATGGAAGTGCCGCTCCAACCCCAAGCAATGATCCTGGTCAGGATGGCTGAGTACCAGGGCGTCCACGTAACAGCGACCGTTGGCGTCCTTCGGGAGGCGCTGACGCAGGTCTGCGGCTACGTTACGAGTGCCGTCATCAGGGTCATCAGCGGCCGAGCGTACTTTGGCATCGATAAGAATTGTCTTCCCGCTGGGAAATTGGAGGAGGGTCATGTCCCCGTTATCGACGGGGAAGAAAGTGATTTGTGCAGGCATTTTCTATCCTTGAAGTAAAGCGATGGTCCGTCCATAAAGATCGATATACAAACTTGATCCATATAGTAACTTTGTCAATCGCTTTTCTGCGAGGACCTGTCATTTTCTGCTACTACTAGTACTCAGCCTCGGTGCCTTAAGTTGCCAAATTAATATCTGCTCAAATGAGCAGTTATACTAAGTAGGTCCTACCCTACTTAATCAGCCAAAGGAGCCTCTGTGATGATCACTCTCGACAACGACAAGCGACGTTGGGGTGTCCAAAAGCGGTTAGAATTCATTGAGCATAAGCTATATTGGGAAGGGAAAATTAATCGGAGCGATCTTAAACAAGCTTTTTCTATTTCAATACAGCAGGCTTCCAGCGACATAGCTACGTACCAAGGTCTTGCTCCTGAAAACATTGGCTATAACAAGAATGCGAAGCATTATTTTGCAACTGCTGATTTCACTCCTAAACTGATAAAGCCAGACGCAACGTGGTATTTTTCTCAGCTCTTTTCGGTAATGGGAGGACAAAGCAATGAAGACACCTGGCCAAGCGAGATACCAGTATTTGATATTATTGCTATGCCTAAACGAATTGTTAATCCAGAATGCCTGCGTCAACTGGTTATATCCATACGAAACTGCTCTGTAGTTGAAATTCTTTACCAGTCCTTTTCTAGCCCAGAGCCCATACTTCGTCAGATAGCCCCCCATGCATTGGCATTTGATAGTTTTCGATGGCATACTCGCGCTTATTGCTACCGTGGTAATTCATTCAAAGACTTCGCAATAGCAAGAATTTTCAGCATAAAAGAGCTTCATCAGTCAAATATTAAATCTAGTCAAGACGATGCATGGGTACATAGTATAGATATTATTATAGTGCCTCATGAGAGTTTGGGGAGTAGTCAGAAGAAAGCCATCGAACTCGATTATGGCATGGAAGATGGCTCATTAAAAATCAGGAGTAGAATATGCTTGCTACACTATGTTCTTAGAAGACTGTGTTTAGATGTAAAGCAAGGCAACTTATTGCCAGGGCCAAAACATATAGATATTTCTAATAGAAAAGAGATTGCTGAAGCTCTGCAAAAATATCGAGTGATAGACTATCAATAATACGACGTTGTGACTTCACATAATTTAATGAAATTCAACCGCATCGTGCTGGATTATGAGTGGGTCTACGCCCTGGCGTTGGGGTGGGGGCATTTGTCGCGATGCCGAAGGTGCAACGCTACTCCAAAACCGCTAGTAATCGCCAACACTGCATCCGACCAGCCCTGAGCCCGCTGCACTACAACGTGCAGAGCCCAGCAAGCGCACCCGAACGGTACTCGGAGTTCGCTAGCCTTCAGCCTCTTGGATGAAGATGGCAAGCTGTTCTTAGTCTGCGCCTGCCAGATACACAGAATTTCAAATAGAAATGGCTCCGAGTGCTTTCTTAAAGTGCCGTAGCGCATTAGTAGTGTGGTAGTCGGGCTGACCAAGGATGCCAAAGGAGTGCCGCAGACACTTCCCTGACCTCGCCCAAAAACGAACCGGACTAGCTAAAGGAAGGAGCTTTGCGCTTCTGCTTTCTGCAGAAAGGAAGCTGTCACGAACAAGTCCAAGTTCACCGAGGTACACATCATCCAGTCTCTGCGTACCGGTGAACCGAACGTGACGGTCATGAGCTGCGCACCTGAAGCACATTGCTGCGAATTCCTGCGTAGTTAGCATCGTTGCACGTAGCGACCAACACCTGACACGTAGCGCTAACTTCATCTAAGATTCCGCGCAAGCGTGCCAAACGAAGGGAGTCAGAGTTGACTAGTCGATCATCGAGGACTAGTAGCTGGCGCTCCTTGGTTGATAGCAGCTGGCCCATCGCCAAACGCACCAGTACCGCAAGCTGTTCTCGGGTGCCATGGCTCAAACTATCGGCATCAAGTCGCTTGCCAACCTGTCCGAGAACAACGTCGGATGGAAGTACAGCTTCACTCAGGCGCAGGTCGCGGTAGCGCCCACCGGTCAGCTGTTGAAGCCAGGGCGCAACCTTCTCTGCGATGGGACCGATCAGGACCTGTGTTTGCTCAGTCACCAAGGTATCTGCTAGCTCGTGTAGAAGTTTTACAGCCTCGGCCTCGCGTCGTACGCGGTTCGCCCGCTGCGATTGCTGCTCCTCCTGTACTCTCAGGTCAGCAAGGCTCTCGTGAATATTCTTCGTCAAGATCTGCTCGAGAATGCTTTCAGTGCGCGTGCGGTCGTCCTCGAGTGCGCGCTTCTTTCCCTCAAAAGCAAGGATTCTGTCTTCTGAGATCTTGAGAGCAGTCCGTGCAGCATACAGTTCGGGCTCAAGCCTGCCCGCCAGTTTCTCCTGGCGCGTGCGTTTCTCGTCCAAGGAAAGCTGAGCAACTTCTAGTTTGGCCTCTAGCTGCGCAAGGCTACCGTGATGATGTACGAGCTCTGTCAACCGAGTTTGCACGCCGCGCAGCTCGGTGCGGACTCCTTCCAGTGCCACCTTCGCATCGGTGTACTCCCTTCGCGCTGTGTCAACGGATTCCTGACGATGCGATTGCGCCCTTTCGTGGCTGACTTTCTTCTCACGTAGCTCTCTTAGATCAGCGCGAGATCCATCCAGTGTAGTTCCCGGAGGCACTTCTGTTGTATCCGCTTCGATCTGCTGTCGATGTGCAGCTATGTCAGATTTCAGGGTACTGATCTCAACCACGAGCTTTTCCTCATCGGTACTGTCGAGATCCGCCAGCGCATTTTTGCTGCGCTCTAGCTCGTGGCTGTAGTGTGTCGCTGTCTCTAATAGCTGTGCTAGCGCTTCCTCAGAGTCAGCATTGTAGGCGGTGAGCAGAGACTGGTTCTTGGTGCGGAGCTCCTGAATTGCAACTTCCAGCTCTGCGGTCGTCGACACTGGCCCTTGGATAGTTATCGTTCCCAATTGGCCCAGCCGAAAGCTGGTGGGTCCTGCTAACAGCCATGTGCCGTCTGGCGCCGGACTAAGCGGCGGCGTGGAGCTAACCACATGTGCACCTTCAAGCGCGAAGGAAACCTGAATTGCACTAGCACGGTGCTCCGCCTCTTTACGCAAAAGCTCATCGCGTCGCTTCCGAAAGTCTGTGAGCTCTTTTGGTTTCGGAGCGCGATGCTCGCTGCAGGATTCTTGAGCGCTCCGCACTGCTGCCTGTGCTTTGCGCAATAGTTGGAGCGAGCCTTCTCTTACTACTAAATTCTGCTCTAAGCTGGCCAATTCTCGGGTGCGCTGAATGCTCTCGAAGATGGCTTCAGCGGTCTTCAATTCCTGTCGTATGGTTGCCAGCGCTGTGTTCTGCCGCTTTAACTCTGATTCACTCAAGCATATCTGTGCATTAAGTGTTGCTTCCGCCTGGACCTTCTGCTGCTCATGTGCGATGAGCTCAGCGAGCCGTTGGTTGGTCGCGCGCCAACCCAACAGGGGGGATTTAAGCCCGTCGACCTCTTGGGCAGTCTCGCGGACCTCGACTTTCAAGGTCGCAAGCTGGGGCTGCAACGCTTCGCTTCGTGCGACATCGTTACGCGCGTCCTCTTCTTCTTGACGAGTGACTTGGAGTTTCTCAGCTAACGGGGCCAGTTCGGCATCGATTCCTTCAAGTGTCTGGCGATGCTCCTCCGCCCGCTCTTCCTGCTCACACAACAGAGAGATTTCCTTGCGGATGGCACTGAGCTTTTCTTCTTCTGCTTCTTGCGATGACCCCTTTCTCACGCGCTTTGTGTTGGTCCACTGTAGGTTGAACGCCTGCTCGATTTTTGTGCACACAGCCCGATAAAGTGGATCTTGGGCTACTTGGCGCACTGTTCCTGAAAGCGAAGCTGAGACACTCTCGCACCAGGAATCCGCTGGTAGTAGCTCAGCATCTCGTTGCAGCGACCAGAGCGCCTGTGCCAATCCGCGATGCTCTGGGAGAACGTGCTGATTGCTTCCTCCTGAAGATCGAAAGAAGTCACGGAGGGCAGCGTCTGCAGCATCTCCATCGGCGAAATGATTGAAAGTACCTTGCTCCTGCTTCGATAGTTCACTAATGCAATCTTTAAGGAAGCGCTTGTGCAGTTTCCATTTCTGAGCGCCGATGGAAAAGATGATTTCTGATTCCGGGCTACCCCCTCCGGTTTTTGGCTCAATAGCGCGTGCTTCGGCGTTCTTCGAGGTGTGCTTGACGAAGAAAGCCATGACGAGCGATTCAAGCAACGATGACTTACCTGATCCGTTGGGGCCCGCAAGTAGATTGAAGCCAGGCTGCAGATCTAAGACACCAGAGTCAATAATGCCGCGCCAGTGACGAACTCGGAGACTGTGGATAATCATCGTCGCGCCTCACGAACAAGAGCGTGTAGTTGTCTTCTAGCCTCGCTAACAACTTCGGATGAGTAAGCAGCCGCGAACCGGAATTGCTGGTCTGGAATCCGGCTTTGCTGGATCTCCGAAAGAATCTCATCCAGCTTCTGTAGATTCCCAGCCGACAGAGTTTCGAGACCCTCACTTGCCTCGCTTGAGGTATGTACTTCCCAATCGAGAAGAAAGAGTGTCTGAGACAATATTTGCTGGATGGTCTCGAGTTCGGCTACGACCTCGGGATTCGCCGTGTGAAGGTGGACATCCGCACGCAAGAACAACTGGTCAGGAACGCTCAGGGCAGCAACTTCACGCCGAAGTTCTGCTACGTCGTCCACTGATTGGACATCCTTCCTGAATCTCCGCCAAAGGAGGCGTCCGACCCGAAATTTTTCAATCTGGGGCTCAGCCCCAAAATGGGCAACTTTGACTACGAGGACATTGCCTGGTTCGGTCTCGTCAATGGCCGTTTGCTCATGAGTGCCAGAATAGACTGCTCGACCCTCCTTGCGATGCCCGTGCCAATCACCCAACGCCAGATAGTCAAGACCAGTTCGGAGCGGTCGGTCGTGTGCGATCGGAAAGTTCGGAAGATTAGGAAGAATCGTAAGACCACCATGTGCAAGTCCAATGCGAATACGTTCATCTCCCTGAACTCGCGCTGGAATCCATGCTGTGGGATCGGTTCCAGACTGCTTCTGTTTCAGTGGGCAGGGGTAAAGGACACCTTCCATCGGCAGACTGATTTCTTGTTGTTCACCGCAGAGATGGACATGTTCTCGCACGGCCTTCCATGCTGGTTGAAGCCAGATTCCTCCGGGTCGCAATGGATCATGGTTGCCCGGCAGCACATAGACCGGTAAGGGGGCAAAGTCGTTCAAGATCTCAACGGTTCTCGTCACGACGCCATTCCCCACATTCTCGTGCTCGAAGGTATCGCCAGCTATCAAAACGAAATCAACCTGCTGCTCCTTGGCAACTTTTACGATGGCCCTGGCACTCTCGTAGCGGGCATTTCGCACGTTGCTGGCTTTTTCTCCTGCCCCCCTTGCTGCCATGCCCATTTGCCAGTCTGCGGTATGTAGAAATTTCACAATGGCTCCCATGAAGCTGGGGTGATTTGCTAGGCAACCTTGCCTTGAACTTCCCTTTTCACCGCCTGCATCCCCCCCTCTGGGTCGCGAAAGAAGTGAGGCGTCCAGATGCGGTGTAGTTTCCAACCTTGACGCTCCAGGACTGTGGTGCGGAATAAATCCCATTCCACTGGGTCGGGAGCCTTGGGAAAGCGAGGGCCATCACAGAGCACGCCGAGCGCAACATCGTCAGGGTTGGCTGGATGCTGTATAGCGACGTCGACGCAGAACCCTTCGTTACCCCACTGCACGCTGCTCCCGAGTGTATGCTGCTTCGCTAGCTGTGTTCCTAGTGCCTGCGCGAACTGGGATGGGAGGGCTGCGGGACAAATATGCACAGCTGCGACCTGCTGCTCTTCGCTGTGTTTCGTCTGTTTGGCAGTCTGCTCCTTGCTGATGGTCTCAGCATACTGCAGGTAAGCAAAGAGCAGGAATGCACCACTAGGAATACTGCCTGCTGGGAGATTGGGCAGACTGCGATAGACTGTGGGGGGAATCGAAGTTATTAGGTGGATGGCTTCGCGGGCACGCGTAACTAGGACGTTCAGCCGACGGCCTCCACCGCTGCGACCAAGCGGGCCGAAGCGGCGGAAGAAGCGCCCGCCTTGGTCTGGACCGTAGGTCGTGCTGATGATCATGTGGTCGCGCTCATCGCCCTGTACGTTCTCCAAGTTCTTTACAAAGAGACCTTCAAACGATCCCGCACCTACTCTGTTGCGCGCAGCGGTCAGTCGTGCGGCGAAGTCTCTGTCATCAGCGGCGGCTCGATCCAAGTGGTCCAAAATCACATCGCGCTGAGCAACATTGAAGCAGGCGACTCCAATCGACGGCGGGTTGTCTTGAGCCAGCAACTCCTTGATGAGCTGACAGACGGCGGTGGCTTCCTTCTCATTACTTTGCTGTGCGTAGGTGCCGTCCGCGTGAATGAGTCGGATTGCAGCAAGCCGCCGAAGCTGCGATGGATGTGCAGGAATTGGCTGGAGTCGTGACTCATAGAAGTGCTGGTTGCTAAACTGAATCAGGTTGGCGTCGCGCGAGCGGTAATGAACATCCAGGTAGCACTGCTGAATCTCCAGGTTTAGTGCAGCGTTTAACAGATCCTCGATCTCGCTTTGTTGCTGCTCGAACAAGTCCTGATCCGTTTCTGGTTCCTCTTCATTGCTGACGGTGACTGCAGCCTCGAAAAAGCGTGTTGGTGGAAGCTGCTGAGGATCGCCAGCGATCACAACTCGCTTGCCACGCTGAAGTACGGCAAGTGCCTCCTCCAAGCGACACTGCGATGCCTCATCAAAGATGACTACATCAAACAACGGCAGACGCGGAAAGATCTGCGCGACGGTCTCTGGACTTGCCATCCACACCGGGCACAGGTCGAAGAGTGGGTCACCACCCTCTGTGCCTTGTCCGGTTTGAATGACCTGCCGAAGCCGCATTGCCCGCTCACCTCGGAGCGTCAACCGACGTCGAAGTTCTGTCGCTAGGTTGTTGAGTCGTGTACCAGTGGATGCGAGCAGTCGATCTTTCTGGCGGGATCTCCACCGATGCAGGATGACCTGGCAGGTAAGTCCCTTCTTCTCCTCACTGAGCACCCGGTACCGATCGAAGATCCGTTGAAGTCGCACAGTATCCAGGCGCTGTAGTTGAGGGTTCCGCTGGAGATGGCGACCAATCTCTGCTTCTAGCGCGCCTTTTCGGAGAGCAGCTATGGCTTCTTCAATACCTGCTCCTTGTTCGAGCAGCATCAAGGTCGGCTGTCGCAACGTAGGATCTAACTCGTCAAGGCCAGACTGGAGCCGCAGTAATGTTTCCAGAGAAGAAATATGTTGTGTGAGTGGGGCCAGTCGAGGTTGTACGGCGCAGTTTTGCTGTAGCTCTTGCTGAAGCTGCTCACACCAGGCAGAAGAGAAGAGGCCGCAGCTCGCAACTTTTCCGAGTAGCGTCTCGATTGCTTCGGCCCTCTCCACTGATCCACGCAGTGCAAGTAGTAGATTGTCTCGACGCTCTGGTGCGACAAGTGCATCCAGCAGGAGCGCACGAATGTTCCCCAGTGCGGATGTGGTTTGGATGCTTGTAAGTAACTCTAACAGCGACTTTGAAGCAGCGACCGTATCAGCGATGAGTGAGTCAGGAGGAATGCCCACAGGCTTGACGCCTGTTATCTGTTCACACAAGGCGTATAGCTTGACTCGCACCTGAAGCGATGCAAGAAACTGCTTCAGTCGCGTGGCATGATCCGGTGTCAGTGTAAGGCCAAAGCAACCAAGCGCTGCGCGCGCGAGCTCTCTGCGTGCGGAATAGACAAAGCTATACCACTTGCCAGCAATCTCAAGGTAAGCCTCGATTGCCGCAGCCCAGGTGTTTATCTGCAGCAAAGTAGGAATCGGCTCCTGAACCACTGCGGCTAGTTCTGTGTCGAGAGGATGCCCGGATAGAGAATCTAGGATCGGGACAGCTTCCGCGAGGAGGCTATGCGCGCGGGCAACTGCCTCTAACGGCTGATGCACCCAGCGAGCCGCCAACACAGGACTCCAGTGGCTCGACTTGGTGCTGAACTCATGGATGACTGCAAGTCGCGCACTGGCTTGCTCCTTGATAGATTGGTTCCCGTCAAATGAGGGGAAGTTACCAACCCTTGAATCTGCAGTCTGCGCAGCAGCGATGACGTCCGCCAGAACTGATCGCCAGCGATCTACCGAGCGCGCCATGTAGTCGCTTAGCGCGATACCAACGCACGCAACCCAGGGATTTGTGGGAAACAGGCAGGCGTGGCCCCGTTCGAAGATCTCGTGCAGGTGACGCTCGTGGCCTTCCAGAGTATCGAGGCGGGTCCCGCTGAGCGCGTCCATGAGTGCGCCAGAGTCGGCAGCTTTGAACTCGGATGAGGGCAGTGAAAGCCAGCGACCAACCAAGGCATGAAATGTATGGCCATGTTCGACGGTGCTGGAATCAAGTGCATGGTAGTAGGACGTCAGCGTGTTGTGCAGCTCTTGTAGTTCAGAGTTGACCTTGGTGAGGTTCGCTACTGCAGCAAGATTGAGCGGTGCCTCTGCCAGACCATCGAGCTGCTCACGGATGCCTTTGTAAAGGTCACGCCTGTCGCGCTGCGGGTCATGAACCAGAGCGCACAGTCCTCCCAAGCCTAAGTGCTGTAAGCGATGGGCTACTACATCCAGTGCGGTGCGCTTATCACAGACGAGCAAGGCTCGCTCACCTCGCGCCAAGTGGTCGCCGATGATATTGGCGATGGTCTGGCTCTTACCGGTGCCTGGCGGGCCATGAATAACCAATCCGCTATGTTCCCGAGCGAGTCGTACGGCTTGAGCCTGGAATGGGTCCGCCGCACTGACTAAGTGCTCGTGCGCTGCAATTACTTGATGTGCTTTGCTGCTGGTCGACGAAGTATGGGGGGCAGAAAGCGGCTCGCCCACTCGTAGGAAGCTTGAAACGGGACCGCTAAGACTTCCTTGCCCATGCATCTCCTGCGTATCTCGGATCAGGCTTTGGTTGGCCATCGGGAACAGGCCGAGTACACATGATGAGAGGATGGCTGGCTTTTCGCTCTCATCTGCTTTGGGCACCGCAGTGAGCTTTAAGTCAGGTGCCACCGCGGGATCTGCACCTTCGGGCTGCGCCAAAAACTCTGGCATCTGCAGACTTAGCGTCTGACAGACATAGGCCACCAGCTCTCGAATCTCACGCCAGGGTGCAGCGCCTTCCTCGTCGGCAAACAGATCGATGTTTGATTTCCCTGTCTGTTGCTCAAGCCAAGCAAGTAAGGCGGTATTGGGAACAACAAGGTCCGCGCCCTCACCATAGCAGTCGATGACAAGCGACTGACTTAGCCCGGCCTTCGCTGTGATCTGGATAGGAATAAATGCGATGGGAGCAAGGATTCGGCGTGTCGTGTTGGTCGACTTAGACAGACAGCCGGCTGGAACGCTGAGAATTGGGAAGCCCACGTTGAGGATGTGGACGCCGGTGTCTTGCGTGTACAGACGCGCGTCCTCAACGATCCCACGAAGCTTGTTGAGGAGCGACTGTTGCTGTTCCCATGCTTGCAGCGCGGCTTCTTGCTCTGGCGATAGAGCGTTGCTTGCCTCTTTCGAGGTCACGCGTCGCCCCGAAGCGGCCACACCAAACCCACCCTCGCGTCGAGGTTCGGGGACTTTTGCAGCTACTTTGACGTGGTGCTGGTCGCTGAGCAGCTGTAGAAAAATAGCCTCGGGGGTCTGGTCCTGAAGGCGTGCCAGTAGGCTCATGTCGATACGCTGTCTGCTGGCTTGTGGACGGCAGTTGAGACCTGGGCCGCTGAGCAGCGAGGCGTAGAGTCGATCAAGCATCTTGCTCAAGAACTTGCTGCTATCAGACATCACTCGCACTCCTGGGTCCGAGACCCGCTTGGTTCAGCTATTCACAACCACACACGCCGCCGTGACGCGAACAACATCCTCGATGTGAGCCGCCACAGCTGCAGCTGGGTGACACTGAGCCATCGCAGCAGCGCAGACCTCCACTTTCAACGTGCTCTTCTCGGTCCACTCGCGCACGTTGTCGTTCACGTCTTGCAGTTTCGTGTGCGGCGCGCTGTGTCTCTTTCTGCGCAGCAGCAATGAGCTGCTGATCCACACGTGCTAACTGCTTAGTAATAGAAGCTGCAGTCGGCTCAGGTGCCCTTACAGAGAGCGGCTGCAGCTGAAGCGATAGTCTTAGCGCGTCTTGGAGTGCTAGCTTTCGGCTGTCGAGCGACTTGGTAGATTCTGATCTCTCGACTGCACGTGATAAGTCACGAGTCAGCGCAGCACTGGCCTTTCGTTGCAGCTGCTGCATGACTTGAAGCGGCGCGCCATGCTTCTGAGCAACAGCGAGCTGCGCGGCAACGCACTCCCCTTTTCGTTCATCACTACAGGCGTCCGCTCTCAATAGAGCACTTTGCCACGCGAGCCGCTCCTGGTCAGCAGGCTGGACTAGGTCAGCCATTTGCCGCGTGAGTTGGTCGAAAGAATCAGCACTCTTTTCGGTGAATAGCCGCTCGCTCTCGCGCAAGATCAGAGGCTGCATGGCTTGGATGGCAACGCGTTGATTCTCAGGGGAATACCATGTTGCGTGCACCTGTCGGCTTTGCTCCTCGAGCGTCTTGGCGGCACGAAAGTCTTCTAGGTGCAGCGCATCAAGAATTGCTCCTCCGTGCGATCGATCAATCCCTAGCTCATAAAGGGCTTGGGCCGTGATCCGCGCACGGTCTCGATCTCCAGCTTGCAGCGCAGCCATTGCGACCTGCGAAGTAGGGCCAGTTCGATGGTAAGCAGCAGCAGTCGCAGCGGAGAGTAGGACGGAGATCAGCACCGTAAACAGCAGTAGGCGCTTGGAGCGCGCTTGCGGAGCAAGCAAACCCACGGCACAAGCGATGGCTGCACACAGCGATGTGAGTAGCATCAGGACTAATACGAGCTGTCCGTCTCCGTACTGTGCAAACCAAGGGTGACGAGAGTGATAACTCGCAGTCGTCGCGAGGGTACTCAAAGTAAGCAAGCCAGAAACACCTAAGATCGTCCGTCTTCGCGCAACAAGCGGCTCTACGTTGCTAGATGGAGCAAGCGATGGTGGTTGTCCTGATACAGTGAGAATTCCTTCAGACAGAGCCGTCTTGTACTTGATGCGAAAGACATGGCTCGTAAACTTCTGCACGCGCGAAGTGAGGATTCGCTCTGCGCGAGCATCTAAAGTCGGCAAGAGCGTCGGTGGCAGAGCCGCAGTCACACCCACGACTGTGCCACTGTCACTGATTAGCTCATTCTTCCACGTTGCCGCACCGCTATCGAAGTCCTGCGGCGACTCAAGATCCGCGTGAATCTCAGATGCAGGAGTCTGTGAATGAAGGCAGACGCGCTTGAGAGTAGCCCCCTGGATGGCTAGCCAGCTCTCAACTCGGCCTGTGGCTCGGCATGTGGAGCAGTCCACTTTGCCGCTGCGGCAGCTGACACACTTACGATCCCCCTTAGCCCTGCAATCGGGGCAGTTCTTCCTACCTCGCTGACCACTGACGCGACCACGACCACTGCAGCCACTACAGCGAACGCGAGTCGATCCACCACAATCGGTACAGAGCATCTGCTTACTGCCACTGCAGCTTGGGCACTCTGCAACCACATGGGTGTCTTTCTCGATCTTGTCCACGTCAACAGCCCAGGGATCTACATCCGCAGGATTTGGCAGGGGCTCGATCGCGCGCGTGCGCCCAGCTGACGCCGAGGTGATTCTGCGAACCACAGCTCGATGCTCAATGAGGTGCAGCGCACGCTCGTAGCTCTCTTGGCTATGCTCAACCGATGTGATCGAACGACGAAACGACCCCGCCGTAAGCAAGTAGCGTCGCCCTGCGCGCGCAGCACACTGGATTACAGCTTCTTCGGTGGCATTTATAGGCGGCATTGTAGCTCTCTGTGGGTTCAAGGCGTACCACAGTTACAAGCGCAACGTGCGAGGATGTGCTCGTCAACTTCTACCTGGCAGGACAAAGAGCACTAACTGCGCTCAAACAGACCCTGAGCGTGAGCGGTATGAGTGACTCGCCGCTGAGCTAACGTCGTGAAGGAGTGCTATTCCAGGGCCGTGCTGTGGCCTAGACCCCTTCCACATCGCCAAGTGGGCGACAGAAGCGCTCGACGAGCTGCGACGCGAGGGATGGAATCAGCTGCGTCGCATCGGCAAAAAAGAGTAGGGCCAATCCCTCAAGCGCTATTGCTGGGCGCAGTGAAAAAGGCCCGAGTATCTCACTGACAAGTAGATCCGTAAGCTCTCGGACCTTGAAAAAAATAACCGGCCCCTGCTTTTCGCCTACCTCCTGAAGGAGCAGCTGCGCGAGGTCTTCCGCTACTCCGGTGGCTACGCGCGCGTGCAGTTGCAGGCTTTGTGGTGATGGCGAGACGAAGCGGCCTGCCCCCCCTTCGTCACGCTAGCCGCCCGCATCCGCGCTCATCAGACTGGAATCAATGCAGCACTGCTCCACGGCCTAAGCAACGCGCGCGCGGAGTCCACCAACAACAAGCTCCGACTCCTCACCCGCCTCGCTCTCGGCATCCACTCCCCAGACCCCCCTCATCGCCCTGGCACTCCTTCAACTCAACGGCCTAAGCCCCCCCGTTTTTCTGGGCCGTCGTTGACCCACGATTCTGTTAGGCGAGCCAATAGTTTTTGTATGGCAGGCCGCGAAGCATTGCGCCGGAGAATACTGAAGCTAGCTATTTTGAGCTCTTATGGGCATAAGAGTCTCATGCCAGAACTCTTTACCTACACTATTCCTATTGATGATGGCGCAGCACCGAATCCTTTCTATGGCATGTGCTCCCTTGCCATTTGCAAGCCTGGGATTCGGAAAATTGCTCGGCCAGACGATTGGGTGGCTGGTCTAGGGGCGAAGAATGCACCAAGCGGAGATTTGAGCAATCGCCTCGTCTACGCGATGCGTGTCGAAGAAGTCTTATCAATGGCAGACTACGATAGGCTGGCACCATCAAGGTGGCCACACCGAATACCAAATGTCGATAGCTTGGCACTTCAAGAGCGTTTGGGTGATTGTATCTACGATTTTTCCACTGGGACACCAACCCAGCGGCGAGGTGTCCATGGTCTCAACAATATGGCCACAGATTTACGGGGATGCAACGTGCTAGTGTCGCGGGACTTCTACTACTTCGGAAATCAGGCCATACCATTGCCTGACGATTTGAGTGCTATTTGTCATCAGAATCAAGGGTTTCGAAGTAGATCGAATGCGCCATACGTTCAGCAATTTGTAGCCTGGATTCGCTCGACAGTGTCCCAACCCGGCAAGATCTATGGGTGGCCAGACTTTATTGTTGATTGGAATGCTTACGCTTCATGTGGCGGCTGCACGCCTCGCTTCAGTGACGATGACAGCTATTCAGACTCTGAAACTTAGTCGCGAAGTCTGTAACTAACAGTCTCCGTCCAATCAATCCTTCCAGTTGGGGTTTCTCCTCTACTGGAAGGGGGACCAAGCAAAGCAGGAAACACTATCCCGGTAGCCGGTAGCATCAGCATCCTCCCCCCGAAAACCGCTAATTGACGCGCCCCTTGTAACTGGCTAGCGCCGAGAACTCCCGCTGTGCTTCTTTGGCCTCGCAGTACTCGCCTGCAATACAGGCCTGGGCTGGTACCAAGGGCTCCGGCCTGCTGTGATGTGGGTTGTGTCCAGACAGTTTGAAGGGGATTTATAGAGTGCGGAACAGTCAATCGTGCCGCAGCAGTGATGGGAAAGCAGCAGAGGTGCGAACTTGTGAGGGAAGTTTAAGGCCGAGTCCTTCTCGGAGGTGAGCGCGGACTACCAATTCAGTACTCGCTGCTGCTGGGCAATGCCTTGCCGAGCCTGCAGAAGCTAGGGGCGGTACGCTGCGTTCGGCAAACGGGAAGGACAGCACGCCCCCCCACGGTTTCACAACTCGCGCAGAACGGGACGCGTAGAATAAGAGTTAGCGTCATCAGCCGACGTGCCAACCGGGGGCCGATCATGATCGTCTATGTGGGCCTGAAATATCTCCAAACTCTGCAGGGCACCACCTGGAAGCCCGTGTGCTGTGGGCATTGCGGCGCCCAGTGGGCCTACAAGGTCGCCCGAACTGCGCAAGGCACCGGGCGCAGCCCGTACTACCTTAACAACGACGGGGCGCAAATGCGCGCCCGCTATGAAGCGCAGGAGAATCTGCGAGATGAGCTAACCATGGCTGTCGGCATCGTCGCGTGTCCGCGCTGCGGCTATTACCAGGCCGCCATGGTGCAGCTCTTGCGCTCCTATCAGCGGCCCTATCTGGCCATGCTCGCCTGGACCCTGGTGAGCATCGGAGCATTCTTCACCGCCATCACCATTTTGATGGCGGTACATTTCGACGCCTTCGACACCTTCGGTACCGTGTTCAAGCTGTGGCCGATGCACCTGCTAGGTCTGGGCCCGCTGGCGACTGGCTGCTGGCTGGTGCGCAAAGTCCGTCGTGATCGACTGGCCTACGATCCGAACGCCGATATGCAGACCCGGCAAGGTCGCATTCCCAGTATCGAAAACGGCGTCTGCTCGCGGGAGCAGTACGAGGAAGTCGTAATCGCCGCGATGGCGCGCGGCGAAGCGGGCCAGATTCAGAAGCTCATCTGGCCGCGCCGCTCGGCCTGAGTTGTGGCCAACCGCTGGTCCCTCACCCATTCTCAATGGTCCACTTGGGGCTGCTCCAAGCGCTGAGCGATTTTCAGCCGAGATGACACTATGCTTGCTGCTGACAGGAGCTTGCGTCCGCTGTCATTGGCAGGCATCCCCCATGGCCAAGCTGCCGAAGCTATCCGCAACGCGTAAGCCGCACGGAATGTCGAGAAATGGGCATGGTTACAGCTCGCCCGTCTGTCTTCCGTACCGCATCGGCAGTCTTAAACCTTACGCATCAACCACACGGAACGAGTGACGCTGTGTCTGCCTCGCTGCGCACACCAACAAGTACAAGGACTATAGGCCGAGCGCACACGACCCGTGTTGATTCACACTAGACCAGTACAGATCTTATCATGCCAGGTATGTAAGCGCAGATTGGCAACACAGCGGTAACCGGGAGAGCGTCTCCGCCAGGTTCGCAGACGCCGAGCAGGCAGCTGGGCGAGCGGGCGGCGGACATGCGCCGGGGCCTGCTCTGTCGCGGCGCGATTGGGACCGGCTACGGCAGGTAAGCGCGCCGCCCTCAAGCCGTTCCTGCTCAGGCCATCCCTTGCCGTCATGCGCTGTCGCGCGCCATGTATGCCTCATACTCGTATATCCAGCCAAATTCCGCGAAAATGCTGGAGCGGAAGTGGGTCAGGATAATTTTGCAAAGGTTACGGATGCCATTTTTCACTTTATCCAAAGAAGCATAAGGTGAGTACTCCTTTAGCAGATCTGGCATGTCCACGCCGCCCATGGCGATCAGCACCTGTTTCAAGGTCACGGCGTTTTTCAAGCCCGTGTCCTCGGCAAGAAACTTCAGGGTCATCTCGCCCTCGAATCCCTCCACAAAGTACAGGGTACTCTTTGGGAAGATCATCGCGATGCCGTCTGGCCGCTCATCCTCAAAACGGTACGGCGCTGGCCACTCGAACTCAGATACCACCTCGGAGAGGACTTCCACTGTCAGGTATTCTTTGGGGCTGTACATTGGCTTCAGTTCACTTTCACGGCGGTGCCATCGGGCGAGAACGTATATCCCTTGGATGTCAAGTAGTCAACTTCGCGGCCAAAGATGGACCTAATCTTACTACCATTGTCCAGAATGAATTTTCCAGCGTCATCGGTAACATAGAGGGCAGCTTCGGAGCCGGGGTCGGAGACGAACCGGAAGGTGTCTCCGCGTCCGATTGCTTCGTCCAGCCACGGCTTGTTGGTCGTCTGCCAGAACTCATCTGTGACTAACTTCCAATATCCGTTCGTGTCTCCGGACTTAAGCATCTCGATGTGCTTGGCCTTGATCTCGCTCCATTTCGGCGATCGCAGGATGTTGATGCCTCCGCTGTTCTCTCCCATCTGGGTTGCCCCTGGCAGGCGCTCGCCGCGGACGGCAACCTTATTTACATCGTCGAGAGTTCCGGTGACGGTTGTCGTCGCGTCCGGGTTCAGGTGGATGGTATTTCCACCATGCAGCTTGTCTTTCGCCCGCGCCGGAATGATCTCCAGATGGCTTCCTTGGGAGTATTTACCGATCGTCCTGCCGCTATCGCCGATAATATCGACCGACTCCTTAGCTGAGTGCTCCAGCAGTTTAGCCTGCTCCCAGGCCTCCTTGGCCTTCGCCAGCTCCTCTGGGGTCATCTCGGCTAGCTTGGCGTTGATCCGGGCCAGCTTAAGCTCCTCGATGAACTTCTGAAAGTCGTGGAACTTGCCCTTGATTCCCTCGCGCGCCATCCTGGCTAGGGCACGGTAGACGTCTGGATCGGTAAACGGTCCAGGGAAGGAATACAGCTTGCCGGCAAGGGCCTCGCTCAGCTCGGTAGTAGCCTCAGCGAATCCCTTTTGGGCCGCCGCCGCTTTCTCGACCGACTGCGCGATCTTGGCATCGATCTCATGGGCCTTTTCCAGCGCCCGCACGGCCTTGATAAACTCCTTCAGATCCCCACCCCCTTCAAGCACTTTCGCCGCTGGTCCAAGAGCTTTCATCGCTTTGACGGCCGCCCCCATGTCGATGGCCACCCCAATGACAGCGATCACCAGCCACACGACTGAGGGGTCATCCGCAAACCCGACGTCCGCCAAGTCCTCTTGCTCCGTGTACCCCTTGTACTCCTCGTACGCCATGTATGCGCTCAGGCCAAACCCACCGATACTCGCGCCGGCGGCAAGGATTGCTGGTGTCGCCGAACCCATCGAGACAAACGCCAGCGCGATCGCCACCACCGCCAGCACGATGCCCGTTACCAGCTTGATGACTGCGTCATCCTTTAACTTGTCTTGGATGATCAGGTCGTAGATGGAACCTGGTGCAATGCCCTGCTGCAGGTAGAACTGCGGTATTAGCTTGTCCATCTTGTAGATGAGCTCGGGCTTGTCCTCAAGCTGGGCGCGTGCTTCTTCGATGTCTTTCATGCGATTGCTGATACTGGACTGTAACAGGCTGCCCAGGTCGCTCTCGCTGGCGTTCGCCAGGCTCGCTTGGTCGATTCGCTTGTCTTGCGGCAGGCTCTCCTCTTGGAATATAGGATGCTCACTCGCGATCTTATGGATCTCGCCTTGCGCCGCCTGCTTACTCGCCTCGGCTTTCTTGTTTGCCGCTTCTGCTTCTGCAAACCCGACCTTTGGCTGTAGGTCGCCATAGCCCGGAAAGCGGCGCGGCATGGAGCTTTGTATGTATTCAGCCACGATCGTCGAGTTTCGCTGAGACTCCTGTTGCTGCGTCCGGAACCCGTGCAGCTGTCTATAGAGGTTGGAGACTTCCGTGGGATTTTTGTAGCGCGCTGATTCCTTGTAGAGTTTGCCCGCGTACTTGGTCAAAAGATCTTGTGCAATATTCGCGGCTGTCAGCTCAAATGTGTTCTCGAACTTCTTAATAAAATCCTCGAACTCTGTAATCGACGCGAAGCCGTGCCGGCGAAGTTGCTCCTCGAGCTCAGTCCGTATCATGCCGCTTGCGCTGGGGCCGATGAAGACAGGGCCGGGACTGCCCATGCCCATCGACATTCCAGAAGAATAGGCATCGACCATCAGCGCGCTGCGGTACTGGCGAAACGTCTTGTAGACCTCCTCCATGCCAAGCAGCTTCGTCTGGATTTTTTCGCGCTCGTCAGCCTGATTCTCGCGCTGCGCCATTTCGCTCGAATATTTCTCAAGCGCCGCCTCAAAAAGGTTGAGGTCGGTCGTGCTGGCCGTGATCTTGCTCAAATAATCCCCGACCTGCCCGAGAGGCATGTTTTCAATCTTCTTCGCGATGCGAAATAGCTGATCATAATCCGCTAGTGTCAGCTCTTTGCCCTGGAGACTGAACTTGATCAGCTCCTTTACCTTCGGGGGCATGTTGCCCAGGTATTCGCGCTGAAATAGGATTTCATCGCGAATCGTAGACCACAGCTCGTCCCGACCGAGCTGCCCAGCTGGGATCTTGAAGTCCCTTGGTTTGCCTGCCGCCTCATTGTATCGCCGATTGATCTCGGCGAGCATGGCTACTTTTTCAGCTGGATTTGAGGTAGCGCTGAATGTCTTCTCTCGGCTCCGTGCCCCTATAATACTGCCGTCTTGTGTGGTTTCGATTCCGCGTGACCTGCTGATCTCGCCTCGGCCGAGTTTCAGCAACGACTCATCAACATCGAGTGTATATGGGCTGTTGTCCGGGGTGTAGGAATCGCTGAGCCTGTACCACTGCACATGATTAATCAAGGAGCCGAAGAGCTGACGCATGGCGACGACTTTGAACTCTTCTGCCGTCAGGGTCCTGGTGACGTTGATCTGGAAGCGTATATAGCGTCCTTTGTCGCCGCCGTCAGGACGCCGTTGAATGGGCTGAAGCCCGCGTGCCTGGACCGGGCCCGCTCCCTCCTGGACTTGGGCGAAACTCGCGGCCTCAACGCACAAGGACAGCGTCTCTGCGCCCGGATCGGTAGTGGTTCCCTGGTGGCTCTCAGCTGCCTCCTCTGCCCTGGGATCCGGTTGCGCAGGTGCGCCTCCACCGCTACGGAGCGGTTGCAGCGTGCGCCTTCCGGCAACTGCCACTTCCCCTCGGGCGGCGCGCGCACCAAGTTCATCGGCTTCACGCTCCAGCGCAGGGTCATCATTGACCTGCATTCCCTTGGCATGAACCGCGGATTGGACGCGGCGCTCGGCCTGTTGCACGACATGGGCAAGTTCATGCCCAAGCAGCTCCTGGCCAGACTGGCTGTGGGGATCGTACTGTCCTGGAGCGAAGTAAATATCGGTGCCCTGCGCATACGCATGGGCTCCGAGAGACTGGGCCTGAGAGCCTTGGTGAATGCGTACGGCTGAGAAATCCGCACCAAAGGCCAATTCCATCTTTGCGCGCACGCCTACTGGCAGTCCGACACCGCTTCCACCGACCGAGGGAGACGAGGCTGCATGACCTCCATCCTCCGACCAGTGGGCCATGAGTGAGGCCGCCATCGTCGCCGTGTTGGGGTTCGCGCTTGGCGGCGGGGCTGGGTTGGACGGCGTATTCGCCTCGCTGCTTTCGGCTCTACCGCTGGGCCGCGAGGGTTGTGAGGTACTGAAGGGAGAGGTCAATGGCAGCGCAGGCTCATGGCTTTGTTGTTCCATCGTATTTCTCTTCCAGGTTCCCGCTTCGGCTTGATAAATTGGATGTCTCTTCAGAGGATTGAGAGCTTCTCGCCAAGCCTTGCTCGGTATGCATGGGGCGCAGTGTCGGTCCTCTGCTGGGACTTAGTGATCGAGCGCTTAAGCATCTTTTGTGCCGGAAGCGCTAAGCGCAGCCGGAGCGTCCGTTGAGCTGCCGTTGGCGAGAACTAGATGTCATAAGGCTGCCGCGATAGTCGTTCGACTGATGCATTAGGGACCATCGATGACTGGCCAGACAAAGCGTAGTTTAAAAATGTGATTGTCCTACCATTGCGGTTTTTTCAAGAGCGCGCGTACGAGCCCCGCACCGTACGCCCCCGCCCCCCCCACATCTATCGCCAAGTAACCCGCCCGCTTCAGATTTGCTCTCGGAGGTTGTCATGCCTATCGAGACACTGGAACAAGAGCTAAAGAATCCGAGGTTGCAAGCGGCGCTGGCGTCGGCGTGGTGG
>Ga0116158_10001053_pt1 | contig 25433 bp, 25 predicted proteins | sample AD_UKC052_MetaG_FD_89883 | JGI IMG/M metagenome (GOLD analysis project Ga0116158, IMG submission 89883) | Active sludge microbial communities of municipal wastewater-treating anaerobic digesters from USA - AD_UKC052_MetaG | ecosystem: Engineered > Bioreactor > Anaerobic > Digestate | place: USA... | reverse complement strand
GAACAGCCCGATCGCCATGCCGATCAACAGCGTCAGCAAAACAATGAGCATGGATTTGGTTTGAATTGAGGTCATAGAATATCCTCCAGAGACGGTGAAAAAGCCGGCAGAATGACATCTTCGAGCGAAACAACCGCATCCGACAGAATCCCAAACGAGGCGTGGCGCCGGGCGAGATTGCAGGCGAACAACAGAACGACGACTGCACAGCCCACCACCGCGATGCGGCGAAAGGCCCGGCTGAGAGAGACAAAAAAGAGGAAATCGGCCGATTCTGCTTGCTCCTGACGGCGGATTCTGGCCATCACCCGTTCGACAAAAAAAGGCTGAAAGCGGTCACGGCGGATCTGGCCCAGAGAGTCGCGCAGAGCGCTGAAATCCTGGTAATTGCGGGCAATTTCCGGCTGCTTGTGCAGCTGGTCGGCCAAAGCCCGGCGTTCCGCCTCGCTCAATTCCTCTTCGTCATAGAGCCACAGATTTTTTTGTTTCTTTTTCATCAAATCCTCGTGAGTCAAATTGTCGTTCACGGTTGAGATCGCGGACGTTTCCTGCCAGCGGTTTGGCAAATTCTGCCGCCGGTTCGGTAAGGGTCGAGAGCCTTTTGCAAATGTTTTTGCGCGCGCGACAGTCGCGACAGCACCGTGCCTTCCGGAACAGAGAGAATCTCTGCCGTTTCGCGAGTGGAGTAGCCCTCGATGAGGCGCAACACCACCACCGCGCGAAACCCGGCGTCCAGACGCTCCATCGACTTTTCGAGCACCTCGCGCCATTCCGCCGGTTCTGCGGTCACGGTCGGCAGTTCTGCCGCTGCCACCGTCTGCAAATCCAGCAACCGCCGGCGCTTGCGCCGCTTCAGCTCGTTCAGGGAGAGATTGATGGCGATGCGGGTCAGATAGGTCGCCACCGTCGAATCGCCGCGAAACCGCGACAGGCTTCTATAGAAACGGATGAACGTTTCCTGACCAATGTCGTCTGTCTCCGGACCATCGCCGAGCATGCCGTGGATTGTCGCCGCGACCCGGGCTTCGTGGCGCCGCACCAGTTCGGCAAAGGCTCGTTCATCTCCCTGTCGCGCTCGCTCTACCAGTTCGCAATCGGTCAACTCAGGCCCTTCCGCTTTGTCCATTAGACAAAGCCGGCTGCGAAATATTCCCAGGACACCGTTTTTTTCAGTCAAAGGCGATCTTGGTCTTGCGCGAAATATCGCGCAACTCTTCGACCACCGGCAGGATCAGCGGGATACCCACGACACGGCGGATCGCTTCGGCGTCGGCCTCCGGATCGCCGGGGACCAGCGGGCCGTCGGTGCCGGGCGCGGGCTTGGTGGCGCGCATGGTCTGCACATAGTCATCGATCTGCCGCTTGAATTCATCCGCGTCGATAAACCCGTCGATGCGCAGGGCGCCGAAGAAATGGCCAATGCCTTTGCCGACGCTGCGTTCCGGGATTTCCTGGCGCAGGGCAAACGGCGGCGCAAAAGGTCCCCAATTGGCGCCGCTCAGCACACAGCTGAGCACATCGACCATGGTCGCCAGACAGTAGCCCTTGTGGCCGCCGCGCTCGCGCGTCGAGCCGAGCGGCAACAAGGCGCCGCCCTGCACCATCTGGTTGGGATCCGTGGTCGGTTGGCCTTGGGCATCGATCGCCCAGCCTTCCGGCAGCTGTTCGCCCTTGCGCCGCGCCATTTCGACTTTGCCGTAGGCGGCGGCGGTGGTGGCCATATCGATGACGATCGGACGCTCTTTGAGGGCGGGAAACGCGATGGCGATGGGATTGGTACCCAGGCGCCGTTCGCCGCCCCACAGAGGCGCCACCAGCTTGGTCGAGTTGGTCATGGCCCAGCCGATCAGATCGTGCTTGAGCGCCTGAAGGACATAATAGCCGGCGATGCCGAAATGGTTGGTGTGGCGCACGCTGACCCAGCCGGACCCGCTGGCCAGAGCCTTGTCCATGGCGATGCGGTTGGCTTTGGGACCGACCACCAGCCCCAGGCCGTTGTCGCCGTCCACCGTCGCCGTGCTCGGTGTTTCGCGGACCACGCTAACTTTGGGCTTGGGATTGATGCGGCCGAGCTCGAACATGTCAAAGTAGGTGTGCAACCTGGCCACACCGTGCGAAGAGATGTCGCGCAAATCCGCGGCGGCCAGCACATCGCTGGCCAGATCCGCATCCGCCTTGTCGACGCCAAAATATTGAAAAACACTGGAGGAAAAGGATTTCAGTTTTTCGATGGGATAGGTCAGGGTTTGTACCTCGTTCATGATGGGAGTCCTTTCGTTGACCGTGAAATTTACTGGGTATCAACCCCTAAAATAGGGCGCTCTTTTCGGGATTGCAAGCGCAAATTCCGAAATCGCGCCGGGCAGCAGTTTTGTATTCGATATCATTTAAAACGGACGAACTATGACACTCTCAAATAAAAGTGGCAACTTATTTTACTAACATAATACGTATCTGCTTTTTAGCGATTGGCGTTGTAAAACGCATGAGATAAATTCCGCTGCTGAACCGACTGCCATCCCAGCACAGCCTGTGATTTCCTGCCTCTTGCATTCCATTAAAAAGTGTTTCGACCAGGCGTCCGCCAACATCATAGATCTCAATTCTGATCCACATGGAATGGGGCAGATCATAGATGAAACTCGTCAGGCTGTTAAAGGGATTGGGGAAATTCTGCTGTAGAGAGAAAAGTATAGGGATATTGCTCATTTCTGGCCCAATTGAAGTCGTGCCCTGGTATTCAACCGAACCGATATCCACGATTCCGCCAAAAATTCTGAGGCGGTTGCGCTGATCCCAGTCACATCCAGCTGGAACAGCTGAGTTTGTGCCGCTATCGATGGCCAGGCTCGTATCGTCCGGAGCGCAGGTCAAGGTAGGCCCGCCATTGTCATTTAATTCCCCAAGCAAGGGATCGACGGCCAGCGCACCGGGCAAACTGCCATCGGCGACAAGATTGGTAAAATTGCCCAAAGGAGCAATTCCTTTGTAATCCGCTCCCAGTTGACTGTAGGCGATAAGGGTATTGCACAGCGTCAAAGTTGAAGAAGCGAACAGCCCAGCGCCAAGCGCATTGATGTTTCGTGAAAATGTGCATGAAAAAATTGATGAATTTTCGTTGCAGTTCCACACCCCTCCGCCTTCATCCGATGCTTTATTCTCATAAAACGTAGAGTTTATCAATGTGACCGGAAAACGCCCATCGATGTAAATTCCACCGCCGAATGTTGCCAAATTGGCATTGAAGGTACTGCTGTTGATTTCCATTCGATTCATTGAAAAAATGGCACCACCATTTGCAGCTTTATTCATCGTGAAACTGGAATGTTTACAGAACATTCGCGCCCCGCCGCCATCATGACAGATCCCCCCTCCTGCTGATTGAGCGAAATTCTCGGTAAAATCAACATATTCGATGAAGGCGGAATCTGCATTGCACAGTGCTCCGCCATCCAGCAGACTGGCATTCTTTAGAAACTTGCCACCCGTTATTTTGATGATGCCTTTGGTTCCAATGGTCGGATAGACCGGCTCATAACCGTTATAGATAGCACCTCCCTTCAATTCGGCCTGGCTATTCTCAAACTCGCAGGCATATAGAACGATTTCACCGGAACGGGTGTTGTAAAGCGCACCACCTGAGGTGAGAGAGTTGTTCGCCAAGAAACGGCTCTTGCTGACAGCCACCTGTTCACACTGGTTGTATATGGCTCCCCCTCGTTCAGCCTGATTTCGACTAAACAGGGTATTGGCGATATCGACAGAAGTGTAACTCGAGCCAACATTGATTGCACCGCCATTTGCTTTGGCAAAATTATCTTCAAAATGGCATCCGACTATTTGGCAGGGAGCCGAAACTCCGAGATGCAGCGCACCTGCGTCGCGATCACAGCTGTTGGCAATGAATTGTGTTTCAGAGATCATGGTTTCCTCGAAATAGCCCCAGATGGCCCCACCGGATTCAGATGCATAGTTTTCCTTGAAAAGACACCTGGTCACTAGAAGTTTTTGCCCATCTGGACAAAAGATCGCTCCCCCGGAATATCTAAAAAGGCCTATAGCCTCCGCTCGATTGCCAATAAAATTCGATTGATCGATGACCAGATGATTTTCATCCCAACCAAAGATACCGCGGTATTGATCGCTGACCACACAGTTGTTCATCGTTAAACGGCAATATTCTTTAAGCTCTATACCATATAAAGTGTTTTTATTGATTTCGCTGCCATTGATCTCCAGCCGGCCTTCACTGATCACGATACCGCCTGTTCCGTTGCCATTTATTCTACAGCCTTCGATATAAATCCGAAAAGCCAGGTTGATGAGGATGCCCCTGCCGCCATTGTCACAAATTTCACATTGGCTCAAAGTTGGATTGAAGGAAAGATGGTTATTCACTATGATTCCGCTTTTGCTATTGTGGCTGATTTTCGTCCGCTCGCAGTTGAATTCACGCTCAACGCAGATCCCCGAGCCAACATTGTATTCAATCTGCGAATCGGTGATGGTCAGTTTGCTCGCCTCGCCCCTACTGCAAATTCCACCGCCGTCTTGATGGGCTATGTTTTGCGCAATGAGGCTGTGATGAACGGATAATTCGCCTGTATTGTAGATGCCGCCTCCGTTATTAATGGTATTACAAGCGTAAATTTGACAATTGTAAAGTGTGAGCACACCCAAATTTTTAATACCGCCGCCATCAAAATCCGCCGTGTTCCCCTTGCCGTTGCCATGCGCAAATTTAATATCTGACAACTGAACAACAGATCCTTTCTCAACCACGAGAATCCTGACCGCCTCCTTTCCGTCAAGGATGATTTCCCGTTGTTCACCTAAAATCGTCAGGGTTTTGTCTATTACGAGCTGCGATACCAGAGAGATGTGGAAATCGCGGGAAAACTTTATGCTATCTCCATGAAAAGCGACATCGATGATGTCGCGCAGAGAACCGGGTCCAGAATCAGAAAAGCTGGTTACATAAAGGGTGTTGCCCAAAAGAGAGGTAACGCAAAGAAGAATAATAACACCAGTGATCTTTGCCATCATAACCTCCCAACAGTCGTTTCTGAATTTTGGTAAAAAAGAATCAATTGGTTGCTGTCAAGGTGCATGGTGGTTTGAGAAAGATAATGATCTGTGAAAGGATTAGAAGGGCACTTTTCACCCAACATGCTTTGCCATCAGATTGATTTTCTTTAAGATCCGGTGCTGCGCACCGAATCCGGGAATAATTCTTTGTTCGTATAAAGCCTATTATTTTTTGCATCATCAATGTCACGTTCAACAGACAGCAAAAAAGACTTTCCGTAAACGAGTTAATCGTAATCTTGCAGAGTTTGCCGAATCGTTCAACCGTAGGGGCACGGCATGCCGTGCCCCTTACCACAATCATCTTTGATCAACACAATCCCATGAAAATGGTTCGGCATGCAAAAACATTCATCGTTTGTTATGTCGGAAAATTTGTTTTCCAATTCATCATACCATTTCATGACCATTTGCCCGGCATCATTCAATTCCATTTTCCCATTTCGAATTTCCCCGAACAAACACGCACGGTTTTGGGTGCACAGGGTCACGAAATAGGCGCCCGATTGTGAATAATCAGTTCCCGGCAGACGAATGGAACGGCGGTGATGACCGTCGGGATTGTATTTCCTTTCGTCCATGATAGGAACCGGATTCCCTCCTGTATCTGACCCAATCGCCGATCTGTGTTAGATCGAAAAGATATCCTTATACAAGAAAACCAATAAATTCCGGCAGGAATTCCTGGAATGGGTTGCAGGGCGACGAGGCTCGTCGCCCTACAAGAATAGTTCAAGGGCTATCCCGTCAAGTAGTCAGCCTCGTTGCTGATAGAAGACTTTACAGAAACTGATTGGGTTTGTCTGTATCGCATGCGGTTATCTTTTGGGGCCGCTCCGGCTCCGGCCCCGCTTGCTAACCACCGGCTGTTTTCAGCGCGAAGGTCATCCGCCGGCGGCTTTTCGATTTCCAGGGTTGCGGGGCCGGGAGCCTGCGCGGGCTCCGCGCGCTGCCTCGTCCGCAAAAGCGGCGGACTCGGCGATCGCGCTCCGCAGCATTATATCAATCAGTCTAACCGGAAATCGATATCGCTTGCGCTGCAGGAGATTCAGGCCCGGGAACAGCGGGACGACGCAGACTGCAAATCCTAAAGTGCGGCAGTCCTGGCAAGATAAAAAAGCATGCCAAAAAAGTGGGAAATGCTGCCGCTAAGGACAAACAGATGCCAGATAAAATGGAAATAGGGCACCTGTTTAAAGGCATAAAAAACCACTCCCAGGCTATAGCACAATCCGCCGATCACCAGCCAAAGGATCAGGCCCGGCGGGACCATCTGCAGCATGGGCTTAACCGCGATGACGATCAACCAGCCCATGGCGATATAGAGCATGACCGAGACCACCCTGAATTTGTCGAGCAAGAAAATCTTGCCGACAATACCGGCAATGGCCAGGGCCCAGATCAGGGCGAAAATCGTCCAGCCCCACGGCCCGCGCATGGAGATCAGCGTGACCGGTGTATAGGTTCCGGCGATCAGCAAAAAAATCGAAGAATGGTCCAATAACCGGAACAGCTGTTTGGTGCGGGGAGAGGTAAAGCTGTGGTAAAGAGTCGATATCAAATAGAGAAAAAAAAGCGCCGCGCCATAGATCGACAGGCTCACGATCCTCCAGGCATCGCCGGTTTTGCCGGCAAAGACCACCAACAGCACCAGGGCGGCCAGGCTCAGGGCGGCCCCGATCCCATGCGTCACACTGTTGGCAATTTCTTCACCCAGACTTTGTTGGCGGGTCGGAAGGCGGTGAACACTCGAATCCGTTCTTTGACTGTTGGTTTTCATTTACAATTTTCCAGTCCTTTTATGTCTTCAGCATGATTTGATACCGGCGGATTTAAACGATCGAATGATGGTTGGCAATGAACCCGCAACGGGTTTGCCGAATCGTTCAACCGCCGCAGGGGCGAATCTGCGTGTTCGCCCGTATTTTCCACGTTTTCGCCCGTATTCCCGGGGCAAACACGCAGGTCTGCCCCTGCATGTTCGCCCGCATTATCGTAGGGAATTTTGTTTTCCAATTCATCATACCATTTCAGGATTCGTCGTTTCGAATGATGTGTTCATAATAATTGCATTGCCATATCGTAGGGGCACGGCATGCCGTGCCCCTGCCACAATCGTCTGTGATCAACACGATCCCATGAAAATGATTCGGCATAACCATCCATTCATCCAATTCGATATTTATAAAATGATAGGGCATTTCGATCCAACATTGTTGAACCCTTTTCCCGGCATCATTCAATTCCATTTTTCCGTTTCGAATTTCCCCGAACAAAAACACGCGGTTCTGGGTGCACAGGTTCACGAAATAGGCGCCCAATTGTGAATAATCTTATCCCGGCAGACGAATGAAACGGCGGTGATGACCGTCGGGATTGTATTTCATTTCGTCCATGATAGGAACCGGATTCCCTCCTGGATCTGACCCAATCGTCGATCTGGGTTAGATCGAAAAGATATCCTCATACAAGAAAACCAATAAATTCCGGCAGGAATTCCTGGAATGGGTTGTAGGGCGACGAGGCTCGTCGTCCTGCGAGAATAGTTCAGGATCCATCCTGGCGATTATTCCCCCTCGTTGGCGATACAAGACTTTGCAGAACCTGATTGGGCGTGTTTGTATCCCATGCGGTTATCGTTTGCAGCCGCTCCGCACGCCGCCTCATCCGAAAAAACGGCAGCCCCGGCGATCGTGTTTCGCGGAATGTTGCTCCTTGCAAAGTGATATTTTGGTTAGACTTGGTGTTTCACCTAAAAAAAAGAACAGCTCATCGATATTTCAAAGACATCCTGGCGAGAATCATTTCACAGCCAGCCCTGCGATCGTTGGCCATGACACCAAATGAAACCCTGATTTTGCCGATATCTTTTTTCTGAACAGCGAGTAGATTGTTGCTGATCTCCTCGTCGATATCCAGACGATAATTTTGATACAGCTTTTCAGAAGGTATGCTGATGTTGTGGATTCGATTGCTGTCTTCTGGTCCCCGCGGAACCCCCACCAGCGGCGTATCGGCAAAGAGATTCCGAACGCTGTTAAAGAGATGGGTTGCACCGATCGCCTGTCCCTTTGCATTTAAGTAATAAATCGAAATGAACGCCGTCCCTGTACCGCTGAATCCGATGAACATGCCTTCCCAGGATTTCATCTGAAAGGTGCATTCAAAGATCAGATCCGTACCAGCAACATCGATCTCTTGTGAATAGGAAAGGCGATTATCGCCGACATGATGGATGTAGAGGCCATCAGTCTGGAGCTCGGAAATATAGCGCCGCTGGACTTTGGTCGCACCGGCATCGAGTTTACCGATTTGTCGTTCCCAGCCGACATCGAGTGGTTGGGAAAAATCGCCATTCGCCAGAAGATTGTCTTTGCTGCGCACCATAGGCATAGCCTTCTGCGGGCTGATGGTCAGTCTGACGCGGTTGTTGAGCGATAGAACCTCACTGGACATATCGACATAGCTGGTTGCCGACGCCAACACTTGCCCGGTCGTGGTGTGGACGATTCTGGAACTGATCCGGTATCTTCCTTGACCGCGTTCGATGCTGCCAAATGCAATCGCCGAGGCGCCATAAAAATTTCCAATCAATGCGGCGCTTTTTTCGTCTATCAGACCGGTTAGAGCCAATTTGGGTTCGCTGAGGACCTTCAGCATGTCGATTCGTTCCACAACAGTATAACCGGATTTAAAAAGGACATCGATCAGTTGATTGGCCAGAGCAACGCCCAAATCGGTCACCCGATTGTCATAATCAGTGAATTCCAGGGCGGCGATCTTAAACTCCTTGTCGGGCTGCAAAGTGGACTTGAATTGTCTGGTCAAATGGTTGGCCGCATCGACGATGGGATCAGTCGAGATCGCCGGCTGGCTTTGCTGCTGCGGAACAGTGGTGCAGGTAATGAACAAGGCAATAGCCCAGAAAACAGACAAATATTTCATCATTCCACCTCTCCAATTTCATTTAACTCTATTCGGTGCACAGCACCGAATCAGGATTTCCTGAATATCATCGTCAGGAAGCGAAAACAGGTGTTTGATAAAAACAGAATAGAATGAGAACTGAGCTGTGTTTTTCTGAAAGCCGGAATGTTGCTGAATAAAACATCAGGATTATCTGGTTGCCGTACACCACTGATGCAACAGACACAAATCATGGCAACACTATGCGAAAATGCCCCTGGCTGGTCTTTAAATAACTGAATAGATCGCGTTGGCTAAAAATCAATACTCTGCAGTCTCGAACATTTAAGCTTGAAGAATGATACTCAATGTTCTCGATAGTTGCAAGAATTTTCCATATTATCGAGATAACGATCTTTATTAATTTAAACCAAACCGTACTTTTAGAATCTCGTGCAAATAAACGTAAAAAATCAAGTATGCAATCCGCACTCGGAAATGACGGCCTGCAATGCATAAAAAATCATTTTTTAGCATTAAATCTTGACAAATTCGCAAAAATTGATTATGATAAAAGTAAGTATTTTACAGTATCCGCTTTGCAATCCTTTGTATCACTATATCGATTTTCAGTTGCCAATAAATTATAAAGCCGCCCTGCTCCCTGCGCAGGGAAACTTGCCGATAAAAGGGGTACATCGGGATGATCTTTATCTGTTGAACTCGATCGGATTTTGCAGTGATCCGATCGAGGATTTCCTGCCTAACGCTTTTGCGATCCACAGCGTAACTTTTATTCTCAAATGACATTCCCCCCACTTTTGGTGAATGATGGATTATCATTTCCCAGAATTGTCCTACTTGACTTTGCGTGTTTTACTGAAAGCAAAAGAAGCCGCAACCTTGCCGCCGATCAAGGGTTCCATGCTGCGCGGGGCATTCGGGCACGCGCTCAGGCAAACAGTCTGTGCAGCTCGAGTCGCGACAGAATGCCGCACCTGCCTGCTCAAATCCGCCTGTGTTTACACACGCATCTTCGAAACACTGATCCAGGGTGTACCTCCACCTTTACTGCGCGGACTGCCAACATCGCCGCGGCCTTTTATCATCGATGTTGCAGAGGAGCGCACCGATTTTGCAGCCGGAGAAACGATCGCCTTTCGCATCACCCTGATCGGCAACGCGATCGAATTTTATCCCTATGTGATATACAGCCTGGTCCGCATGGCAGAAAACGGCCTGAGCAGCCGCAGGCACCGTTTCTCGGTTGCACAGGTGGACGCGTTGACAGCCGTCGAACTCGATGGGAGCGAAACCTGGCGGCAGATCTATCGAGAGACTGAGCAAACGCTGGCCACAGACGCAGCACCCCTCTTTCTGCAAAACGACGGCAAATACGCCGGACCGCTTTCCCTTTTGTTTCTCACCCCGACTCGGCTCAAAATCAACAACGACCTGGTAATCTCCTTCACCTTTCACCAGTTGGTGTTCAAAATGATTCGCCGAGTTCTGGAGATGGCCTACTTTTATCAAACCGATGCCCCTGTCGATTGGCAGTTTCAAGCGCTGCTGCAAGCGGCAGATGAGATCGAAATTCTCGAACGCAACCTCCAATGGGTGGACTGGCATCGCTACAGCAACCGGCAGAAAACCGATATGAAACTGGGCGGTTTCACCGGCAAATTGACAATCGACGGCAACCTGGCGCCCTTCAGCCACCTGCTGCGGCTCAGCCGACTGCTACACGTCGGCAAAGGCGCGACGTTCGGGTTGGGAAAGATGGAGATGGAGATTGACGATAATTACTCAAAAATGAAAGGCTAAATTATGTCAGTCATACCCTATGATGTAGACTATGCGACATTGAATCGTCTGCGTAAATATGAAAATTGGTTTTTTCTTTTATCCATGATTTTCTCCTTTTTTTATGCTCTACAGATGGAATTCAATATACTTGTAAAAAATGAAATAAATGATTTAACCACACTAATTGGTCTTTTATTGTTCTCTGGTTTTGTAATTTTAAAAATTTATAATGACTATTTTCTTTTCCCTAGCTGTGAAAACAAGCGTCGATTATTTTTTATTGATAACTCATTCCAATCAAAAATGGCTATACAGGTTGTTCCTGATGATTTTTTCAATAAAGAACTGTCCCCGGGTCTATACAAATTAGCCGTTAACGGTTTTGAAAATTGTTTTTTTACTTATCATATTGTTAACAAGATGGTTGCGAAATATTTGATTAAAAATGGTGTCCTGGCAATAGCATTTTTTGTTTTTGCCTATATTGGGTTCAAGAATATGGTGTTTGTGGTTAATTTGATTTTACAATTGGTTATTTCTTCATTCTTTGTGGATGGTCTTATTAAATATTTCATATATAAAAAAAGAGTTGAATACGTTTTTAATCAATTTTGTAATTTTTTTTCTGACCCGATTAAAAAATTCGATAATGACAAGATAGCAAAAATCATAAGAATGATTCTGGAATACGAGACACTGTTGAGCTGGAGCACTATTTCAATAGATTCGAAAATCTATAATAAAAGTAAAGACCAGCTAAACAAAGAATGGGAAGAATTGAAGAAACGCTATCAAATCCTGCAATTACAATCTAAATGACAAAGCAAGAAAATCAAAAAGTGTTTTTTGTTTTCTTTCTCGGTGGCCAAGATGCCGAGATGTGCGAAATCTGTAAAATTCTCCAAGAAACTAATCAAGTATTTTTCGACAAACATCTGTGTTGGGGGGCAAGGCTTAGTGAATACCGAGATGAGCTGAACAAGATAGGCGAGAGTGTACCTGTTCTGATTGAACTGATTTTGGATATCGAGCCATCCAAAAACGCCCTGATCATCGATCATCACGGAGAAAACGCCGGAAGTGACAAACCAACTTCAATCGAACAGGTTGCCAGCTTGCTTGGAGTCCGCTTGAATCGCTGGCAGCTCTTGATAGCCGCCAATGACCGCGGTTGGATTGACGGACTTTTAAAAGCAGGAGCAAACCAGGAAGAAATTCAACGAATTCGACGATACGATCGAGAATGTCAGGGTGTAACACTGGAAATGGAGGGTGATGCAGAACAGGCACTAAAGAACATAAAGTTTATCGGACAAGTCGCCTCTATTCAGTTCAATCATTCGCATACATCACCGATAATGGATAGATTATATGGCAAATACCGGAATATTCTGGTTTGGTCCCCCTATTCCGTTAACTTTACCGGTGACGGACATTATATTCAGAAACTTAAAAATGTTTTACCCGATTCTTATTATGGTGGTCAACTTCCGCAAAGAGGATTTTGGGGAATTTCGCAAAGATCCGAAAAAATCGACCGAATTATCTTAACCATTTGTAGGAAAGAGAAATGACAAAACTCTATAAAATTGAATTGGAAACGATCACCCCGATAATGGCTGGGAAAAACAGTTTTTTCGATAAAATTACAGACAATAAGTATCTTGATAAAGGAATAACAAAGAAAAAATACATACAGGCCGAATTGGGTGCAAACACGTTCAAAGGCATGCTTCGATGGTGGTTCAGGACCTTGCATGGGTGGTCGGAGCAATTAGACAAACACGAAGCAGCACTTTTTGGAAGTACAGAGGGTGCATCTCCTGTCAAGATGCGGCTATCAGGGAATTTGAATATTGAAAAATGGCCTACAAATATAAGCTGTAGGAATTTCGGACCCTTTCAATTTTCAGGAGGAGAGGCGCCTTATAATGGCTTGAAATACTTTTCATTTACAAATTGGATGGTTGATACGAATGAAGGCGTTATTCAAATCCGTGAATACATAAAGCCAGGGCAAAAATTCGATCTGATTCTTTTGGGCAAGCAAATGACGTGTTTCAAGCAAATCATTCTGTTATGGTATTCACTGCAATTTGCTGGCCTGGGGAATCGATCGCGAAGATGTTTTGGCAATTTAAATATTTGTATTCCCATTGCAATCGAATACAAGAGCAAGACCTTTCATTTCAGAAACCAATATGAGAGTATTGAACACTATACAAAGACAATCAAGGACAATCTGCAAATTACCGAGCTCCTTTTTCCTGAAGCATTTAAAGGTAGCAATGAAATTACAGCATTTACCAAAGAAAGCCACCTCTTTCTGAGTCAACCTATTGGAAATAGCTGGATAGAAGCCGTAAATATTGCCGGTGCGACAATGCAACTCTATCGTGCGATGGCCAAGCTCGAACATGATGCCCTAATAAACACAAGCAAAACCGACGAAGAATATGTTTTAGCTAAACCGATTTTTGGTCTTCCTATACAATTTCGTTTTTCCTCGAGTAAAAATAAAATTCAACTCAATCACGTCGGCGATGAAAACAAAGCAACCCGATTTGCCAGCCCTATTTTTGTTTCACTTGTCAAAATTGCGGGAAAATTTCATGTTCAATATTTGCTGCTCGACCGCAATCTGGGCAATCTGAATATTCAAGCGATACACAAGAATTATTCCGTTCCGGTTAAAGTTTCCCAGGAGGCAAGAAATGACTTTATTAATTTTCTTCGCAAGGACATAGTATTTCCTGAAAGTGAAACATTCCAGTATGATGAGATAAATCTTTGGAGCTAAAAAGATGAAAACAATCTCAATTTTTGAAATTGGGCCGATAGGGGATTATCTCGCATCGACGCGAAAATTAAAAGACCTGTGGGGGGGCTCGTTTTTGTTTTCATACCTGATGGGGTGTATAGCAAAAACGATTTTAGAAAAAGAAATCAAGGGATTTGATAGTGCTCGTCACCAAGACAAAGTACAAGATGTCATTTTTCGACCAAATTTGGCAAACAATACCCTGTTTGAACAAATTTGTCTCAACAAAGAACTCGATGTCAAGGCCGGCAGTATTCCTGATCAACTCTTTTGTCAGACTAATGATGACGAGAAATCCATTCAAAAAGAATTTGAGCGTATACTTGTACAATTGTTTGAAAAAACAAAAAACTATATAAAGAAAAAGCATTATGTACAATTTGAAGAAGAGCTTGACAAGGTGGCCGAAAGTCAATTGACAGATTATTTCAGATTGTTTTTTATAACCGCGGAATGCAACCCAGAAGAATGGAATGAGCACTATTTACGCGATGCAGAAAATGCAATATCGATGCGCAGTGAAATAGTTGAATTCGATGATTTCTCAAACGCTGTGGATTCGGTTTTGAGCAAGAAGGAAAAATGTTCACTCTGTGGAGACAAAAAAAGTATCGTCACTCTTGCCCATGCCAAAAGAGGAGGCATGCTGGGCGGAAAAGAAAAACTCTGTGCGGTTTGCCTGCTAAAAAGATTTACCCTTGAAACCCTTGTCCAAAAGAACACGGTCGCAAATTTTGAATCAACAACATCTATCGCAGCTTTGCCTGTAAAGAAAATTCTGAAATCACTGCTGAGCGATGAAAAGTCAGAGCAAAAAACTTTAAAACAAGCGTTGCTGGACTTTGCCAATGCTCACTTTGGTGAGAATGGAAAAACGATTGATAACGGATCGGAATTTCAGGATTTTTCATACACTGAAGAGTCCGGACAAACGATACAATTGATTGCAGCAAAAGAAGCTCAGGACGAGTTGGATACAGAAGAGTTGATGAAACTGAAAGAACTTGTTGCAAAAGAATCCTTTTCAAAGTTGATCAATCATTTGTCCTACCAACTTTACTTTTCCGATGTTCCAGCAAGCAGACGTTTTAGAAAGACTATAGAAGATGAGATAAAACGTAAATGGGATACTGAAAAGTTTAATGGCTTTAAGAAAACGAACATCCAAACTCTCCAATCCATGACCTGGTGGTTGCAACATGGTTATTATTGTATCCTCACTTGTGACGGCGACGATATGGGCAATGTATTGAAAAGAAAAAATAGTGACCAGGCAGCACTGTCAAGAGGGCTCTTAACATTTACCGAATCTGTCATAAACATTACCAATGACTATGAAGGACGCTTGATCTATTGTGGAGGCGATGATGTCCTCGCCATTATCCATCCACTGTATTTGTTGGAAATCGCTAAAGATCTGAATGAGGCTTTCAAAAACGCACTTTCTGATGATCAAGCGCATCTATCGATCGGCGCATCGATTTGTCATCATAAATATCCTTTGAGTTTGGCGCTTAAAACCGCAAGTGAAATGTTGAGCAATGTTGCTAAAAATCAAAAAGATAAAGCGACTTTAGCAGCGACATTGATCAAAGGCGGATCTACGAGATGTCAGTTTTTTTGCAAAATTGATGATTCGAGTTTATTCGATATTCAAGATTTTATTGATCTCGCTTCATGTGATTTGCCGCGTGGATTTGTTTATAAAATTTCCGAGGAAAAGGATACACTGGAACAAGTTCTGCAGACACCTGAAGAAATCAAAAAATATATTCGATTTATCTACGAAAAATCAGGCAAAGAGGATAAGCAGGCTTGGACGAAAATAGAAAAGATTTTTGATAAATTGATTCCTTCCGAAGCAAATACAGATTGGACGCAGATGCTTCACAGACTCTATTTTGCCCGGTTTATTCAAGGAGAATCGTTATGACAAACTATATCGCCTATCCGTTCGATGTCCTTTATTTTCGAGGAAATAAATCTTTTGATATAGGAGAATGGTATTCGGAGGGGATATTTCCACCTTATCCCTCAACATTCCAGGGTTTTGTGCGCACGTGTATCGCAAAGAAAGCCGGGTTTATTGGTACAGATGGAAAAATAATTGAGCAAAAAAGAAACGTGATGCAAAGCCTTGTCGGAGACGATACAATTTTCCCGTTCGATCTCCATGGTCCTTTTATCGTTAAATCTGGGCAGTTTTTTTTGCCCGTGCCAAAAGACGTCCTGGCGATCAAAAATAATTCATCTTGCGAAAATCACAAACAAACGATCGATCCGTTTGTTTATCAACAAATCGAATTATCTGATAAAACAATTAAAACCGATTTGGGCTGGTTGCACTTCCCGAATGCGAAGCGAAAACTCTATTATGCCGATAATATCCACAATTTTATTTCTCTCGAAACACTCGATGTTTATCGAAAACACAGCGAGTATATAGAGTTTTCTGAATCTCCAATCTTTACCGAGGAACACATTGGCATTCAATTGGAAGAGAGAAAGAATGGCGTTTTTAGCAAACAAACGCGTGAAGGCCATTTTTACCTCACACCTTACCAACGCCTTGCAGATGATGCAGGTCTCTTTTTTTCTGTTTCAGACGACAATTGCGATCCACAGGATTGCTACAGCCGTCTGGGATCGGAGAGCAGGGGGGCCTATGTGAAAAAGACCGATATGGATTTGCAACTGAAAATGGACGATGATTTTTACAATGAAATCGTGAAACACGCATGCTTTAAATTGATCCTTCTTCAACCGGGGATTTTTCGTCACGGCTGGTTGCCTTTCGCAGTTGAACAAACCAATGAAAGAATCATTCTTTCTGATTCGAATGTCAAACTCCAGCTTTTGTATGCGCGGACTGGAGGGCGGTGTCGAATCGGAGGTGTCAGCATGCGCAAGCAGACGATCGATGACCGGGAAAAAAGAGGAGATGGGCTTAAACCGATGCTCAATACAGTGCCTGCCGGATCGGTATATTATTTAAAAATTATCGAACCCGGTAAAGATATTGAATCCTGGCTTAAACAACTCGATGGAAACAAACTGACAGGTCCAGAGTCGCAGAACAAAAGTTATGAAAAATATTTTAAAATGGGATTTAACCAGGCGATTATCGGAAAAATTCATAAAAATTAAGGAGTGCTACAATGCCAAACGGATTTCTTTTTACCGCAACTTGTTACAGCCCGCTGCATGCCGGCACTGGCCAGTCCATTGGCAAAGTTGATTTGCCGATTCAGCGAGAAAAACACACGGGATATCCCTGTGTTTATGGCAGCAGTTTGAAAGGCGCTTTGCGCCAATTCTGTACGTATAATGGGATGGGGCCTGATGATGTAAAGAGCATTTTTGGTGATGAAGATTCAAATTCTTCCGCTGGTGGGGCGATTTTTACCGATTTAAAGATCCTCTTTTTTCCTGTCCGAGCCAGCGTGGACAGTTTCAAATGGGTCATTTCACAAAAAGTTGTTGACCGCTATAAACGAGAAAGGGAAGATATTCTTAAAGTTGGCGGAACATTGGATGTTTCAGCCACGTCCGAATTGATTGAAAACCCCGGTAACTTTGACGCCGACCAACATATCATCCTTGAGGATTTTATTTTTACAAAAAACAATGAGCAAGATGAGAACAAGGATATTATTGCCTCCATCAAGAAAAAGGATGTCTACCTGATCGGTGAAGACTGGTTCAACTATCTGGTCACTCATGCAACACAGATCATTGCGAGGAATCAATTGAACGACAAGAAAATCAGCCAAAATCTCTGGTATGAAGAGGTTTTACCTGCTGAAACTGTGCTCTATTCCTATGTCCTGCCCTCGGTAAGCAATATAGAGGATCTCGATAAATTAAAAACTACCATAGATGGTAAAATCGTCCAGATTGGCGGTGGCGAGACTGTTGGATATGGATTATGCAAAATCTGTGTTCATTGAGGAGGCCGTTATGTCTATACCAAGTCGTGAGATTTTTATTGCAAAGAAGGCAAAACAAATAGTTGATAAGCTTGATTTACAAGGAGAGGAAAAAGAAGAAGATTTTGTCAATTTCCTCAAAGGGTTGCCTTCTGATATTAGTCAAAACGGCATAATGCAGACAGTACTGTTTCTTAATAGCAAAATAGACAAAAGCAAAGACAAAAAGTATGAAAAGTTATATAGCAATCTCCTTACATTTTACAATGACTATTTTTCAAAATCTGCAGACAGTTTGGAAGACGAATTTGTTCAGATTAGCAACATTGTTAATTATCTCCATGTTCAGCAGGTTTTTATTTCATTTACTATCTGGTTAAAAAGGTTTGCCTTATCACTAAAAACAAATGATTAGAGGTAAATATGATTGAATTTGAAATGTTAGGAGAGAAAATTCAATTTCGTTATCCTAATTTGGGCTTGCTGTATTATAAATTTGCACCAAAAAATACAAGTGGAAATTTTTCTTCCCAGTTTGTTGCGCGTTTTACTCAACCAGATCTAAAGCCGAATGAGCAGATAATAAAGAAACGGATGCAAGTGTATTCAGATGCCGGCTATGCTTGTGTAGAAATGCGCACAGTCTCGCGTTTTATTTGTGGTATTGGTTATTCAAGCTCCATTGAATGGGGGTTTGGATTTGATTGGACTTCTGGAATGCCTTGTCTACCGGGTTCTTCTGTAAAAGGTGCATTGTTGAGTTATCTGGAGTTTTTGCAGGAATCTTCTTTTGAGGAAAAGGGAAATTCTCCGAACCAATCTAATTCTTCTGACGTTGAGCTCTTGACAAACGGTGAAAAATGGAGTAAAGAACAAGTATTTACTCTATTTGGTTCACAAGGGAATGATTCTATAAAAGAATCTGGAGCGGCTTCTTTTTTGGATGCTTATCCCATATATTATAAAGGGTTAGAAGTCGAAGTCATTACACCGCATTACAAAAATTATTATGGCAAGAAATCTGGCTCGAAACTACCGGATGACACAGAAAATCCAGTCCCTATACATTTTCTGACGGTAAAGCCTGGTTCAGTTTTTGCTTTTTATTTTTGTTTGCGACCACAAATTATTTCACAAAAAACCGAAAAGGACTATTGGAAAAAAAGAATAAAGGAATTGATTGTCGAAACCGGCCAAAACTATGGCTTCGGCGCCAAAACCGCCTCAGGTTACGGCTACTTCGAACCGGTTGAGGAGAAGAGCTGAATGCGACAATCGATAGAGGTTAGTCTTATGTCTCCCGCTATGATCGGCGGCGCTGAGGCGCGCAAACTGGATACGAGTCTGGCTCTTCGGCCTCCGTCGATCCGCGGACAATTGCGTTTTTGGGCGCGAGCGTTGGCTGGTGGAGCTGGCTTGACGATTCAATCTGTCAAAAACGGGGAAAACCAGCTGTTCGGTTCGATCGATGCGGGATCACCGATTGCGGTTGTTTCAAGTCCCTTGAACTCGCCTGCCACCAATTCAATAGAGCTTTTTCCTCACAAGGATGGAAAGTATGTTGAGGATCATTCGAATGATGGCCAGGTTAAAAGTTTGAAAAACCGACATGGTGAAAAAATCGACCGAATAATAAAAGATCTGAAAACAGAAACAGAGATGATCGATGTCGACGCGAAATATGTGATCAGATTCGCTGTCCGCGACCCGCAGCATTATCCCCTGGAAAAACTCAAATCCGTCGTCTGGACCTGGCTGCATCTCGGGTCGATCGGCCGGCGATCGCGGCGCGGTTATGGTTCGCTGATCTGGAATCCGCAAGAAAAAGACCTGCTCAATTATTTTATCGATTTCAAGCCCGAACGCGATCTTGTATCGACCCGTTCACTGGCCAACTATCTGAAAACGGGATTGACAAAAGTATTTGAAATTTGGAGCATTCCCGACAGTACATCGAAACGTGCGGATACCTTTGGCTTTTTTCAATTGCATTCGCTGGATCAGGTCTTTGTCGGCCGCGAATTGTGCGATTCTCCAGGCGACTGTGCAAAATGGGAAAACACACGCAAAAGCCTGCAATCCAGGATTCACGGCTTTCGCGGCGAAAAACGGTTGCTCCCCTCTGAGTTGGGTACAACCCTGAAAACCCAGACTGACGAGGAAAATGAATTGGGATACGCAAAAGGCAACAGTCGCTTCGCTTCACCCGTGTTGTGGCGGCTGTATCAGCTGCAGAACGGTTCCTATGTGCCGGTGATGACCTGGTCGCCGCGCTTTGTGCACCACCTGACTCGCGATACAAAAATGCATGACTATCTCGTGCAACAACTAGGCTTCCGCGCCTCGCTGGCCGGTGGTACATTGGCCTGACAACAGTTGACCATCTATTTTAAGGATATCGTGTCGTGTCCCAGGTTTTGCTTGATTCGTTCGAATCCATTCTGGCGCCAGCCAATTTGCTCAATGCCTGGGAACGCGTGCGCGATAACCGCGGTTGCCGCGGCAGCGATGGTGAAACGATCCGTGGTTTCGCCCAAGGCGGATTCGCCCGGCTGCAAAGCCTGGTCGATGACATTCGCTCTGGCGATTATGCGCCCTATCCCCTGCTGCGCTTTCCAGTTCCCAAACGCAACAGCAGCAGCGTCCGTTACCTCAGCGTACCCACCGTGCGTGACCGCGTCGCGCAGGCGGCGGCGTATCTGGCCCTGAAAGACGCTTTTGAACATGAGTTCGAGGAGGTCTCGCATGCCTATCGGGAAGGCCGCGGCGTCCACACCGCTCTGGAGAATATCCGCCGATTGCGGAAACAAGGCTTCCGCTATGCCGTCGACGCTGATGTGGCTGCTTTTTTCGATAATGTGCCGCACGAGCGGCTGCTCGCCAAGATCGACAAGCTCTTTGCCGGCGACAAGCGTCTGGTCGATCTGTTCGAAAAATGGATCCGGGTGGAAGTCTATGACGGCCAAACCATCCGCGCTCTGGACAAGGGCATCCCGCAGGGATCCGTGGTTTCGCCCATGCTCGCCAATCTCTTTCTCGACGAACTCGACGAAACGCTCATGCATTTCGACCGCAAGCTGGTTCGCTATGCAGACGATTTTCTCGTGCTCAGCCGCAGCCCAGAAGAGGCGGCACAAAACCTCGAACTGACCGAAATGGTGCTCGAAGAAATGCAGCTCAAGCTCAATCCGAAAAAAACCGAAATTGTCGATTTCGATCGCGGTTTCAAATTTCTCGGCGCAATATTTTTGCTGGATGACTTTTATCAACCGCTGCCAAAGCGACAAAAACCGCCGCCGCCCGTTGAGTTGCCGCCGCCTCTCACACTGAAGCGCTATTTCGAGCTCAGATGGCGATCCCGGACCGGCTGAGGGGTTTTCCACAGATAGGGGCTGGCCATGGCTGTTCTCTATCTCTTGCAACAAAATACCGTGTTGCGCAAAAGCGGCAAACGCTTGCTCTTCTGCCGCCAGCGCGAGCGCAAAACCACCACCCATTTGCGCCAAGACGATGTGCTCATCGACCTGCCGATCGATGATGTGCAGCACGTCATGCTCTTTGGCAATATCCAGATCACAACTCAGGCCATGCACACGTTGTTGTTCAACGGAGTCGAAACCGCGATCTACAGCCTTTCCGGCAAACTGATCGGCCAGTTGACACCGCCAGGCGGGCGCAATATCGAGCTGAGGATCCGCCAGTTCGATGCCTATAAGGATACCGGCTATCGCCTAAATTTTGCGCGAATGATTCTGAAATACAAGTTTTTGGCCACCCACGATTTTTTGCTCGACTATAACCACAACCACCCGGGGTGCTTTTCCCTGGATGAATTGGCGGCCTTTCGCCAGGCGGCCGATCGCATCGATGCAGTGAGCGATTCGGCTCAGCTGCTCGGCCATGAGGGATCGGTGTCTGCACTCTATTTCAAGCTGCTCGGCCGCATGCTTCCTGCTCCGTGGAAATTCACCAAACGCACGCGCCGTCCGCCGCAGGATGCCGCCAATGCCGTTCTCTCCTTTGGCTATACGGTTTTGGCAAGCGAGTTGCAGTCGTTGCTCGACGGCGCGGGATTCGATCCCTACCTCGGGTTTTATCACGAAATCGTTTATGGACGTCCTGCGTTGGCGTTGGATATCATGGAACCTTTCCGCCACGCGCTGATCGATCGGTTGATGGTTCGATTGTTCTCTCTGGGCATTTTGACGAATTCTGATTTTTCACCGCCGCCGCAAGGAGGAATCTATCTCTCGGAAAGCGGCAAACGAAAGTATTTCGAACAATATGAAAAATTGATGGGTACCTACCGCGGTGAAACCAGCATGGATCCGAACAGCAATAAGTATCGCCGGCTGTTGCAGGAAGAAATCGGCCGATTGGCCCGCGCGCTTATGGATGAAAAGGCTTACGTGCCGAGTCGATTGAACAAGGAACCGGAATAGCATCAATTCGTTGAATAGAGAGATGATTTGCTGATCATCGTTGCCTATGATATCGAAGACGATCGGACGCGAAGCCGATTGATGAAAAAGCTCAAGGATTTCGGGCCAAGAGTGCAGTATTCGGTCTTTGAGGCTGACCTTAATCCGGATGAGCTGCCAAAGTTGCGGGCCATGTTGGAAAAAGTTGAATTAAAAGACAATGACAGCATCCGGTTGTACCGTATCTGCCGTGCGTGCGCCGCAGAAGTGAAAATTTGGGGGCAGGGGGAAGTGACCAAGGACAAGGATTATTACATCGTTTAGTCCATTGGGCAAATTTAATGCCATAAAATTTGGCACTTTTTTCAGCAAGGTTAGGATTTTTTTGTAACACATGAATTAACAATAACAAAAGAGGAGACGCCAGATGAAAAACAATCGACACCCGGCCAAAGGATATAGGAATCGCCTGTGGTCAGGAATATCGGGGTTCCTAACTTGCAGGATTACAGATTATTACAAGATGGTCTATTGAAATAGACCTGATAGGAAATGTGGGATTGAGACCAATTATTTTTCTTTCCGCTGCTGCCTGATGGGTAGCAGCCAGATTGAAATAGACCTGATAGGAAATGTGGGATTGAGACAGAAACGATAACGTTGCAGCTTTCATTTTAAAAAAAAAATTGAAATAGACCTGATAGGAAATGTGGGATTGAGACAAAGCGTGCCAGTCATGGTCAAGGCAACGCACCCTATATTGAAATAGACCTGATAGGAAATGTGGGATTGAGACCTCCATTTGTTCGGTCCGTACGTAAAGGTGCGTTCAAAACGAATTGAAATAGACCTGATAGGAAATGTGGGATTGAGACAGGCTATCTGCGCCGGTTGTAGTGCCAAAATATTTAGATTTTGCCCATTGAAATAGACCTGATAGGAAATGTGGGATTGAGACATAATCCCCGGTTACCATCTTCTTGCAGATAATAACGCGGATTGAAATAGACCTGATAGGAAATGTGGGATTGAGACATCAACATAACCAAATTGTACCATATACGGTTTTTCATCTTATTGAAATAGACCTGATAGGAAATGTGGGATTGAGACCGTATTGATTGCAAACAGAATAACAAGCTTTTTTTATGTATTGAAATAGACCTGATAGGAAATGTGGGATTGAGACCTTCGGCAGGACATTGTCCCGCACCCACCCGTCGGTCACACATTGAAATAGACCTGATAGGAAATGTGGGATTGAGACGCGAAGATCGGCATCGCGAAGATCGGCTTCGAAAAGATTGGATTGAAATAGACCTGATAGGAAATGTGGGATTGAGACTCGACGGAGGTGTAACGACCCTCCAGAGCGGCGAAAGCATTGAAATAGACCTGATAGGAAATGTGGGATTGAGACTCGCAGTTTCGGTCGGCTCCCGATAAATCAAATTGCCGGTGAATTGAAATAGACCTGATAGGAAATGTGGGATTGAGACGGTCGGAGGATCGGTTTCGTCAGGCACCGTTTCTGGCGCCAGCGGGATTGAAATAGACCTGATAGGAAATGTGGGATTGAGACTCCAGAAAATCGGTCTGCGTCAATTCGCGGTATTTCACGACATTGAAATAGACCTGATAGGAAATGTGGGATTGAGACCGTTCCCCGTTTTCTCACCATTCCAGTTCAGTTGACTGCGGTAGATTGAAATAGACCTGATAGGAAATGTGGGATTGAGACCGTTTTTTGATCTAATTTTAGGTCAACGGTTTGCTCAAATAATTGAAATAGACCTGATAGGAAATGTGGGATTGAGACTCAAACATGCCTTTTTTTGAGGTTGACTTCGGGTTTAGAAGAGATTGAAATAGACCTGATAGGAAATGTGGGATTGAGACTCACCCACGATCCACATGTGGGTAAACGGGTTTCCGGTCGATTGAAATAGACCTGATAGGAAATGTGGGATTGAGACCTTCCTCACCGTCTTCAAGACGGCGGCCAGCTGGTTTTGCAGATTGAAATAGACCTGATAGGAAATGTGGGATTGAGACGTTCCGATGGCATTTTTGGGATCGATATGAACGGTAACGGTTCCGATTGAAATAGACCTGATAGGAAATGTGGGATTGAGACGTTGCCGAACCAGCATATTTAATTGTTGCCGAACCAGCATAATTGAAATAGACCTGATAGGAAATGTGGGATTGAGACCGAAGGCGACCAGGACGATGGTGACGGTCAAAAAAAAGCGTATTGAAATAGACCTGATAGGAAATGTGGGATTGAGACTTCACCACCGCGTGCGATGTTGAGGAGGTCTTGAAAAAAGGTATTGAAATAGACCTGATAGGAAATGTGGGATTGAGACAATAATATAATGTTTTGGTTCAGCAGCAACTTCTTTTAAAATTGAAATAGACCTGATAGGAAATGTGGGATTGAGACCGATGTCCATGTTGGCGGGAAATACCACCTTTGACGATATTGAAATAGACCTGATAGGAAATGTGGGATTGAGACCGAGACATCTTGTCAGACCACTTGAGAGTCCATTCAAGAGAATATTGAAATAGACCTGATAGGAAATGTGGGATTGAGACTAAGTTCGGGCAAAAGGAAGCGTCCGACGATCGCACTATTGAAATAGACCTGATAGGAAATGTGGGATTGAGACTCTCTACTTCATATCCACATCTGGACAAGAAACTGACTATTGAAATAGACCTGATAGGAAATGTGGGATTGAGACAAAACCAAGTTCACGTGCCTTTGCTTTCAACTCGGCAATAGATTGAAATAGACCTGATAGGAAATGTGGGATTGAGACATATTTTTGGCCGGCATGGTCACAATCGCACCGTCGGCTTTGATTGAAATAGACCTGATAGGAAATGTGGGATTGAGACTATTCGCCAACGGTGTGCTGCATATCCTCGATTGATTTTTCAATCGCATTGAAATAGACCTGATAGGAAATGTGGGATTGAGACAGTCGATGCACGACCGCATCGTCGGACGGGTGGCGGCGGATTGAAATAGACCTGATAGGAAATGTGGGATTGAGACCGCGCGAATTGTTGGTCATCGCGTTCCAGGTCAGGAGGATATTGAAATAGACCTGATAGGAAATGTGGGATTGAGACCTGAGGGAGTGCCTGGCCCTGGCTGCATCCTCAGCTATTAAAATTGGTTCTCGTCAACATTGAGTGGGTAAAATTCTGGTAATTTTAGTAAATTCCTTTTTGATGAGCAATGCAAACAAGACATCAGAAAGGAATAATATGGCAACAGCAGAACTCTTTAGTTTAGCGCTCGGTCTTGAAGAGCCGTGGTATGTATCGGATGTAAAATTTGACCCCAGTAATAGGCGATTGGATCTGACGATTGATTTCAAGCGAGGGTCTCATTTTAGCTGTCCTGAATGTAAAAAATCTGATTGTGCAGTACATGACACAAAT
>Ga0116158_10001046_pt1 | contig 25545 bp, 20 predicted proteins | sample AD_UKC052_MetaG_FD_89883 | JGI IMG/M metagenome (GOLD analysis project Ga0116158, IMG submission 89883) | Active sludge microbial communities of municipal wastewater-treating anaerobic digesters from USA - AD_UKC052_MetaG | ecosystem: Engineered > Bioreactor > Anaerobic > Digestate | place: USA... | reverse complement strand
TATTTTTATACTCGTGAGGATGGATGCGGACTGGCAGGTGGTGATACGGTAACGTGAAGTAATTTACAATAATCCATAACCTGCAGCCTTTTTTATGAGCAAGGCGGTATTGGATACTTCAAATTTTGATAACAGGTTTTTGCGGTGGGTATCCACTGTATAAGGGCTAATAAATAGTTTTGTGGCAATTTCATTATTCGTTATCCCATCGGCGATAAGTATAAGAATTTCTTTTTCGCGGCGTGTTAACGTTGGGGGTTCATCATCTGAAGGCGGTTGCGGTGTGGTGCTATTAATTTCAATGCTAAAAAACATTTTACCTGATGTAACCGCCTGAATCGCTTCCTCAATTTCTTCTTTTCCTGCACTTTTCAATAAATACCCCGAAGCACCGTTGGCAATCATTTGCGATACATAGCTGCGTTGCTTAAAAGTACTCAGCCCCAATACATGCACGGCTGGAAATTCTTTTTTGATTTTTGCACACAATTCTATACCGCTGATGTCGGGCATGTTTATATCTACAAAAGCTACCTCTACATGGTGGCTTCTTAAACAGGCCATTGCTTCAAATGCATTGTTGGCGGTTGCTGCAATTGTAACACCCTGCATCTTTGAAAGTATGGATGTCATGCCTTCTATCACCATGCTGTGGTCATCCACAACTAAAATATTTATAATATCATTCATTTCAATTGGGTATTTCAATTGTAATAGAGGTGCCTTTACCTTTTTCGGATTCAATATTTAAATTCCCTTTTAAATAATCAACCCTTGACTGCACATTTTTTAATCCATCGCCTTTTAGTGCGGATATTTGTGTGGTATCAAAACCGTTTCCATCGTCTTCAACGGTAAGGGAAATGCCACGTTCATGTTTGGTTAATTGTATAAGGATACTTTTTGCCATAGCATGTTTAATGGCATTGTTGCATAGCTCATGAACGATACGGTATAGGATAACTTCGGTAGATTTTTCAAAGGGTTGCATCAGCCCCAACTGTATATATCTCATTTTTACAGTGTTGCTTTCATTGATGCTGTCGCAGAAGTCGTGCATGGCTTCGTCCAACCCAAATTTCAACAATGCCTCGGGCATCATATTGTGTGCAACGCGGCGCATTTCTATAATAGTTGTATCCAACTGACCTAATACTTTTGTAAAAGTTACTGCATTTTCTCCTGATACCACCAAATTGCCTTTCATACTATTCAGTGTTAACTTAATACCTGATAACAAGCTACCCAATCCATCATGCAGGTCTTTGGCAAGGCGGCTTCTTTCCTCTTCAGCTATTTGTTGTATTTCCTGTAATGCGCTCAATAATTTCTTATCTGTTTCTGCTGCTTTCAATGATATGTCGAGATTTTTTATTTTCTCATTGACAATATCGCTCTCCATTTTCCTGGAAAGACGCATATAAGTTTCAAGATGAGTAAGGGCTTGCTGGTATCGGTTGAAATACCTGGAGACTTCATAATAACCCAAATGAATTTTAGCTATAAGATCCATAGCTTTGGTTTCTTCGCTTAATTGCATCGCTTTATCCAATAACTCAAATGCAGATTGCGATGACTCCCGGGTAAAATTTGGATTTAAGTATAGTGATGCTAAAAACAATAATACTTCTGCCTCGCCTGATTTATCACCAATTTCTCTGCGAATAATTAAGCAGCCGGCACAATACTCTGATGCCTTATCATATTCCTCCAACTCTTTGTATATATTCCCCAAATGAAAAAGTGCATTGCTTTGCCCCTTCTTATCATCGATAAGCTGCGAAATAGATAAAGCTTGCAAACAAAAATTCAATGCCTTATCAAAATCTTTCAGTTTAAAATAAATAAACCCGATATTATCCAGGCAACCAGCTTCCCCCCATTTATCGCCTCCGTGCTGCACCAGGGCAAGGCTTTGGCGATCATAGTCGAGGGCTTTGTTGAAATCCCCGGTTTCAAAATAGATGAGACCAATTTGCCTTAAGCAGTAGGGTTTAGTCCAAAATTCAGATTGAGTTATAGCCAGGCTTTGCAACAAATAATCCAAAGCTTTTTCATTATCTCCTGAATATTTGTAAGTAACACCTAAATGATAATACGACCCACATTCCGCCTCCAGGTTGCCGGATTGCCGTGCAAATCCTAAAAACTTGAAAAGGTGCTTTAATGATGCGTCATAGTTTCCCAGGCTACGTTGAATCATCCCATAGTAACCATACACCGAACCTTGCCCTTCCAGGTCATTCAAGGATTCGAATAATACCAGTGCTTTATCAAGATATTCAATTGCTTCCGGATGTTTGGAAAGGCGGATAAGGCTAAAGGCAAACGTTCGGTAACCTTCTGCCTTTCCCCTAAGATAGTCAATGCTTTCTGCCAGGTCAAAGGCCTCCTTGCTCAACACATGCGCCTGGGTAGAATCTTTTACGCGCTCCTCCCATGCCCGCTTATTAAGCAGGTCTATTTTATCTTTTAATACCTGGAAATTAGATTCTCCCATCATAGTAACCTGAATTTAGCGTTATGATGGTACATCAGTCAGCACCCAGGCGTCGGCAGTGGATAGTTGCTTACTTCCGCAAAGTTTGATGTATAAAAAAAGCTGCAACTTATATGCAGCCAGCCATTTAATGCTGGTAGCCATTATGGCTTCCCCCAACGGGGCTTTGACGCCACTCCACGGATAAATAACTTCCTTTTGAAGCAGGTCGTCTTCATTAACCTCATCCAAAAGATTTCTTGCAATTACTACCTGTTCATCCATCACCCTTAAAAATTGTTCATGGGCCATTGTTTTGGATGCAGCAATAGTTGCTCCATAAAAAGTACCAAAATCAGTATCGCCTCCCTTTAGCCAGTAACCTGGCATAATGGTTCCGGCTACACCTAAATACTGCAATAATTCAAGGGCAGATCTTACGCCTTCACCGGGTGAATAGTTCATATGATCTGCTGATAGCTTTGTGTACAGCCTGCGGCAGATGTTAATTTCCTTTTCAATGTTGTTGAGCAAATGTTGTTTGTACATGTTGTAAATTTTAGTGATGAAGAATAATTACTGTATTGCAGTCAAAGGTTCATAATAAATTTTGTAAACCCATCCCATTAATCAGACCTGACTTATTCAAATTCTGCCAAAAATCCTAATGGCTACCCGGTATTTCTACAATGATAGAGGTGCCTTTTCCGGGAACTGAATCTACTGTAAAACTTCCTTTTAAATAGTCCACCCTGGATTGTACGTTATGAAAGCCTGCACCCTTTTTTTCTGAAAGCACGGAAGAATCAAACCCTTTGCCATCATCCTCCACGGTCAGGGTTATTCCGCGATCATGTGTGTTCAATTGGACAAAAATACTTTTGGCTGCTGCGTGTTTCATTGCATTGTTGGTCAATTCCTGTACAATGCGGTAAAGAATAACCTCGGTTGACTTTTCCAAAGGTTTCTTCCGGCCTAAAGGTGTAAATTTAATTTTTAGCTCATCACTTTCGTTGATGCCATCGCAAAAATCCTGTAGCGCCTCTACCAGTCCAAAACGCATGAGTGCTTCGGGCATCATGTTGTGCGCTACCCTCCGCATTTCAGTAATGGCATTATCCAACTGAAAAATGGATCTGGTAAAAAGCTGCGCGTCCGCTTCCTGTATAACCATATTACCTTTCATAGATGATAAATTTAGTTTGATCCCGCTCAGCATGCCGCCAAGTCCATCGTGCAGGTCTTTAGCCATTCGGCCGCGTTCGATTTCCTGTCCCTGAATGATGGATTCCATTGCGACGATTTGTTTTTCCTTTTCAAAAACAATACGCCTTTGCCGGTAATGGAAAACAAACAGAAGCAACCCACTGAAAAAAATCAGGAAGATGGCAGCGGATATGATTAAATAGATGCTTAGTGCGGTTTGCCCCATATAAAGCCAATTGAAAACAAGATGTACATACAATAATTTAAGGTGGTTGCCACCCAGGCAACTGTAATAAAAAGATCAATATCCTTTGCCAGTTCGTTATACAGGCCATAAAAAGGGAAAGCCCCAAGATAGAAAACCAGCATACCCAAAGCGATCCAGAAAATGGTAAGTTTTTGAATAATCAGAACCTTATCACTTTTTACCAGGTCTATTATCAGGATTATCAGATAAATCAAAATAAATAAAATGCCTATCGTGTAAGAGAGCGACTTGAAATAGTAACCTTCAGCGTTTAAAATGAATTTTTCATAAAAGAAGCTGAACAGGAAAATACCCGCACCTGCCATTACCCAATTTTTGTATTTGGCTGGAAGTGTTTGGTAAAAGAACCAATGAATGAAAAGAACTTCAAGCAGTACAGGTATCAATTTCAGGATAGCTGCTGTTTCATAATTTTTGGAATAGTTGAGGATACGGATAGAAAATTCCAACAGAACAATTACAGAAAGATAGGGTGCAAACCATTTTAAGTAACTTCCTTTCCATTTACTCCAGCTTGCCCATGCTGAAATAGCCGCGAGGGCTTCTGCAGCAACTAAAAAATAGGTAAATAAAGTAATGGGCTGCATGGAACGTTTAGTATTTATTGTCCAAAGGCTGCATCACGACCACTGCAAACAGGAGGACATAAATCACCATGATTCTTCCCATTCGGGAACAAAACTGTTATTGCCCGAAATGAGGGTGCATCCTTTGACATTGCATCTCTTTGACAATAGCCGTTATTTGGCCCGGCATTCAAATTAAAGTCTATGTGTCTTCTTCTGCCAGATTTTCCTGAATTTACAGGGTCAAAAGTTGGAACCATAAACACCGTGTGCCTGTTTTCATATTCAGCTGGTAAATCATTAAAGTACTTTTGCCCATTGCTATTAGTATAAGTGGCATCAGGATATCTTGCATAGTAAATACGGATGCCTAAATCCAAGGGTGGTGTTTGTGGGCAACTGGCTCTCCAGGTGCAAACTTTACTTTCAATTTCCCAAATAAATCTCTTTAGATCTTCTAACCCAAACCAAACCGAAGTAGCATCTGGTAAACTATCTATATTATTTGACGGATTCTTTGTAAATGCATTGGTGATTTTGCCTGCATTATTTACCACTAACGCATCTTTATATTTCTGAGTCATCTCTAACAACGCATATCCATCAATGGTATCGTTTGCAGGGGTATTAGAATAGTTCATCACAACATTATTGCAATCAACGGGTGCAGAATTGGGTCTTACCATATATCCCGCAAATCCTGCAATGATAGCAGTAAGCGTATAGGATAAAATTCTTTGTGGTGTCATTGATTTTTTGTTTTAAGCATTAAAAAAAGGATGAACATTTTCTAAAAGTAATATTCTTTTCCAAACAAAAAGTATCATTGAAATAAATACCACTTTTCCGGTATTTTCAAAAACCACGCTTTTCCCCGATTGTGCAGGATTTTCGGCTGGAGTAGGTTTGTATCGTAATAAAATACATAAACCGGGCCCGCCGAAAACCGGAATACAGAGTAGGCAATTTTATAATCATTAACCATGAAAAAGTTCATCCTGATGCTTTCTGTAGCAGTTATTTCTATTAATGCCAGTGCCAAAATTTGGCGGATTAACAACAACCCCGGTGTGATGGCCGATTTTAGCGACCCGCAAAATGCCATCAACAGCGCCTCTGTGCACAATGATGATACCTTGTATTTTGAAGCATCTCCCACTGTTTACAACGGCTTTACACTAACAAAAAGATTGGTGTTGATAGGCCTTGGCTATTTCATTAATGGCAGTTATGTAAACCCCGGTTTGCAAGCCAGTACTACTAATGCAGTCCTAAGTTCGCTCACCATTGACACACTAGGTTCTGGTTCACAGATAATAGGACTGGAAATGCCTCCCATCAGTGCCAATACTTCGGGTGTAGGTGCTGATAATATCACTTTTACAAGGTGCTATTTGGGGTTTTTCAATGGTGGTGCAACTCCTCAAAAAGGCTATGTAGCAAAAAACTGGAAAATAAATAAGTGTTTTATCGCATGGCCTTTTTATGGCTATTCCATTAACCCCGATAGCTGGCAGATTACTAATTCCATTTTTCTTAGCAGCTTCGTATTGAACAGTCCAAATACCATTAATTGTTTACTCCGAAATAATTTTTTCAATCAGGATGTTCAAATTTTCAATGTCTATTTTGCAAATAATATCATTCCATCTGCCGGTTTTACCAGGTCAAACTGTACGGTAAAAAATAACACAAGCACCGGTTCGGCATTTACCGATCCTTTGGATTTGGCAAATGGTAATAACAACGAATCCGTAGCCAGTGTATTTATTGGTGGCAATCCCTATATTGATAACTATTATCGCCTGAATCCAACTTACGAAAGCTCAGCTGCCGCCGATGGTGAAACAGTAAATGGGGTAACCGTGAAGCGGGGGCCTTTTGGCACTGCCGATCCTTACCGCCTCAGCGGCATACCAGCCATACCCAGTATTTACACTTTTACTGTGCCGGCAAGCGTAGCAAGTACTGCTACCACTATGCCTGTTACCATTAGCACACGCAGTAATAATTAGGTAACAAAACTATAAAGGTTTTATATACACATGGCTGTATGCAGCCATTCTGCTATCCTATTTTCCGGATTTAAGTAAATTATTCACAATGAAAAAGTATCTCCTCATTATATGGGTATGTATGGTGCAGGCTATTGCCTTTGCACAAACATTGCCCACCGAATACCCGGCTGCCACCGCCGCTGCACCCATCATAGTGCAGGTAGAGTATTTTATTGATAACGATCCCGGTCCGGGTAATGGCGTACAGGTGCCGCTCGTGGCGCCTTTCCTCAATGTATCCGATATATCGGGAATGAATATTCTGGTGAATTTTGGTGGCACATTGTCGCAAAATACCCATACAGTGTTTGTACGCACCAAGGATGCCAATGGCAAATGGAGCATTGCCAATTTTAAAAGGTTTGATAATCCGCCGCAAGGGCAAATCAATTATCCCATACCGCCTGTTGCTGCGCCTTTAATTACTGCAGTTGAGTATTTTATTGATACCGACCCCGGCCCGGGAAATGGTACCAAATTCCCGTTTATACATGCCACCGATGTAACCCTGAGCAACAGGATAGTGGATATTCCGGCAGGGCTATCGCCCGGTACGCACCGCTTATTTGTTCGCTCCCTGCAGGATGGGAAATGGAGCATTACCAACCAGAAAAATTTCCTGGTGTATGTAAGTCCATTTGTAATTACCCCAAATGTGAAAAATTTTGGCAGTGTGGCGGTTGGATATTCAAAACTCGATAGCTTCCTTGTTAAAAATGTAAGTACCGTAACCAAAACCATTAATAGTGTAAATGTACCCGCCCCTTTTAGCAGCAGCTTTTCCGGTCCGGTAAGTATTGCTGCCAATGCCGAACTTAAAATTTATACCAACTTTGCTCCAACCGACCTCTTGTTTTATAGTAACACCCTTACATTAACTACAAGCGATCGTACAGAAGAGGTAACCCTGCAAGGGCAGGGTACGACCCCTGCACCTTATTGGTCAGTAACCCCCGCACCCGGTTTTGATTTCGGCAGTATAGCGTTGGGTAATAGCGCCCAAAACACATTTGTAGTAAATAATCTTGGTAACACTTCCATTGCATCGCCTTTTGTACAGGTTACCGGAGCAGGCAGTGGAGCTTATACTGCCAGCATTTCCAGCACCACCATTCCTGTAGGCGGAAAGGCAGATATCCTTGTAAATTTTGGTCCAAATGCAGTGCAGCCCTATAACGCAAGCCTCGAAGTAAAATCAACTTCCACGCCTGATCTTGCCGATGCAAAGGCTGTTATTACGGGTAATGGATTCATACCGGGTACTCCGCCAGTATTACATTATTTACCTGAAGCGCCTTTTAACAGTGCAAAGGGTGTAAACCCCGAAGCTGGTGGCCCCGGTGCTTATAACTACAGGGTTTTGTATAAATCAGCGCTTGGTTTACCACCACAGGCGGGCTATCCTATGCTCAGCCTCGATAGAAATGGCGACCATGGTTTTTCCGAAATTGGTGAAGGGCAGTTTACCATGACCAAAGTGGGGAATAGCAACGATTATGTTTCCGGTGTGGTATATGAATACACAGTACAATTTGATGAATATAACGATAAATTGGGTTACCAGTTTTCGGCAAACGATGCAAATGGAAACTATGTCGTTCTTTCGTACCACTCAGGCCCGGTAATAACCGACCAGATGTTGGATTTGAAAATTTTCGCCAACGATATTTCCTTTAACAATGCGAATCCGGATCCAAACCAAAGCTTTGTTTTAACGGCGCGTCTTCATAATGAAAGCCCGTTTTCGGCCACAAATGTACCTGTGAAGTTTTACAGGGATAATGAATACCTGGGCGAAATGACCGTGCCGGCCATCGCTTCCAATTCGGTAGTAGCCATCAGCAAAAGTTTTAGTTTTCCGGTTGAAGGCTTTTACCCCATGAAAGTGTGGATTGACCCTGACCGTACCCTTCCTGAGTCGAATGTGTTAAATAACTATGCCATCAGGCCGGTTACTGTGGGGCTGTTTAGTTTGCCGGGGGGTATCAACGTTACCTCAAGTGCAACTTTTCAGGAGCGTTGCGACTTTAGTAATTCACTTATCCCACGCATGGTGTATGATGTGGTGCTAACCGGTACAGCGCAGTATTTTGGTACAAGTTCCCCTGAACAACCCATGGTGGCAGGGGCAGAGGTGGAAATTAAATTTGGCGCTGTAACAACTAAGACAACTACCAACAGCAATGGTCAGTTCAGCCAGGTGTTCTCTGATGTAGGCTGCGGATCGTTGCTTGAATTCAGCAGTAAAGTCACCGATTTTACCTTTACTAGTTTTACCAATATTGCCAGTGTAAATGTTGTCTGCAATACAATGCCATGTGCGGCGCCTATATTGCCCGAACCAAATCCAGGGCAAGTTATGATTGGTTCATTTGGAACCTGTGAGGCCATTGCAGGAACTACGGGTAACTTACCGTTTTCTCTTAAGTACAGGGATAGGAACGTTGCTCATAATTTTTATAATAATGACGATTATATTAGCCACGATACCCTGATTGTTTTTAAAGATGGAGTAGAAATTTGGCGGCACAATAACCAAAATAATAATGGAGCTTCAATTGGTCAGTTTGTAAACCTAAGCGTACCTATTCAACTTGCCGCAAGCGGTGTTACCGGCATCACTTACAAGCATACCTATATCTACCATGAGTTTAAATATAATGCCTATGGTAAAACCCTTTGTCCTCAAGGAAATTGCTGGGTTTATCCTGAAGTTAGTCCTAATCCAAACGATTGGGATCCGGGCAATTCGCACCCGGTAATAACAACTACAGGTGGCACCAATATTAACGTTGTGGCAAATCAGCCAAATCTCGCGCTTGGCGGTTTTACCCAAACAGGTATCGGGTCATTTAGTTTTCAGGATATAAATACGAGTTGTATTAATGCCGGTACGCACCATGTAAAAATATTTGATAAGCCTGATGGTGCCGCTGCCTTTACGCAGATAGCCGATATTACCGTTAATGGATTGAATGCAAAGGTAAGTACAACCTTAACAGGCAGTGTAAGTGGTATTGGCCTCCATATCATAAAAATTGTAACAGATGCCAATAACGAATTAAGTGAAACTGGTGAAAACGACAATGAACTACTGAATACACTGGAAGTTCCAATGCCGGAGTTATTGATTGATAAAGTTACTGTTTCCAATACCAACCCTTCTGTTGGATCGCCGGTTAATTTTAAAGCCTTTATCAAAAATAAAAACAACAGTTCCGGTGCATTCAAGGTATCCTTTACAGCCGATAATGTTTTATTAGGCACTAAAAAAGTGGTGAATGGGCTTTTTCCAGAACAAACTACTTTTGTAGTGAGCGATGTATTTCAGGTAAATACACCCGCCAATGGTTGCCCCATTCTAATAAAAGCGTTTGTTGACAGCGATGAACAGATAAGCGAATCGAATGAAACTAATAACCAGTTTTCCCTATCCTTTGGTGCAGATGTTATACCAATGGTTTCAGGTAGCGAAAAAGGCACAGCAGCCAATCCCTTCCCGGCTATTAAGGATATGATTACCAAAGTGGATGTGCCCATCCGTAACCTTGGGGCAAGATCAGTTGCCAATGTAAAACTAACCTTTAAAATTGGTGGTCAAACCATTACTGAAAATGTGCTTCCACTGGTAACTGCCGGTGAAAAGAATCCTGTCATGGCCTCATTCTATCACACTTTCACCACATTGGGCGATGTGGTAGTGCAGGTAATAGCGGATATTGACAATACCATTTGCGAAGGAAACGAAGCAAACAATTCCCTGGATTTCATTTTCAGGGTAAGCGAAGGCAAGCCGGATCTAGAAATTTTGTCGCAGTATGTTTCACCATCAAACTTAAACCCTGCTTCCGGCCAAACTATATCCATTGTGGGTACAGTAAAAAATGTAGGTACCAAGGTGTCAGCTCCCAACAGCATCAGGTTTATGGTTGACAATGTACAATTGGGTGCTGATATAGACCTCAATGCATTGCAGCCTGGCAGAGATACTACTGTAAGTGCAAGTGTTTTGTATAGTTCACCTTTTCCCGGTGCAAGAATTATGAAGATAATTGCAGATGCCCACAACACAGAAGCCGAAATAAGGGAAGATAATAACGAGGCTACAAGGGCGTTGGTCATTGGGGATGCCCCCGATTTTGCAAGAAGCCTGCAACAGGGCATTACCTGGAACCCCGGTGGTTTTGCACCCGGCGATTATGTAATGGTTACCAACAAAATCAGGAATTATGGCGGGGCTGCTGCATCGGCGTGGATGAGGATTTTAATTAAAGATGAAAACGGAAACGTAGTAAGCAAGGACAGTATTTATTTTACGATGGGAGCGAATGATGAAGCTTTAATAGGTAAAAGCATGTTGTTTACGATTTCAAGCGGATGGGTAGTTACCGAAATAGTACGGAGCAGCCCTATGGAATTCAACGAGTTAAACAATTCAGACTTCGCGTATTTTACATCAGAATACAGCCTTAAACAGCCATTGATTGTATACGGGAATGTGGATATGCGCCAGGCGCTGCCCACTATTATTCCGGAGTGGATTGGTGGTAAAATACTTTTGGGTAACTATGATGTAACAGTTAACGGTAACATTACAGGATACGATCAAACACACTTTTTTGTAACCAATGGTACAGGTAAATTGAAAGTAGTAAATGCAAACGCGCAAAATACCTATCCGGTAGGCACAAGCAACACTAGCCCAGATTTTATCGTTATAAACAACAGTGGCGTGGCGGATAATTTCAAAGTGTCTGTAAAAGAAGGTGTACAAACCAATGGAACTACAGGAACGCCAGTAAATACCAATGTGGTAAACCGAACCTGGAATATTGAAGAAGATGTACCAGACGGCAGCAATGCAAGCGTAACCCTGTTTTGGAAAGCAAATCATGAACTGCCAGGCTTTGACAGGACAGTTTGCAGAACAGCACATTTCACAGGCGGGCAATGGCAGTATGGAAGTTCTGGGGCAGCTATTATTGAACCTGATCATTTCTATAGCCAAAGCCAGAGCGGATTTACAGTTTTTTCAGTATTTACTGTCAATTCCGGTGCTGGTATTTTGCCGCCCGATGCCGACGGAGATGGTGTGGCTGATTTAAATGATTGTGCTCTGAACGATGCCACCATTTACCCCGGTGCGCCTGAGCTTTGCGATACCAAAGACAATGATTGTGATGGTATAGCAGATGAGGGTTGCCCAACCGGTCCACGCACCTGGTATCAGGATAAAGACCGCGATACATATGGTAATGCCGCAGTAACCAGGGTTTCAGTTTTACAGCCGGTAGGTTATGTAGATCGTGCAGGCGATTGCCGCGATACCGATCCCACGGTCTACCCCGCCGCACCTGAACTTTGCGATAATAAGGACAATGATTGCAATGGGCTGAAAGACGATGGCGCACCCGGCACCCGTACCTGGTATCGCGATGTTGATGGCGATGGATTTGGCAAGTCTAACTCCACCAAGCTAAGCTGCTTACAGCCAAATGGGTATGCAAATCAGGCTGGTGATTGTAAAGACAATGACCCAACTATTTACCCGTTAGCACCCGAGCTTCCTGATGGCAAAGACAATAATTGCGATGGGCAAACAGATGAAGGGCTTGCCTGCCGTATTGTTTGGTATCGCGATGCTGATGGCGATGGATTTGGCAAGTCTGACCCCACCAAGCTAAGCTGCTTACAGCCAATTGGCTATGCAAACCAGGCTGGTGATTGTAAAGACAGTGACCCAACTATTTATCCGTTGGCTCCTGAACTACCTGATGGCAAAGACAATAATTGCGATGGGCAAACAGATGAAGGGCTTGCCTGCCGTATTGTTTGGTATCGTGATGCAGATGGCGATGGATTTGGAAAAGCTGGTCCAACTATTTTAAGTTGTGTACAGCCAACCGGCTATACTAATCAGGCTGGTGATTGCAGGGACAATGATGCTAGCATTTTTACCGGTGCGACCGAGCTATGCGATAGTAAAGACAATAATTGCAACGGTGCAATAGATGAAGCCTGCGGTTGGATGATTACTTCGGGCACAAGCTCCACGGCCATGCTAAGCAGTGATACGATTGTAGAGCCAGAAGCGCCCAAACTGAAAGCAAGGTTATTTCCCAATCCTGCACGTACCGAATTTATGGTAGCACTCGATGCATTTGCACCTAACCAAAAAGTGGAAATGGTGCTGATGACTGCCGAAGGAAGAACGTTAAAAGCAGAAAACCTGATGCCTGCAGTAAATGGACTCCAGGTAAGGTTTAATGTAAGCCAATTGGCTTCCGGATCTTATCTGCTGCACATTAAGCAAGGATCGCTTACTGAAACAAAACGGGTAGTAGTCGCGCGTTAATAGTATACACCACTTCCAATCCATTTTTCATTGTCTTTTCTACCCGTCACCGCCAGGTGGCGGGTAGTTTTGCATCATCAGGTTTATAGATGGTTCCATTAGGGATGCTGCAAGGTTTCATTTACTATCAGTCCGCCGAGCTGTGTTTACCCCCACTGCACCGCTCCCAATATTGAAGGAAGGGGCGTATTGTATTTCAGGTGAGATCGGCTTTATAGAATGTAATGATCGAATTGAAATCCGAAAGGTAAAGTTTTTTCGATGGTGGTTGAAAACAAACCGCAATTACGAAGCAGGTGTAGGTTATGGCTAGTGAAGGCACAAGTCATGGCCTGTGTGTGCTGTTGTTGCGGCTTCGCCGGCGAACTGGTCCTGAAGGAAGGAATGTGGATGGCTATTTAAAGCTGAGCATTCCAATTGCAGTCTTGAAGTTTCTCTCTTCAATATCTTTAAAGTGCCTGTTAAAAACGACAAACTTTTTTTCTGCTATAAGTGGCTTTTCTCCATGTTCTTTGAGAACTTTTTCAAGTAAGGCTGCTGATTCCTGCAAGGGATAGAAATTTCCCTCTTCAGGCATTTCATCTGCTTTGATCAATTGACAGGGAGACAGAATTCGTACTGTGTCCATGGTGGATTGATTTACCCCAATAAATTGAAAATAATAAGTTTCTTCGGGGCTGCAATCTTTGCCTCCTGAAAATGAAAGTATCTTAATTTTCGTTCCCTCTTTTATTGTTGCCTCTGAATACCTGAACTCTTCAAGCTTCACATACCTGAAATTGGGGTCCTCTGGCTTGCAACCGGTTAAGCCAATTATGGATAATAATAAAAATGCAGTGATTTGCTTTACGAAAGTCATAAAATACATCATTTAATATACAATGCTGGGTCAATAATGGCTCTTCAAAACCCGGCAGGTTTTAAGCTTTGCTCCTGTTACCGGGTACTGAACAATTTAATGGTACAATCCAGTAATTTTTTATTCCCAAATGCTCCATGTCCCGGAACAACAATCTTCATAAATGGATATTCCTGTTTAACTTTTTGAACGGCACCCGACCATTCTTCAAGATTTGCATCGCCTAAATATCCTATGCTCGCCTTTAATACTTTTATCAAGCGATCTCCAAACATAATACTCTCGGCAGGGAAATAACCCACTACATTGTCTTTTGTACTATTGGTTTCAACAAGGCCGTTACAGGAAACTTTCCCAAAATCACTGGTTTGCCTGAAAGAGGTGTATTCAAACGGGCCTTCAGTAATTTGGGTTATAACCAAAATATTGGATTTGCAAACCTCCCGGGGTTTGAATGTATACCGTTTTTGAGCATTACCATGCAAACCCAAATTAGTAATTACAATGATCAAAAGTGTTTTAATGAAAATTTTCATTTAGCTTCCCTTTTATACGCCTGAATCGCAGCAAAACGATATTGGCGGCCTATTTTCTATTCTTCAATTCTTCTCTGCAAGTTCTTTTAATGAATTTAATATAGGATTCTCTTCTCCTTGTGGTGCTTCCTGAACTGCGTTGGGTCTGTCATCTTCCTGTACAATTTTGAGAATAGTCTGTCCATTTCCACCCGTCAAAATATAGCTCATGATAAAATAGTTTTCAGGTTTGTCATCAAGGCCAGGTCGCGGTGCAAACAAAGTGTACTTTAAAAACTGAAGTGGTTTGATTTCCAGAATTTTTCCCCACTGTTCAAATACGTCATCTCCCCATACAGTTCTGAACCTTATATCGCTGCCTACTTCCCATGTTGTAATTAAGTCACTTCCGAATTGCCAAAGTTTTACGAGTTGAGGGTTTGTAACAGTGTCCCATACCCTTTCCACTGAAGCATTCATGGTAATGACCGAAATGTTTATAGCCATAATATTATTTTGTTTGACGGAGACTTTATTTGCCTCTGCAATTATCTGCATTGAAGTTGCCTACCCTTCAAATTTATGGATGGAATAGAAACCAGCAAGGTAAAGTTTTCAGGCAGAACTAAAATCTATATCCAACACACACTGCTACCTTACCTGGCTCCATTCTGTAAACGTAACTGATAACGAATTGGCGAGGCATTTTCAGTAGTATACCTGCAGCACTGATTTCAACTTTTATCCTAAAAAAGATCCGGACCGGGAAATACCGAAGCAAAACAGCCTGGTTGCAGCCCAAAAAATCACAAAGTTTAATGGTATGGAGGATTATGCAATAAATAAGGTAAATAGTATAACACAAATTATAGCCTGTTCAATCAATTTTGTAAGGGCAAATAGCTTCCTGAATTGGAAAAAAGCTTGCACTATTCAAGTACAAAAATGCAGACTATGAAAAATATAAAAATAAAACTGAAAAGGAAAGCCTTAAAAAATAATACAGGAATAAAAGATACCCTTAACAGCTTTATACAGCCTTTTAAAGAGATGCCATCTGCAAATGATAGCGGAAAGGAAAATGCAGGCCGCATTAACGCACATGATTTATTCTCACTTTACACAGCTGACATAATCAGGGAAGAAACCGTCTATTTCAGGTAGTTACCTGATTAGTGGTGGTTAAACAGAAGACCATAACTTTCTTCCAACAGAATATCCTTCCACTCCTGAATTAAATGTTTGTATGCAGTGCCTACCGGCATTATGTTTCGATCAAGATCGTACAGGCCCAATTCATTAATATTCCCTGCATCATTCCTGAGCGCCGAATCCCAATCAACCTGATGCAGCAGACTGTACCAGGTAAAACCAATAATGGGAACTCCATCCTGCTTAAGTCTGTGCAAATTTGCCCATTGCTTTAGCAACCACTCTTTACATGCCGGCATTTTAATATTTGTCTCGGTATGCATGATGGGCAGCTTGTACCTGTTGTAATACTGATTGGTTAAAACATAGTACCCGAATATTTCGCCGGAAGCCTGCGTTGATCCATCTGGATGCACAAGATGTTCATTGGTTACATAATAGTCATTACCCATTATACATTTAGCTTTTACCTGGTTTTGAGCAAACCAAAAGTATTCGCTTTTGGTCATTCCGTTTTGAAGCAGGTATTCATACATGGTTACATTAATGGGAAAACCATAAGTAAGATCAAGGGAAAGAAATCTCTTTTGATTCAGGAAACGAGCAAGGGGTAATGCTTTGGGTTCGGTGGCATGAAAGTATTCTGTAGATTCACTCTGAATAAAGGTTGCATCCGGTTGGATTTTTAATATGGCATGCATGGCCATTACATTTGCCTTTGATAAATTTTTCAATGCAGTTACAAATGATTTATCAGAACTCAATCTTTCGTTCCACCAGCCATATTGTGCGCTAAACATAGCGGCAATAAATATTTCATTAACCGGTGTATAAAACTGCAGTTCAGGAAACCGTGTTGCAAAGGCAGTTGCATATTCGGCGAAATAAAAAGGGAAGTCTGGATTTTGAAAATTCCCCAACCAATCCGGTACCCCGAAATGACAAAGATCCACCAATGGTGTTATCCCCATTTCTTTAAGCCGGTTAAAAGTATCGTCTGTAAATGACCAGTCAAATTTGCCGGGTGCTACATGCGTTTTGTAATAAGGTGGGCCATACCGTAAAAATTCTATACCCATTTCCTTCACCAACTCGAAATCCTTTTCCCAATGAAGGTAATGGCCGGTCTTCTCCATTTCATCAACGCGCCTGGTAGTTCCATCGGGCAACAGAATGTTGGGATAACTATTCTCAATTCCTGTGGCGAACATAAACTTACTTCCGAGCATGCTGATCCAATTAAAAGATTACTTGTTTAAGTTTTTTTGTGCCTCCGCCAACGCTTCGGCGCTGGGTGTATGCAAAACCCTTCCCGGCAAATCCTTATCATAAACATCATCCCAAATGCCTGCATAATGCCAGTCATGTAAATAATCCCAATCGGGCCTGTTTACGATGGGATACCAGCAAATGCCCCAAAAAGGCAATCCGGCCTGCAAGATTTTTTGTGATTCAACCTCAATCATTTTAATCCACAAGGGCCTGTCTTCTTTGGGATGGCTCGTTTCCGTTAATACAATAGGGCGATTGTATTTTTGATATGCTGCAATCAGCAATTGATGTAAGGGTATAAATTTAGGATTGAGCTCCCCAATTTTCCAATCCAAATATTCGTGCGGTTCGGCAGTCCATTGGTTATTAAAATAAAAATTATAACCCAGTATATCGAGGTAATCTTCACTCCCTCCCAACTCGGGGCACATCCTGCCACACAATATTTCCGTCACCTGAAATTGAGCTTCATGCAAATTTTTGGCAATTTCTGATTCTTCAAAAGAAGCAGCAGTGCATGGTACAATATTTATTAATGGTTCAGTTGTTAAGATACGTACCAAAGGGTCAGCAGCTTTAAGGGCATCAATTCCCTTAATGTAAGCTCTCATTAAGCAATATTTAACCTCCCAACCCTGATTGGTACAATAAGGCGAGGTGCCCCTCACCTCACCGCCAAGCCACGATAGAAAGCTTACCTCATTTATTGGCGTAATAATCAGGGTAGAGTCGGGATCAATACTTCTGTAAAATTGAACAAAAGCAGTGCATATGGCTACAAACCGGTTGGTAAACTGAGGATGCAAAGGTGTTAAATCATCAGGATATCCAAAATGACATAAATCCCATACCTGCTGAATTTTATTAGTCTTGCCGGCTTGTATAATCTTACCTACCTCAGACCAATCGTACTGGTAAGGTTTTGTTTCCACCTTGCTCCACCTGATGCCTTCACGTACGGTAGCCATCTTTAATGAAGCAAGGTTGCTATAGTCCATATCAATCAATGGAAGGTGGCCGGTGGCATTTACCAGGTCTACCCGTATACCAAATGCATTTAAGTGATCGGCACACTCGTAGCCAGCCATCCAGAATGAATGAAATGGATTAGAATTATTCATGTATATAGTATAATGCTAAGCGTACTGCGTAGTGCCGTTGGTTGACTTGATGGACATCGTATTGATGACTGGCTGTTGTACCATCAGTTTCTTAAACAAGGTAAGAGATTGTGCTACTACCTGATCCATATTGTAATACTTGTAAGTACCTAAACGCCCGGTGAAATAGGTATCAAGTTCTGATGCCGCAAGAACTTTATACTGATTATATATTTCCATATTTTCCTTTCTTGGAATGGGGTAATAAGGATCACCCTCTGCAGTAGGAAATTCAAATACAATAGAAGTTTTCTCATGCTGTTGCCCTGTAAGATGCTTAAACTCTGTTATACGCGTATAGGCCTGGCTCATAGGATAATTTACAGTTCCTGTCGGCTGATAATTTTCCCGGTTTATGGTCTGGCTTTTAAAATTGATGGAACGATAAGGAAGTTTTCCAAAACAAAAATTAAAATACGCGTCAATAGGGCCGGTATAAATCAAGGTTTTAAAACTAATTTCTTCCACGACATCCTTATAATCTGTGTTGAGCATGATATTAATGTTGGGATGATCGAGCAGGCGATGAAACATGTTGGTATAGCCATGCAAAGGCATTGCCTGGAAAGTATCTGTAAAATACCGGTTGTCTTTATTGGTGCGTGTAGGCACCCTGGCCGTTACGGAAGCATCCAGTTCAGATGGGTCAAGTGCCCATTGCTTTACAGTATAATGTTTAAAAAACTTCTCATAGAGTTCTCTGCCTACCGCATTCACTACTACATCCTCCGACGTAAGTATCTGATCCTTCTTCTCTGCCTTGGAATTAAAAAACTCCTGAACCTGCTCCTGTGAAAGGTTTAATCCATATAAAGCATTTACGGTATTCTGATTAATGGGTACCGGAACCAACTGTCCATCTACACTTGCCAGTACATGGTGTTCATAAGGCCGCCATTCAGTAAAATTTCCGAGGTAATCGAAAACATCTTTGCTATTGGTATGAAAAATGTGAGGCCCATACTTATGAACCAAAACCCCATCACTGTTATAGTAATCAAAAGTGTTTCCACCAATGTGGTTCCTTTTGTCAACCAACAAAACTTTTTTATTGGCTATTGACGCCAGTCTTTCTGCCAGTACCGATCCTGCCAGTCCTGCTCCCACTATCAAATAGTCGTACATATTCGTTAATTTTTTGGGTTAGTAAATGTTGATTCTCATCTATCTCAGCTTGCATTAATTCATCCATTCTTTGCCAGGTGGCATCCCATGATATGGCACCCAGATAATCGTCCACTTCTTTTAACCACTCAGCTTTATCTTCCTTATTTAATTCCAGGGTGGCTACCCTCACCAGGTCCTCGGCATTATGTACAATATGTACCAATCCTAACTCCTGATAAGGATTAACCACATCTGTAATTGGCGTAGAGATTACAGGCTTCCCGCCAGCAAGATATTCAGGTGTTTTTGTTGGACTAATAAATTTGGTTGATTCATTGATGGCAAATGGAATTAAAGCAATATCCCAACCACTAAGGTAAGCAGGCAATTCATCATAAGTTTTGGAGCCCAGGTAATGAATATTGTCATTCTGTGGCAGTGTGGCCGGATCAATTTTTATAACAGGTCCCACCATAACAAAATGCCAGTCTGGTCTTGCATCAGCAGCCTGCTTGATCAACTCAATATCAAATCTTTCATCAATAACCCCATAAAAGCCAAAGCGGGGATGCGGAATAACAGACTGATCTGCCATATTCTCATTAATATCCCTTGCGGTTATAAAATGAGCTTTGTCTATGCTGCTTGGAAAAGAATGAATATTATGGTGACTAGCCTGCTTCGCATTATACAAGCTGTTTCCACCGGTGAAAACCACATCAGCATTGTCAAATAATTTTTGCTCCAGTAGTTTAATCTCTGCAGGTGCAAACTTAAAGGCACTCAATTCATCCATACAATCATATACAATAGCAACCGGATGGAAGCTGCAGGTATAGTCCAACGCCATTGGGGTATAATACCAAAAAACGTAAGAATCTATGGTATAATCCCTGAATAGGTTTGCTATTACAATCTCCTTTCGTTCTGCCTCACTGTGGGTACCCTGAAAGTTTCTGCTCAAATGAGGAATAACTACAGTAACATTGCCGGTAGTTACATTTATAGAGTACCCATCTGCTTCATCGCTATTGGCAAACTCTTCAATATAATAAACATCATACTTAGCAGTAAACCGGCTTAATAGATGCTGTGGACGCTGATAAACAAACTTCCATGATAAGTGAGAAAAGCAGACAAGCTGCATGGGCGTACTTTTTACAATTACCATAATAACAGTTTTAGGATTAAATTTAAAAACCAACATCAATCTCACATCATCTAAACAAATGGTAATTACCTACTTTTACCAGTACCCTTCATTGGTCACACATTGCCTATTTACTTCAGCGAAACAGCAATGCAAATATAACAAAGGCAATCAGGCAATGCGTTACACGAATACTTACAAAAGTTACAAGATTCATCCTTATATCACAATTCAAAATTTTATATACTTATAAATAAAATATTTAATTGAATAATTTCTGACAATTTAAACAGATAAAACTCCTGCGCTTCTTCAAACCCGTTTGCTTTTTAATCAGCGGCAGGTTACACCTTAAACAAATTTTCTTGGTATGTGCCAACCATTGCTTCTTTAATTCAAAAGTTCGCTTCCATTCCAAAAACTGAAAACTATAAATCCTCGTTTCATCTATTATTCGATTGAGTTTGGCGGTTGGTATTTTCCCAGCCAGCGATTCTGGATGAACAGCCACACGATAAAAAACTTCATTCTTAATGATATTGCCAACCCCAGAAAAAATATCCTGTTCCAAAAGGGCATCACAGATTAGCATTTCTGGGAGAGCTTTCAATTTTACCTTGGCTTTTTTCTTATCCCATTGTTCATTCATTACATCGTTGCTCCAATCATAATGCCTATTTACATCACCTTCAAGGTATTTTAAGGAGCATGTATAAAAATTAATTTCTCCTTCTTTGAATGTCAGATTCAGTCTTATCGCACGGTCGGGCTTCCTTTCATCAACAGAATAACTGCCAAACATTAAAAAATGTATCCTCAAAGTCAGATTATGGAAGCAAATAAGTAAATGCTTTCCCCAGCTTTTAAAATCAATAATTTTTTTGTTCAATAAAACCCCCTGGTCCACAGTGGTGTTACCACTCACCGAAATTATCTTTTTCCCTGCAAATTTTGAGAGGGCTTCTTTCGCTAAAAATATAGAAGGTCCTTCTGGCATATGATCAGGCGGTTTTTGATTTTTTAGTAGCTAAACTAGCCTTAAGCATTTCCATCAAATCATCACTTTGCTTATGTACTACCTTCAACTTTGAAGTGGAAATTCTCTTACCCTTTGATTTTTCCATAATCCGCTTCAGGAGTTTTTCCGCGTAGGTATCTTTATATTCTTCAATGTTGAATTTCTCCGTGAGCTGCTCTACCAATTTATTCGCCATATCCATTTCTTTGGTCTTGGTTTTTGAAACCGGTGGCAAATTTAAATCTGAAGTCTCCCTGATTTCCTGGCTAAAACGGATACGATTAAGTACGATTACATTCTGGTAAGGTTTAAGTATGGCTAAACCCTCCTTATTCCGTAATACAAAAGTTGTAACCCCAACCTTGCCGGAAGCTTGCAATGCATCCCGCAATAATGCATATGCTTTCATGGCTGCTTTATCCGGCTCCTGGTAATAGGGCTGTTCATAATATAGACTGTCTATTTCCCGTTGGTCTACAAAATTCACGATTTCTATCATTTTGGTTTTAACAGCATCAGCAGCTTCAAAATCTGCAGCTTCCAATATCACATAGCCACTATCCAGCTTATATCCCTTTACAATATTTGCGTATTCTATCTCCTTACCCGTACTTTCATTAACACGCATAAATTTAATGTTTGAGTGATCCTTACTATCCAGCATATCTAAATCAAGGGAACTTTCCTGCACTGCTGAAAATAATCTAACCGGGATATTGATTAACCCGAAGCTGATAGAGCCTGTCCAAATAGGTCGCATGTTATTGAAATTTTAATATTACTAATCTGAATCTCTGGTATATACCTCCCCCTTATAAGGATGGATAGAGGAATGATAGGTGTAATTGGCAATATGTAGCAGGAAATAAGTCATTATATCACACCAGCATATTTCTTTCTTAAAAATTTCAATTTCGGGAAATGTTCCCTTCTGACAACTGTTTTCCTTATCATACAAATACTTTCCATTGTTCTGCTTACACCATTTTTCAAATACAAGTAATTCCTTCGGATGTGAAAAAACAATCTTAAAATGTGTTTCTTCAGTAACTGATTTTAAATCATCATTTACATAGTGGTGATACTTATGGCGATGACGGATTATTTTAGCGATATACATCATTATACTTGCTTTATTTTAAGCTACTAATCTGAAATTAATATTCCTTATTATAATTGTTAATTACATTTTCCAAATCAATTCCCTTACCTAATACTCGCTTGAATAAATCCCCTTCACTTTCTACTCTTTCCATGGCATTATAAATGGTAAAGTCGCTCATCTTCAAGCCCTTTTTCACCTCATCCCACCGGAGTGGCATAGAAACTGTGGCACCCGGTTTGGGTCTTAAGGAGTACGGTGCTGAAACTGTTGCCTGTGCCCTGTTCTGCAAAAAATCAATATACATTTTCCCCTTTCTAGCCTTCACTATTCTCTCAATACTGGTAAATGCAGGAATTTCTCTTTGAACCAATGTGGCAATAATCCGTGCAAACTCCTTTGATTGTTCATAGGTATAATTTGCACCCATTGGAATGTAAACATGTATGCCTGTTGATCCGCTTGTTTTTGGAAAAGAAGCAACACCCATGCTCTCCAATACTTGCCGAGTAATATTTGCCGCCTCTATTACCTGATCAAAAGTATTGTCGGCTGGATCCAAATCAATAATGCACCAGTCCGGAAAATCTTCTCTATCCACTTTACTATGCCAGGGATTCATTTCAATGCACCCTAAAGTAGCCATGTACAGCAAACTTGCTTCATCCTTTGCCACCAAATATTTTCTTAACCGGTCATCCGTTTCACTTTTGTAATCAAAAGTTTCAATCCAATCAGGTGCGGTACCAGTTACATCCTTAAAATAAAAACTTTCGCCCTCAATGCCGTTTGGATGGCGATTCATAGATTGTGGCCTGTCTTTCAAATAAGGTAAAATATAGCGCGCAACCTGATAGTAATAATTCAGCATATCACGCTTTGTAAGTTTTTCTTTAGGCCAATAAATCTTATTAAGGTTAGTAAATTTTATTTCGTGTTTCCGTATTGTTCGCAACTGCGTTTCCTCATCAGGGTCTAAAAAGGTTTTACTATCCTTCCCTCTTTTTGGCTTTTTTATTTCTTTTGGCTCTTGTTCCTGAGCTACAATTTCATTGGTAGTAACTTTTTGCTCTGCCGTAACATCTGCGGCATTTTTATCCGTTCGCATACCTGCAAAAGATGGATGACGCATAACACCTTCGCTGGTCATTTCAGTAAAGTTTACTTCACACACCAATGCTGGATTCATCCAGACGGCTGCTGCTTTTGGAGGATTATTTCTGAAGCGGGAAGGCTTATTGATGTCTGGTACTTTTTCGAAAGGTGAAGTTTCACGGATATAAGGTTTAAACTGTTTGATCATTTCCAATTGCTGCTTATCGGTAAAACCGGTTCCCGCTTTTCCTGTATATATCAGCTTCCCCTTTTCAAAAACCCCAAGTAACAAGGAGCTGAATGATTTGGATGAATCCAAATTTTTTGTATAACCGCCAATAACCATTTCCTGACCCCTTTTTGCCTTTATTTTTAACCAGTCCCTTGAGCGATTACCCGCTATATATAAACTGTCTGATTTCTTTGCCATTATCCCTTCTAATCCCATCTGCCTAGCGGTTTCAAAAAATTCAATTCCGCTTACCTCAAAATTTTCACTGTAGCGAATGATATTATTTTCAGGAATTATTTGTTTTAAAATAGTTCTTCTTTCACTCAGTGGTAAATTCATCAGATCCTTACCATTCAACCAAAGCAAATCAAACAGATAGAAATAAATTCCCCCATCTCCTTCACTTCGCCAGTTTTGCAAAGCGCCAAAATCTGATTTTCCGCCTTCACCCAAAACCACCACTTCACCATCAAGTACTGCATGAATATTCCACTCTTGAATGGCATTTACTACCGGATAAAATTTTTCGTTGAAAGATTTATCATTTCTCGATTTCAATTCTACAATCTTGCCATTACAAAATGCAACTGTACGGTAGCCATCCCACTTTATTTCATATTGCCAACCTGCTTTATCAAATGGTTCATCCACCATGGTGGCAAGCATGGGTACCAATTGAATTGGAAACGGCCTTTGCTTTCCGCCTGCAGTCCTGCCTTTTGGAATGGGTTCCTTTTCGGGACTTTCATCTTTTACCTTTGTTGGGTTTACTTCCCGCCCCTTCGCAGGTAAGGAAATCCTTTTGCCCTCTATTGAAGTTTTTTTCTCAGGCTTTTCCCTTCTTTCAATTTTAGAAGACCCTTCTAATTCAACAAGGGTTTTATTGGAAATAACCGATTTATCCATTAATGTTATATCAGCTTCCGAAACGTATTTATCTTTAATTTTAAATAGTAGCCAGGCATTCTCTGCTTTTCCATTGGTTTTTACAAGGGCAAACTCACCTTTCAACTTTTTACCATGTAAAACAACATGCAATTTTCCGGCAGGTATTCCCTTTTGTAACGCCTTATCCTGCCCTGATTTATCCATGCCTCCCGCATCCGTTAGATCATAAAAGCCTTCATCCCAAACCATAACGGTACCGGCCCCGTATCCACTTGGAATTATCCCTTCAAAGGTTCTGTAATCAAAGGGGTGGTCTTCCACCATCATGGCAAGGCGTTTAACTGAAGGGTCGGTTGAAGGTCCTTTAGGAACGGCCCAGCTTTTTAGCACCCCTTCCATCTCCAACCTGAAATCATAATGCAAACGTGAAGCCTGATGCTTTTGAACCACAAAGCGCAGTTTATTACTTTCCGGCCTACCCCCGGTAGGCTCCGGGCTTACTTTAAAATTTCGCTTCTCTTTGTATTGGGTAAGTGCCATTGGTAACTCCTTTATCTTTATGCCAAACCTGCATTACCGCATACCAAACGGTTCAGGGTTATTAAATTATTAATTGCATCACCCATGGTATTGTTGAAATAAACAAAAACAGTTTTACCCTCTTCAATCCACCCATTTATATTGGCTGCATACTTATTCAGAAAATCTTCAGAATAGCCATCCCGGTAATTACCCGTTGGGCCATGAAACCTGTTATATATGAAATCACCATTACAACTGTTTAAAAAAGGTGTTCGGGATTTTGGGATATCGTGACCAACCATTGCAATATTATAAGCTTTCAATAACTCGAAAATTTCATTGTGGTACCATGATTCATTTCGAAACTCAGTAGCAACCTTCCACTCATTTGCAGTGTCAGTTTCTTTAATGCAGCTGAAAAGTTTGTCTAATTGACAAGTGCAATCCTTACCCAACCCTGGTGGTAATTGAATGAGTAAACATCCCTTCTTTCCACCTATAAAATTGATCGCTGTAAAAAATGAAAACACATCCTCTTTTCT
>Ga0116158_10001045_pt1 | contig 25559 bp, 20 predicted proteins | sample AD_UKC052_MetaG_FD_89883 | JGI IMG/M metagenome (GOLD analysis project Ga0116158, IMG submission 89883) | Active sludge microbial communities of municipal wastewater-treating anaerobic digesters from USA - AD_UKC052_MetaG | ecosystem: Engineered > Bioreactor > Anaerobic > Digestate | place: USA... | reverse complement strand
TTCTTAAGGTAAAGGAACTTTAAAAACAATGCGCTTTTAGAACCCGAATACCGCAAGGTTATGGGTAGTACATCTGTATTTAAGCATTTTATATGTAGTTCAATCGGTTGGGAGGCGAGCGGCATTTGAAGGTTTACGACGGGTGATGAATGGGGCAGACCAAGCATAAGATTTTTCGAAATTATCGAGCTATATTTGAGCAGTAAAGAAATAGGTTTAATAGCTCGCCTGGAGCTGGTTCAATATTTAAAGGGAAAATAGTAATATGCTGAAGTCCAGAATAATACGTCTTCTATCGTTAGCAGTTCTTATGGGGTTGGTTTATTTTCTATTTAACACCGTAAGGGCAACCTATACACCCAACTTATCGGTGGCTCCAGATTCTCTTGTGTTTACACGTGGATGCGTAGAACCCGATTCTTCCTGTTTTAGAATACTCCTTAAATTTCCGGTTGTTCAGGGGAAAAGGGCTGCCCGAATTCAAAAGATGATAGCCTACGACTACCTGAAACTTTTATCGGACAGCACAAAGGTAAAGGGAGTTAACCAGTTTAAGGAAGTTCTTACCCGGTTAACCGAAAGCTATGATAGTGCTTATGTTGATTACCTATCGTTATTTCCTGGCAGCAATGGCATTTCGTGGTATTTAAATGCCGATTACGACGTCCTGTTGAATGATGGAAAAGTGTTGACCATCCAGTACCGCTACGAAGATTACCTTGGGGGAGCACATGGAATGTATGGCTATCATTACCAAAACATAGACCTGCGTAAGTCCAGACCGCTCAGCCTTAATGATATTGTAAGCAACCCCAAGCAATTTTCCGAATTGGCCGAAAAACTCTTTAAGGGTAGGGTAGGGGTTGATCATTTGAATGGCTACTGGTTTGAAGGAGGAAAATTCAGCCTACCCAGGGAGTTTGGACTTAGCGAAAATGGAATAGTGCTTCACTACAACGTGTATGAAATAGCCAGCTTTGCCGATGGGGATTTGGTCTTTGAAATTCCATACTCCAGCATGGGGGGGATGCTTTCAAAACGATTCAGGTACCTAGCCGAAGAAGGTAAATAAAAAACGCCTCGATTGTGGGAGGCGCAAAGTGCAGTTCATGGAAAATTAAGCCTTTCTTACTGCAGGGCATTTACATGCTTTTGTATGGAACTCTTAAGATTTGCAGCTTTATTCCTATGAATAATATGCTTTTTGGCAAGTTTGTCGAGCATTGATGAAACCTTGGGAAGCATCTCTATTGCTTCTGCCTTGTTAGTGGTGTTACGTAAAGCTTTCAGGGCGTTACGTGTAGTTTTGGCATAGTAGCGGTTGTGAAGCCTTCGGGTTTCGGTTTCCCTGATTCGTTTTTCTGCTGATTTGTGATTTGCCATATCCGTTTATAAATAGGTTCGTTATTCGTAGCCCGTAGCGGAATCGAACCGCTGTTACCAGGATGAAAACCTGACGTCCTAACCCCTAGACGAACGGGCCTTACTCTAAGTAGCATATTGCCTACCAAGGCGGGTGCAAAGGTAAGTGAATTTTTATTTTCTACAAATAAATGGGAAAAAATTTATGCTGTTTTTACTTAAAAGCATAGCGAACCGAAAGGCCTGCATTAAACCAAATACCGGGCGATTCTATGAGGTTCAGGATAGGCAGAATATCCAAGCTGATGCAAATGGGAGCATCGGGGAAAGTAAACTCCAATCCAATTGCCCCATCAACGCCTAGAAACACATCATCGCCCCTGTCGTTGGCAAATGGATTATTCTTGTTGGCATCAGCCGTGGCAAAGTGAGCGCCAAACCCGTAGTACCAGTTGAGTCCTGGAGCACTGGGAATCCGGTTATGTAATTCGTAAAGGCCGGTAATCCCAATTCCACCCCAGCCAAACGAAAGGATGCCGTCAACAGCTGTTTTACTGCCAAAAAAATGTTTAACCGTGATACCCGAAGGGTATCCGCCTCGTAATCCCAAACCGGTTTTGTAGTCCTGCGCTCTTGCGGTTGTTACCGCCATTATAAGCGCTAGCGATACCACTATTACTCTTGCTATTTTCATGTGCTTTTATTTTGGTTAGTTAATATGTGTTGTAAAAGTAGGAACAATATCCTATAACAGGATATCTTTAACAAAGTTTAAATCATCGTGCTATTTGTAAAGCCAACCCGTTAAGGTTTAAACCCGAAAAGTTCCCCGAAGTCATCAGCAACAGGTTGGCATTTTCCCAATTCATGCCGTTAAGTTTTTCAACCATTTCGCTTGCCGAAATGCACACATCTGGTATAGGCTGTCCAAAAGCATCCCGCACCTCGTTAATGTTTAATGGAGGTAAATTTTTGTGTTCCACTGTAACCGGGTCAAAGTAAACTATCGGCACCGCAACACCTGAGAAAACATTACGGTACTGGCTCATAAAATTTATGTTCAAGCTGCTAAAGGTGTGCAGCTCCAGGCAGGCAACCAGCTTACGATTGGGGTATTCCTCCAGAACAGCGCCAATAGTGGCGGCAACTTTTGATGGCGAGTGGGCAAAATCGAGAAAAACTGTGGAGTTTGCTCCTTCGGCTAGTCGTTGCAGTCTTTTTGCAGCTCCCTTGAAGGTGGAGATTGCCCGGTAAAAATTCGATTCGCTAACTCCAAGTTTTAAGCATACAGCCTTAGCAGCGCTAATGTTCTGCATGTTATGGCGACCAAAAATTTTTAAGGGGTAGCATGCCTGCTCGGTAACCAGCTGGCAGCCAACGTTGGGCTCGATTCGGTAAGGATGTGTTGTGTACGGAATCAACTCCAGGTCTGAACGTTTTGTGGAGCTTACTACCCCTGCTACCTCATCATCCTCGCTACAGTAAACTAGCGTTCCGTTTGGCTCAATACAGCTGATGAAACCCACAAATTGATCACGGTAATTTTCAATGGTAGGGAAGACGTTAAAATGGTCCCATGCAATACCCGAAATAACTGCAATGGTTGGCTTGTAAAGATGGAATTTCGGGCGTGGGTCCACAGGTGAGGTCAAATATTCATCGCCCTCAAATACTGCCAGGTTGGTTTGGTTGTTAAGTCCAACCATATTATCAAATCCCTCCAGCTGGGCTCCCACCATATAATCGAAATCAAAGCCAGCCTGCTGCAACACATGCATTACCATCGAGGTGATGGTGGTTTTTCCATGGCTGCCACCAATAACTACCCTGGTTTTTCCCCTGGTTTGCTCATAGAGGTACTCCGGATAGGAGTATATTTTCAAACCAAGCACTCGGGCTTTTTGCAACTCAGGATTTTCTGAACTGGCGTGCATGCCCAGCACGACGGCATCAATATCGGGCGTTAACCTTTCCGGATACCAGCCAATCTCTGACGGGAGTAGCCCATGCTGTTTTAACCTGGAGAGTGAAGGTTCGAAAAATTCATCATCCGAACCGGTAACCTCGTATCCCTTTTGTTTCAACGCAATTGCCAGGTTGTGCATGGCGCTTCCCCCAATGGCAATGAAGTGTACTCGCATGTTTTAAAAATGTGTGGTGGTTGATAGAGCCAAATGTAGAATTTATATTTTGAAAAGTAGTAATCTTAGGTTGGTGAGTGGCTGCTTTATGTAGGTGTAAGCTGATTCTGATAAATATTAAAGCCCCGCAAGTGCGAGGCTTTAACGTACCCGGGGCGGGAATTGAACCCGCACAGCCGCAATGGCTACAGGATTTTAAGTCCTGCGTGTCTACCAATTCCACCACCCGGGCATTTTCGGTATTAAACTTAAAAAGTTCAAAGTGCAAAACTTTGAACTTTAATAAAGAACTGAGCGGAAGACGAGACTCGAACTCGCGACCCTAACCTTGGCAAGGTTATGCTCTACCAACTGAGCTACTTCCGCAAAATTTTCAAAAATCTACTACAAACTGGCAACCCTTATCCGCCGGTAGTCGGATTATGCCCTACCAGCTGAGCTACTTCCGCAAGACTTTCAAATATCAACTAATCCGTCTGCGACCCTTATCCGCCGGTAGTCGGATTATGCCCTACCAGCTGAGCTAGTTCCGCAAGACTTTCAAATAATAGTCTTCTCTACTGTTGAATTGCCTTGCAAAAATATACTGCCCAATTGAAATTTACAAATAAATGTGAAAAATTTTAAGTGTATGAGATGTCCTCTTAGGCACGGATGGTTTGTTCCCTGTTGATTTTACGCACATCGTTTACTACCATTTAACCGGCTGTTCAGCCCCACCAAGCCCGGTTATAGAAACTAACGCATACCTTTTTTTGTGAGCACAAGTGTTAATCCTTTAAGTCGGGTTCAAAGAATACCCATTGAATGGTTGAGATTTCCTGCGTAAGCGCTTCTTCACATGCATTAATATTGCTAATGAGCTGATTTATGTTATCTGTAGCTTTCATTTTTGCTTTTACAGCAACCATTACCTGCGGTCCAAGTTGAATGGTGATCAGGTTGAATATCTTTTCTACCTCTGGTCTTGATTCGATTAGTTTCCTGATTTTATTGCTGGTTTCGTCATCCACGCTTTGCCCAATCAGTAAACCTTTTACCTTAACTGCCAAAAAGCAGGAAACTATCACAAGCAAAATGCCTATACCAATGCTACCTGCTGCATCATAAATGGGGTTGCCGGTTGCAATAGATAGTATTACCGCAACGAGCGCCAGGGTAAGCCCTAGAAGGGCTGCAATATCTTCGCTTAGAACAACTACCAGCTCGCTCTGGCGGCTAGTTTTATACCATTTCCACAACGATTCTCCATGTCTAACCTTACGTATTTGCTTTAAGCAACCGTATAGGGAGATTGATTCCAAAACCATGCTTACCACGAGAACGATTATAGCCACATTGGTATTCCTTAGCCCTTCGTGTGCGCTAACCTTATGAATGCCCTCGTAAACCGAAAAGAGTCCTCCCATGCTGAACAGTATCAGGGCAACGATAAACGACCAGAAGTATATTTCCTTTCCGTATCCTAAAGGATGTTCGGGATTGGGTTTTTTTCTGGATGCCTTTAAACCCCAGAATAGCAGCCCCTGGTTGGCACAATCGGCGAATGAGTGAATGGATTCCGCCATCATCGCACCCGATTTGGTTACTACTGCCGCAATCGTTTTGGTAATTGCAATTCCCAGGTTCGCCAAAAGGGCTAGCAGAATAGATTTAACCGACTCGTTTTGATGGGACATCTTGCCTGAATTTTGCCGCATAGTTAGCAAAAAATGGAGTAACCCGAGCTATTTTTTAGACTTTTTAGAATGATAAACTTTTTGGCTGAAACATTTATTGCCTATACATCTATGTTCTAAAAGTTTACAGGAGTTCTTATATTCCCTATAATTCGGCATATCGGATTATTTTTCTTACTTACCAGGTTACTCCGGAATAGCCACGCATTGAATGTTTTTATTCCGATGCTGCCAGTTTTGGTAGAGCAATTCTTTTGACTTAATGCTAAAACTCAGGTATACATTTATACTTGTATTACTTGTATTATGTGACTGCTTCAACAGGAGTTTCTGAGCATAAGAGCTGTTGCAGTATGTATGTGCTTTGTTTTTACTTATTTTTGTTGAACCTTTTCGCTGGTTAACCGGCGAGGGCCATTGTAAGCATAATGGTAAAGCTACATTTAAAATGTGTTGCGGTAATTTAATCGGCCGGATAACATTACATTATTTGTTCTGTAAAATTTTACTCCCGAGTGAATGAAAACTTTAGGACTAATACCTGCCAGGTATGCCTCCACCCGGTTTCCGGGTAAGCCTCTGGCAATTATTGCAGGAAAGCCAATGGTGCAATGGGTTTACGAAAGAGCATCAGGTGTTTTTGACCATTGTTACGTGGCTACCGATGATCAAAGAATTGTTAATGTTGTTCAGGGTTTTGGCGGACAATCGGTTATAACATCCGAACACCATCGCAGCGGGACCGACAGGTGTGCCGAAGCAATGGAAATACTCCAGAATAGCCTAAATATTTCGTTTGATGTAGTTGTCAATGTTCAGGGCGACGAGCCTTTTATTCAACCGGAGCAGCTGCAGAGAATTACAGAGTGCTTTAGCGACAGAACGGTTCAAATTGCCACGCTGGTTAAGGCCTTTGGTAGTAATGAAGATATTTTTAATTCAAACGCTCCTAAGGTAGTTGTTAGCACAGAGGGCAATGCCATATACTTCAGCCGTTCGGCTATCCCCTTCGTCAGGGGGAAGGCTCAGGCCGAATGGCAGCTGGCCCATAGGTTCTTTAAGCATATTGGGCTTTACGCCTACCGACCCGATATCCTCAGGCAAATAACCCGCTTGCCCCAATCATCGCTGGAGTTGGCCGAATCGCTCGAACAGCTACGATGGATTGAGAACGGATTTACCATTCGTGTGCTGGAAACCGACCAGGAAACGCTCGCCGTTGATACTCCCGATGATTTAAACCGGGTTAAGGAGTTCGCCATGAAATTGCTAAACCAGCCGGATAAAAGGGATACGAAGCAGCAGCCATCGGCCTGATTGCATCCCACCATGCAAGTTGGTTTGCTGGAGAAGCATTAGGTAATGTATTTTTTGATTTGTTGCCATCATAGCGGTGGCTCATAGGCATATCCATTTTTTTTGAATACCTTTGCGCTTCAACAGTAAATGTGCATGGAGAAAATAAGAAACTTTTGCATCATAGCCCATATTGACCATGGAAAAAGCACCCTGGCCGACAGGTTGCTCGAGCTAACTCACACCCTGTCGGAGCGCGAGCAGCAGGATCAGGTGTTGGATAGCATGGACCTTGAAAGGGAAAAGGGAATAACCATTAAAAGCCATGCCATTCAGATGGTTTATCCTTACGGGAATGAAACATACACCCTCAACCTGATTGATACCCCTGGTCATGTGGATTTCTCATACGAGGTGTCGCGTGCCATTGCCTCGTGCGAGGGTGCATTGCTGGTTGTTGATGCCACGCAGGGTATTCAGGCCCAAACCATCTCCAACCTGTACCTGGCCATTAACCATGACCTGGAGATTATTCCGGTCATCAACAAGATTGATATGGATTCGGCTATGGTGGAGGATGTTAAAGATCAAATTGTTGACTTGATAGGTTGTAAGCGTGATGAAATTTTGGCGGTTAGCGCCAAAACTGGTTTTGGAGTCGATGCGGTACTGGAGGCTATTGTAAACCGTATTCCTCCTCCCAAGGGCGATCCTGAGGCCCCCCTTCAGGCCTTAGTTTTCGACTCTATGTTCAATTCCTTCAGGGGAATTATTGCCTACTTCAAGGTGGTTAACGGTACCATTCGAACGGGTGATAGGGTAAAGTTCGTAAATACCGGCTTTGAATACACCGCCGACGAGGTGGGAATTCTTCAGCTGAAGCTTCAACCCCGAAACCAAATCAGCGCGGGCGATGTGGGCTACATCATATCGGGTATCAAGGAGTCGTCGGAGGTGAAGGTTGGCGATACCATTACCCATGTTGACTCGCCATGCGACAAGGCAATTGCAGGATTCGAGGATGTTAAGCCAATGGTTTTTGCTGGTCTCTACCCGGTTGATGCCGATGAGTATGAGGACTTGCGCTCATCGCTCGAAAAGCTGAAGCTAAACGACGCCTCTCTCACCTTTGAGCCGGAGTCATCGCTTGCACTAGGCTTCGGATTCCGTTGTGGATTTCTTGGGCTGCTTCACATGGAAATTGTTCAGGAGAGGCTGTACCGTGAATTCGACATGGATGTTATTACTACCGTGCCCAACGTTTCGTTTCGTGTTCACACCACCAAGGGAGAAATAGTTGAGGTGCATAATCCCAGCGGATTACCAGGTCCAACCGTTATAGATTACATTGAAGAGCCGATTATAAATGCTCAGGTTATTACCAAGTCGGAGTATCTTGGAACCGTCATTAAACTTTGCATTGACCGGCGTGGGGTGCTGAAGAATCAAGTCTTCATTGCCTCGGATAGGGTGGAGCTCACATTCCGGTTGCCCCTCAGCGAGATTGTTTTCGATTTCTACGATAAGCTTAAATCCATTTCCCGAGGTTACGCCTCCTTCGACTATTTTCTGGATGGATACCAGGAAGCCAAGCTGGTTAAGCTCGACATCCTGCTCAACGGCGAGATGGTTGATGCGCTATCATCACTTATTCACATTGACCATGCCTACGATTTTGGCCGTAAAATGTGCGAAAAACTCAAGGACTTGATACCACGCCAGCAGTTCGACATTGCCATCCAAGCTGCCATTGGAGCCAAGATTATTGCCCGCGAAACAGTTAAGGCCGTTCGGAAGGACGTTACGGCAAAATGCTACGGAGGCGATATTACCCGCAAGCGTAAGCTGCTTGAAAAGCAAAAGAAGGGTAAAAAACGGATGCGCCAAATTGGGTCCGTTGAGGTTCCACAGGAGGCTTTTCTGGCTGTTCTTAAAATGGACTAAACTATTCCTGCGGTGAACAGCCACTCTGCACTTAGAAGGCTTGGATATACATCCGACCAGGCTGCCATCATGCGGCGTTACATTAGTGAGCAGCAGGGCTGGATAGCTCATCTGGAAAATTCCAGGCAGATAATCATTGAAAGTTTGCTGCGGCAAAAAGCCAAAACTGTGAGGATACTCGGAAGCGGCAACCTGCTCGATGTTCCTGTTGATGAGATTCTACAACATGGCAGCACGCTCCTTCTTACCGATATTATCCACCCACCCCAGGTAGTTAATAGGTTTTACGGTGCTAGCTCCGTATCTTTCGAAACGGTTGACCTTACCGGTGGCCTGGTCGATTTTATAGCCCAACGCCATGCCCGAAAGCTGACATTTTTTGAACTCGAGAACTTTATTAGGAACATCACCCTGCCCACGTTTGATGAGGATTTGGTTGTTTCGCTCAACCTTCTCAGCCAGCTAAACGATATTCCTATAGCCTATCTCAGGCATAAGGGGAAGCTGAGTAACGAGCAGCTCCACGAGCTTTCGGAACAGATTCAGCAAAGGCATGTTGACCAGCTTCCAGTGGGGCGCACGTTGCTGGTTTCCGACTACGAGGAGGAGTACTACGATGAAGATGGAAACCTGGTTGGCGCTAATCCAACTGTTTTTGTCAGAATACCCGGTTGCACCATCAGGGAGTGGAGCTGGCAGTTTGATACCCAGATGACCTACCATGAGGACTTTAAAACCGTGCTTCGGGTAACGGCTAGGCAGTGGTAGCTATTTGCGTAGAGAGTTTAACGTTATTCCTTTTTCTCCCAGCACTTTACCCAGTCGAGTTCAAGGGTGGCGGGAAGCAGGGAGTCGTCAACGCTTCCTTTAACTGCAGAAGTAAATACCATGTAGTAGGAGATACCGGGGTGGCGGTTGGGCTCAACCTTATACGGGATGCCGTTGATGGTCCATACAATGTTGTTCGAATCCCATTCAACACCAAAGATGTAGAAGTTCTCGCCTAGCTTTAACCCACCAATGGAGGATACCGATTTGGCTACTTTGCTCTTGCCGTTAGGCCAGAAGTAAGCTGCTGAAATGCCACTCGGCTTAGCGTTATTTTTCAGGAATACATCCACCTCTGGAAGCATCTCGTTGCCCACCAGGTAAAAGGCGTGGCTAATACCCTGCACACTGCTCATACGAACCTTTGCCTCAATTCTTCCTTCCTTAAGCCTGAAAGTGTGGCCGGTGTTGATTATACCCGAGGTATAGGCAAATGCTTTTGGAGTAAATCCAAACTTTTTATCCCATGCCAGCCCCTCGCTGGCCTCCTTGCGGGTAATAATCTTTAGGGTGCTGTTGCCAATTTCAATATTTCCCTTTTCGGTGTAGTTCTGGTTGTCGGTAGTAAAAGAGTACGGTTTGCCAACAAGGGCTTCGCCCCAAAAGAACTTCGTGAGCCACTTGTGGGGGTCAATATTTTTTGAGTCAAAATCATCGTAAAAAGCTAGGTTCCATGCTTTCAGGTCATCAAATTTATTGCTGCGGTTCAGCCGGAAGAACCATTTTATTTTTTCCGACGACTCCAGCTGCTTAAATTCCTGAAGGTTCTTGTAGGCATCGGTTTGCTCAAACTTATTCTTACTAAGCAGGTAGGCCTTACGGTTTTTAAAATCTTCGGTGCTAACCTTTTCGGATAGCTCGTTGTACCGCTTGAGTTGTTCGGAATTTTCAGTTTGAAAGTACTCTTTTAAATCATTCTCCTTTTCAAGTTTTAAATACTTTTTAATATCGGGATTACTTAGCAACTCCTTGAGTCTAAGTTCCTTCTGGTACTCTGCTGAGTTATCTTTTCTATACTGATTTTTTTTGGCTTGATAATCAGGAGTTGCAATGAATTGCTGCAATTCCTTTAGTTCCTTTACCAGCTGGGAATGCTCCATTTTCTGGTAAAAATCGGGGGTTTCGGATTTGGCTATTTTGAGGAAGTTTCTGATGGAGTGGCTGCGGGAAAGTTTTTTTAGCTCCTGCTCCTCCCTTTGTTCAGGCGATTCGGAGTATTTAATGGCCTCAACCTCCTTTTTTACGGTGAGGTACTCCTTGGTTGCTTCCCAACTTTTAAGCTCTTCAAAGCGTTTATAATCATCCGATTGGGCAAACTCAACCCATTCGTAGTATTCGACCTCAAGCGCCTTGCGATTCGATTCAACCTCTTCTGTGCTCTTGAACCTGCCAAAAAGGCGGTTGGAGAATACTTTTAATTTTGACGGGGTAGCCATTGAGTCGGTTTTTGGTTTAGCTGCTAGTGCTGAATTGGGATAAACTTGAAGGGGATTTTCAGGTGGTCGGCAAAATCCTCACCGGCTTCCACCATATCCTCATCATCCTCCATGTAAAGCCAGTTGACAACCACGGGATAGCCTTTACGGTGGATGTCGCGAAATCTTTCGAGTATTCGGAGTATCATTTTTGACGAGGAGGTGTTGTAGTAGTCAAAGTTCATGCTGACCTCGGTTTGCTGGTTGGGATTGTCAACGTAGTTGTCGATCCATTCAAGAATAGGAGCGTAAAAAGTGTTAACATCCTCCGGTAGAGAATTTCCTGAAAACTCAATTATGGAGCTGTCTCTGTCCAGCACAACACGAGGTGTTTCAAGGGTGGGTTCAATAATAATTTTATCCATACCGGCATTCAATTTCAGCTACCTAAAGGTAAGAATATTTTTTTTACAATGCAAAAAACAGCCAAAAAAGCATTTTACGCTACAAATATATGCGTAAATAGATTTTTGGTTGCAGTACCCAGGCTAAAAAATAAGCTTGAACCCCTTTCCTCTAACGTTGATAATTTCGATGGTTGGATCATCGGCCAGGTATTTTCGGAGTTTTGTGATGTACACATCCATGCTGCGGGCGTTAAAGTAGCTGTCGTCCACCCAGATGGTTTTCAGCGCAAAATTACGGTCGAGCAGCGAGTTTTTGTTGATGCAAAGGTATTTTAGCAGCTCGCTCTCCTTGGTGGTAAGCTTGCGTACCTCGTCGTCGAGCTGTAGGGTTTGCTTGGTAGCGTCGAATAGGTAGCGGCCAATCTGGAAGGAGCTTTGCTCGCTGTCGGGCGAATCCTTACGGGTGCGGCGGAGTATGGCTTCGATACGCATCAGCAGCTCTTCAATGCTGAAGGGCTTGGTCATGTAGTCGTCGGCACCTATTGAGAATCCTTCAATTACATCTTCTTTGAGCGATTTGGCCGTAAGGAAAAGGATGGGCATGGCGGGATTAGCCATCCTAATTTCTTTGGCCAGTGTAAATCCATCCTTAATGGGCATCATTACGTCAAGTATGCAGATATCGTAGTAGTTATTCTGAAAACCCCGGTAGGCTTTTTCGCCATCCTTGTAAAGATCTACATCGTATTCCTTGGCCTGGAGGTACTCTTTAAGCAGAAACCCCAGGTTTTCATCATCTTCGGCCAGCAGCACTCGAATTGTTCTTTTTTCCATGATTGTAATGGATTTTGGTTTATGGTTTTACTTTTTTTCTGAAGGGCCATTCCATGGCAAAAATATTGAGAACAGGCTACCCTCGCCAGGGGTGCTTTCAACCCAAATTCGACCCCCATGTGCCTCAACAATTTTTTTCACATAGCTCAGTCCAAGTCCAAAGCCCTTCACGTTGTGAATGTTACCACTAGGTACGCGGTAAAACTGATCGAATATTTTTCGCAGGTTTTCCCGGCTAATGCCAATTCCGTTGTCCTGAAATGTTACCACTATCCCGTCAGTGCTATTCTTGGTAAAAATAGTTATTTCGGGATTGCCCTTTTTGTACTTCACGGCATTGTCGAGGAGGTTGTTTACCACGTTGGTTATATGCACCTCATCGGCTAACACCACCGGTTTATCGGATTCGAGCTCAAGCTTAAGCACCCCGTTTTCGGATTGAAGCTGGAGGGCAAAGTTGTTGGATACCCGCTTGATAATTTCGTGGACGTTCACCTCCTTGAGCCGAAGTTTTAGCTTGGCTTTCTCAAAGATGGCCATTTGTAGCACCTTTTCCACCTGCAACCCGAGCCGTTTGCTCTCGTCGGCAACCAGGGTGCCAAGGTAGTCTAAATTTTTTCGTTCAAGCGGTATAGATTTGTCGTTGAGCATTTGCGCTGCCAGCGAAATGGTGGAGATGGGCGTTTTTAGCTCGTGCGTAAGGTTGTTGACGAAATCGTTTCTTATCTCCGAAATTTTTTTCTGCTTGAATATGATGTAAAGGGTTACGCTAAAGGTGAAGACAATTAGAAAGGTGAGCGCCAGCGATGAAAGGGTGATTCGACCCAGCGAGTTGAGCAGGTATGTCTTCTGGTTGGGGAAGTAAAGGGTAAGGAAATACCTGCGTGCAAAGAAATCGTTTGGGAAAAGCTTATCCTTTAACACAAGACCTTTGAAATCGGCCTTAAACTTAGGGCTGGCATAAATGGTGCTATCCCTTTCGTTGGTTATCCTGTACTCGTAGCGAGCTTTTATTCCCTTGCGTAGCAATTCACGGCGCACAATAGAGTCGAGCTGTACCTGCGAAATGCGCTCCTGAATGGGCAGCTCCACCCGAATCATCTTGTCAACAATGTTCTCCACAAAAATGGTCTTGTTAACCAGCTTCTCATCGAGTCCCAGGTCAATATTTTTCAAATTTTTACCCTTCGATAGGCTGGGTATATGCAGGTCGCCGTTGTTGATGCTCACCAAGCTGCTGTCCCATAACTTCTTGGTGATGGAGGGTATTTTCACAGAATCAAGGCTGCTGAAGGTGAGCACCTGCTGGTTGATTTGCTTGGTCCGAATCCCGCTTTTTGTTTTGTTCAGAATGTTTTGCTGGTAGTCTAGCCTGGCGCTGCTTTTGGTGTTGACCGAGTAGTATGGCTTTATCTCGTCAATTACCTGAAAAACTGTTTCCTGCTTTTCAACCTCATCAATAATTCGCTCCATGGCAAGGCTTGCCGTTTGAACAAATTGCTCCTCCTTTATCTGCAGGGCGACCCCTATCCACCTCGACTGTAGGAATATCAGGCCGATAGATGCGATGGCAATAACTACTGTTAGAATCCAAAGTAATTTTCTGCTCATAAAAACAAAGATAACGGGAATGATTTTGAAGGGTGTTACCTTAACACAGTTTAACAAAGGTTTTGTTGGTGGTAGCCTTGGACTTGTGGGTTAGCGCTGAGAATTTGGAGACCAGCAACTTGTTTACTCCGGACAAAAGGGTTCACTTATTTTTATTTTTGATGGGTTAATGGTAATGGCTGCCTGTATGCCCTGAAAGCCCCTGAGACAGGCGGATAGGATTTTTACTTCAGCTTCTGCAGCATTTCCGTTTATTTCAACTATATAGTCAACATTTGGTAGCTGGCCAACTACAAGACCATTGCTGCTTCGGTTTGGAAAAAGAGAGACAATTAAGCCTGGTTTGCTTGTTCTGTCGGTAAACGAGGATACACCTATGAGCTGTTCTAACTCGGCATTTCTAACCAACCTTAAGCCACAATGGTTGCTAGCAGCCCAGAGTAGTTTATTTAGGTTAAGCGTGGTGGACAGTGCAATAAACATAAAAGGCCTGCCCTGCTCAACAGTAAGTATTTCCTTCTTTTTTGCCGGCATTTTAGCTTACTAGTCTAGCACAAATATAACCCTGTTTTTAAACAATCTTACCGAACCCCTAAATTTATCTTAACGAAATCGGACGGTGTTGGAAGCTGAATGCGAACGGGTTAATTTTTAGCATTTCTGAATTTCAACTCCTCGCTTACCCTATTCCCGACCAACCGTTAGCCTTCTAACCATCGGGAATTTGAATAGGTTTTAGCAACTTTTCCCAAAGTTGTCTTATGGTAGCTGGCTGGAGTGATATGAACTTGATTTTTCTTTTATTTTGAAATAACTTTGAATGGGAAAGGTAAATATTCGTGCTATCATGCCGGGCTTTCAATCACGATATTTTGTAACGATAAGTTTACTAATAACACTAGTAGCAATGGAATCGTCATGTAAAGGGCAAACGGGTGGAAGTAGTAGGGGAGTTGACCGTCAACCTGCAGTTGCCGGATCGTTCTACCCAGCCTCCAGGGAGCAGCTGGTAAAGGATTTGCAGGGTTATTTTGATGCGGCTGAGGTTAGCCTTACATCTCAACCAATAGCTTTAATAGTTCCCCATGCCGGGTACGTTTTCTCCGCGCCTGTTGCAGCTGCAGGTTTTAAGCAGCTCGATAGGGAAAGGAAGTTTAAGCATATTTTTTTGATTGGCTCCAGCCACACCATGTACTTCAACGGTGTATCAGCATATACCCAAGGTCATTTTATCACCCCCCTTGGGCGTGTTAAGGTTGACGACCTGGCAAAGGAGCTGGCCGATAGGTACGATTTTATCAACGACGATCCCATGCCCCACGAGCGGGAGCATGGGCTGGAGGTGCAGCTCCCCTTTCTCCAGTACTGGCTTAAGCATGAATTCTGCATTGTTCCTCTTATCATCGGTGGTGAATCGCAAAGTACCAGCACCCTGCTCGCCGAAGTTCTTGCCCCATACCTAAACGAGGAAAACCTGTTTGTAATAAGTTCAGACTTTTCGCATTACCCGACATATGCTGAGGCCACAAAATCCGACAAAAGCATGGCCGATGCAATTGTTTCGAACTCGTCTTCAGCATTCATGAAAGCTAAGCTGAACTCTGAAAACTCTGGTGCTGACAATCTGGTTACCGCCATGTGTGGTTGGACTTCGGGGCTAACCCTGCTGAAGATGACCGAAAAAATTAAAGGGATTACCTACCAACCCCTCATCTACATGAATTCGGGTGATTCGCCATACGGCGAAAAAGATAGGGTAGTGGGTTACTGGGCCATTGCTGCCGTGAGGGAAAGCAATAGGTCTGGTGATTTTTCTTTGACCGAAGAGGACAAAATGGAGCTGCTTAAGCTGGCGCGTAAAACCATTACCGACCACCTCAACGGCTTAAAGCCAACACCTCCCGATTTGCAGAACCTGAGCGCTAACCTGAAGACCAATGCCGGTGCATTTGTTACTCTTCGCAGGGACGGACAGCTTAGGGGTTGTATTGGCAGCTTCTCCACTACTACTCCACTCTACCAGGTGGTTATGGCCATGGCCGTTGCTGCCGCTACGGAGGATTACCGTTTTCCCCCTGTAACCCGTAATGAGCTTGGTGAAGTTGAAATTGAAATTTCGGTGCTTACCCCAATGAAAAAAATTAGCAGCATTGACGAGATAGAGCTGGGCAGGCATGGCATATACATCCGGAAAGGCGGACACTCCGGAACATTTCTCCCACAAGTTGCCGCCGAAACAGGCTGGAGCCTTGAGGAATTCCTTGGCCATTGTGCACGCGACAAGGCTCTTATTGGCTGGGACGGATGGAGGGATGCCGAGATTTTTACCTACGAGGCCATTGTGTTTGAGGAAAAGGATTTTAAAATGAATTAAATCTGCCGGTTATGAATATGCCCTACCATTTACTGCTGATTGGCATGGGCATTGGCGTAGCTTACATTATGGGCAGCTTGCTGGTTTACCTAGGCATACTATCCAAAAACCTTCATCGTAAAATTTGGAACTACACCCTTCTGGCTGTATTCCTGGGTTGTGTAGCGCTGGGCCTGCTGCTGGCCATCCAAATTAACTTTAAGCTTGATTGGCCCTTTGTTTCCGTTGCCCTGAAATGGCATGTTAACCTTGGTATTGCCATGAGCCTGGTGGCTGCAATCCATATATTCTGGCATGTGAGGTACTTTACGGGAACAAACAGGAAATGCCATGGAAAAATCAAACAAAAAGAACCTCCAATTTGGGTTACATCCTACGAGTTGGGCATTCTGGCATTTGCCGCAGGGCTTGCCTCCATTTCATTTCAGATACTAATTCTGCGACAGGTTACCAAGGTTTTTCAGGGTAACGAGTTCACTCAAACATGGATAATCGGCATTTGGATGCTGCTTACGGGTGTGGGTTCTGCCCTAGGCCGCAGGGCTAAATCGGGGAGCGAGTCTTTTCCCGTTATCAGCAGGCTAATCATATTCCAGTGCGTTGCTGCAGCTGTAGTTACCTTCAGCCTTGGCTACATTAAAAATTTGATTTTTCCTGTTGGGGTGCTTTCACCACCCCTTGCCACCATTGCCCTTTCAAGTTTTCTGCTCATCCCGGTGGCTATTCCGGCGGGTATTGTTTATGCTTTAATGGTGAGCCGTTTTAAAGCCGACGATTCATGCACTTCCCGGATTTACTCAATGGAATCGCTTGGAAGCATGGCTGGCGGAGTGCTGGTATCGCTCATCATCATACATTTCCTCACGGTTTACCAGTCGGTCCTGGTTATAGGGGTCATAGCCACCCTTATCGTATCGGTAATCAGGCCAGGGAAAGGAATCATAACCGTTCCCCTGGTGTTTCTCCTTGTTATGGCTGCGTTCATGGCTGCAAAAGCCGACAGGCTCATTGAACAGAACATTATGCACGGGCAGCGGGTTCTGGCGGTGAAGGAGTCGCCCTACGGAAGCATCACCGTTACGGATTATGGCGGTCAGCTAAACTTTTTTGAGAATGGTTTGCTGCTTTTTGGAACCGGTAACCCCGTGGCTGCCGAGGAAGGTGTGCACTACGCAATGCTTCAGCGTAGTAACCCTTCGGAAATACTGTTGGTGTCAGGGGGGTATGCCGGGCTTACAGCTGAACTGTTAAAGTATAAAAACGCTCACGTTGATTACGTTGAGGTGAATGGGCCGCTGCTGAAGCTTTGTGAAAAGCATGCACCGCTTCCCGAAAATCGGCGTGTGAGATTTATCAGGGATGATGGCCGGAGGTACCTTGCTGAAACTAGCAAGCGGTACGATGTAATTATAGTAGCCCTGCCCGAGCCGGTAAGCCTTCAGCTCAACCGTTACTACACAGTGGAGTTTATGAAGACGGTTAGGAGCCATCTATTAAGCAACGGGGTGGCCTGTTTCAACCTTCCGCCGGTGGGAAACTACGCCAGCCCCGAAAGGCAACGGGCCATTTCGTCAGTTTACAACACCCTGACAGCCGTATTTGCCAACGTTGAGGTGGTGCCGGGCGAAAGGGACTACCTGTTGGCCTCCGACGGGGAGATTCTCATCGACATTTCGAGGCTTGCAGTTGAGAGGGGATTGGCCGAGCTCAACACCTATGTAAATCCCGATTTTATTGATGATGATTACCTGGCTAGCCGTAACCGGTTTTTCCATGCCAGCATCCTGAGCGACGCCAGGCTAAACACCGACAACCATCCCTACCCGGTTTTCCTTTTCACCATGAGCTACCTGGGGCAGTTTGGCAGCAACCATTTGGTGTGGATGCTGGTAGGCTTAGCTGTAGTTTTGCTACCTGTTTTTTTTCTTGGGAAACCGCTAAGGGGAATGTTCCTTGCCGGGTTTTCGGGGGCCTCGGCCGAAATGATAATCATCCTGATGTTTCAGGTGCTCTTTGGTTTTTTGTATGCGGGTATCGGGCTTATCGTGGCGCTCTTTATGGCCGGATTGGCTGTTGGCGCCTACGTTCTTCCCAGATTCATAAGGCTTTCGGTTGGAAGCCTGACCATTGCCATGGCGGGCTACTTTGCGCTAATTCCGCTGATATGGATGCTACGTGATGTCGCTGCAGTGTGGCTGTTGCTGCTGGTTATTTCCCTCTTCACCCTTATTCCATCAGTCCTTGTTGGCTACCAGTATGTGCTATGGACGAGTGCAGTTGCCGATAGGGCAAACCCCGCGGCAATGAGTTACTCTGCCGACCTGTGGGGGTCAACCCTTGGTGTGGTTGTGGTTACACTAGCGCTAATTCCGCTACTGGGTGTTGTTCAAACCGCAGCAGTCCTGGCCGCCCTAAACCTGGCTGGCCGTCTACTAATTCAGCCCCGTAACCGGTAATTCCAACGGTTAAACGGTAAGGCAACGTAAGTTAACCCCCTGAAGGTTGGGCTGGATTAGTGAAGGGAAACACTAACCTAGCCTCAGCCCGCCTGATGTTACAGGTTGAAATAATCTAAACGCTTTCGGCGGTGGTTCTGCGGCCGCAGGGCTATCAGTAGCTGGCTGCGCCTGCTATTTTTGAAATGACATACGCTGGAAAACTTACAATTAGCTATATTTACCTGGCAAAGCCCGAATTAACAGAGTGGGCTGATGTCCACAAATTTAACCGAACGAAAGTTAAACCGCTTGAAATTGTTTATATTTACCCCAATGGAAAGCTTACTGATAGTATCTTATGAGGTCAGAGAACGCTACATAGGTACGACGAAGGCACAGGCTTCGTTGAGCGAGGGTGAAATAAATGTTTGCACCCCATTAATTGTGAATTTGATAATCTCAGTATCTCCCGTTTTTGAGTTGTAATCAGTTCCAACGAACTCATTCTTACTCTTTCGAACCATTTGGAGTTGATTCCCTTCGCTAAGGGTATAGATTAGAGCGCTTTGAATTATGTTCTTATCAGCTTGAACCATGTAGTAAACTTGCAGGCCAAACCTTAGAATCATGCTGTACTGGTTTGCTTCAGCCCATACGCCCAGCACTTGAAAATTAACAGGCTGACCCTGTTCAAAGGTGTTAGTTGATATTTTAGAATCAACGTAGCCTGTATCTATTGATACCCACTTCTCCAACCTTAGGTCGAAGAACTCAGGGTAGTAGGAGAACCAAACGGTAATATTGCCCATATACTCAGATATGTAGTTCAATGAAAAACCATTCATAGAATATCCATTCTTGATAAAACTTGGTGGCTCTACATGTAGGGATTTATCAAAAATCAACGAGTCGCCTTCGGGTTTAAAATAGTATAAAAAATCGGGGTTAAAGTTTAGCCGGTTGTTGACAACATCAAAGGTGGTGGTGATGAGGTTATCATCTTGAAAAAATACAGCATTATAAAAATTAACTATCGGGGTTTCCTTATCAATGTAAAGCCACCTGTAGCTTATGGGCATCAATAGTGTGTCCAGCATAAAAAAAAGGTTTTTGGGTAGTATAAAAAAGTCTTTACCAGTTGTGAACGGGTAGTAGCATATTGCAGAAATTATAGTTCTACCTCTATGGTTGAAAACTCCTTTAAAATAGTACTGGGGGTAAGATGCCCTTTCAAGTACATGCTGATTCATCCATATCTGTCTTAGCTTAAAGGTATCCTTACTATAGGGTGCCGCGTACCAAGCGCTGTCTAGCGTAAAATTTCCGACTAGTTTTCCGCTGCCAGCTGAAAACAGCGAAATGGTGTTAAACAGCCTGTCATTTATAAAAAGCAACGAATCGTTTGATATGGACAACATTCTGATTCCACCCAGCGACTCTTTAAGTTTTACTCTTTCCAGTGCTACAATCGTTTTGTTACTTTTGGATAATCGCTCAACGAACATGGTTTTATTAACAAAATAGTAAGCAAGGGGGAACGTGATTCGCTGTATAGGCACAGTGGAGTTATCAATCACCGTAATTGCAGAAGCGTTGTAAAAGGAGTACTTGCTGAAAAGTGGTTCCGATGAAACCACATTTATACTGTTGGGTATCTTTAAAACCTCCTTAGTGTACTTGGGAAGCGCCTTTTCAGGAACATCCCTTACGATAAAGGTAACCTGTTCCATGAGCTCCTGTTTCTCAATTTCGGCAAGTATATCCCTGATGGGAGCCATGCACGATATGCAGTCCGAGGGTTTAATGGCAAAGAAAATTTCAACCCCTCCAACCCTGCTGATTGCCGGTAACGATAAGCATAAAAAGACAAATGTTGTTAGTATGTTTCGCATGGTTTGGTATAAAATAAGGGATGGGGATACCACCCCTTAAGTTAGCAATCTAGTTTTTAACAACCTCTTTTACGGCATCTTTCCGTATGCGATATATTTTTGTTGGTAAACCGTTGGAATTTAGTGTTTCTCCCACAACTTGAACTCTGGGTTGAATCTTTGTAACTCCTTTATCGCTGACCTCAGCTGTAGCTTTAGCTGGTAGTCCAGGCTCAGATATAATCGATACGCAATCTCTATCATACGGAGGGTTGCAAATAACATCCATTCCCTCAGGCCCAATATAGATAACCTGAAGGTGGCCTCGAATGTAGATGTTTTGAGCAGAAAGAGTCAGGTTAACAAAACCCAAAAAACATAATAAAATTAATAACTTTTTCATTTTGATTTGTTTTTAATTTTGCCCTACTTTGGTTTCAGGTGTGTTCGGGTCAACTTCTTCACCCTTTATTTAAATTTTCGTGTAGTCACATCGGTATGTTTTTCTAAGCCAAACAGTGGTTCAATTTTTCCGAGCATCTATGTCAAATTGACCCTAACGGCCACAATATAGACACTAAGAAATTGAGGGCATTTTTCCCCCTTCCTGCCGCACGACTTTAGTCGTATGGCAAGATTATCTATACCTCTCAACCAGAGCGTTCAAAACTCCCATTACTAAAGGGCACCTCGAAAAACTACTTTTTTTGTGCTAATGCTCGAAACAAATTTATTCTTTGATTTTGAAAAAATCAAATATTACTCTTCTTATTTTTTATTTAATTAACTATCAGTTACATACTAAATTATTTTTTATGTCCGGTCATACCTATCCCATTACAACCACTATTTTTAATTGAGTACAGCGGAAAATATTGTACGTCAGGTTCATCATCCCTATTTTTGCTTTAGCCCTTGAAATTCCAATAGTGCGTATAAACGAACCGTTCATGCTGTTTCCTACAAATCCAAACAAGTACTCAACCCTTGTGCAAATTCTTGATTTTTCTGCTACCGCACGAGTCCTTCCGTGTGGCAGTAGAGAAAAGGAGAGTGAGCTTTAGTAGCTATTAAAAAAGCCAACTCGGCGGGATTATGAGTTGTAAATTTAATGATGGGTTTGTTGACTGCGCTGGTCGGGAGGTATGGATGAGATTGCCAAACGACGGAAGTCCAGCGGCAGCGAGGGAAATAGATTCGGCTGATGTACACAGCTTTAACCGAACGAAAGTTAAACCGCTTGAAATCGTGTATATTTACCCCATTGGAAAGTTTACTGATGATATCAAATGCGGTCAGAGACCGCTGCATGAAAACGACGAAGTTACAGACTTCGCCGAGCAAGGAGCCTGCCTACTAGCACTGAACAACAGATAAACCTAATATGACAAAACCAGCTGCCTGCCTGTTATGCCTCATGCAAAGAAAACTGACAGCGTACAAATCGGACTGAAAAATTGATTAAATTTGTAACTTAATGTAAGGAAATCAGATGAAAGAAAAACTGACAATAGAAAAACTTAAAGCAGAAGCCAAAGTTTTTTGCTTAACTGAATCGAAAATTCAAAATAAATCACTTTTTGGCGTAACTGACGGAAAAGCAGTTGGGACTTATATTGAACATAAGTTTCAAGAGCAATTAAATGCAAAATATAAAATAACCATAGGTTCTTCAGCCAATGGAATTGATTTGCCATCTGACGACATATTAACGGACATTAAGGTTACATCAATAAAACAACCTCAATCATCTTGTCCATTTATAGATGCTAAACAAAAGATTTTTGGACTTGGATACAACCTACTTGTATTTGTTTACGACAAAATTGATGACTTCCAATCCAAAACTACTAGACTTAACTTTGTTAGTTGCTCATTTATTTTAAAAGAACGAACTTCCGATTATACAACAACTTATCGTTTGCGTGAAATGGTTAAGGATAAGGCTAATGTAGAAGATATTGTTGCCTACCTAAACGATAAAAATATTCCTGCCGATGAAATAACTCTAAATCAGCTAGCTAAACAAATTCTAAAAACACCGCCGGTTCAAGGGTATTTAACTATTTCAAACGCTCTACAATGGCGACTTCAATATCAAAGAGTTGTTACGCTTGAAAAAGCGGTGCAAGGTATAAGTAGAATAATTGATAAAGTGGTCAGGTAATGAGAATATTTGGTGCAAATATTTCATTGCAAGTTTGTACGTTTTTAAAAGAATTTTTAAAAGAAACATCATCTTTTGAAAATGCCAATATAATGTTGTTTGATGCTTTCGGCATCAATACATTTTTTACAAGTAATGATGATTTTCAAGGACTCAAAGAATCTGTTTCTCTTGTCGCTATAGGTTCAGTTGAAGAGCCAGACCGTGCAGAGTATGGAGATTTTCAAACAAATAAAAATCTATCAAATAAGGTTGTGAACTATTTAGTAAAAAGAAATATATCCCCCGAAATTATTATTGAGCCAACTTGTGGAAATGGAAATTTCATAGTTGCCTCGTTATCGAATTTTAAAGCAGCTAAAAAAGTATTTGGAATCGAAATTTATAAACCTTACGTTTGGGAAACAAAATTCAGTATTCTCGATTTTTATCTCTCAAATCCTGATAATCACAAACCTGAAATTACAATCACACATTGTAGCGTTTTCGATTTTGATTTCAAAAATATTTCAAAACAGTTTCCAGCCGAAAAAATATTAATAATTGGGAACCCGCCTTGGGTAACAAACTCAAAATTAGGTAGCCTTAATTCGAATAATCTTCCAAAAAAATCAAATTTCAAAAATCAAAACGGGTTAGATGCAATCACAGGCAAAGGCAATTTTGATATTGCCGAGTATATTACTTTAATGCTTTTAGATACCTTTCAAACGCACAACGGTTATTTGGCGCTATTGGTAAAAAACTCCGTGATAAAAAATATTGTTTTCGACCAAAAAGATAAAAAGTATAGAATAGGTGAAATAGAAAAATATTGCATTGATAGTAAAATGGAATTTAATGTTTCAGTTGAAGCGGCTTTGCTTTATTGCCAGCTTAATTTAACCCCAAGTTTCGAGTGTAATGAATTTGATTTCTATAGTTTTGAAAAAAGATTAAGCTTTGGATGGCTTAATTCTAAGTTCGTATCTAATCTTGCCGATTATAATGAAACGAAAGGGATTGATGGCTTATGCCCTTTTGAGTGGAGGCAGGGGATAAAGCACGATTGCGCCGCCATTATGGAATTAGAAAGAATAAACGACCATTTTGTGAATAACCAATCTGATGAGATAAAACTCGATGAAGATTTGGTTTATGGTCTTTTAAAAAGTTCTGATTTAAAAAATTCTGTAATAATGAATTCAAGAAAATATACTATTGTTACACAAACAAAAGTTGGGCAAGAAACCTCATATATTCAGCATTTATATCCTGATACATACTCTTATTTATCGCAGAATATTTCCATTTTTCAAGCAAGAAAATCTAGTATTTATAATGGCAATCCATTATTTTCAATATTTGGTATAGGTGACTATTCTTTCAAACCATTCAAAGTTGCAATTTCGGGTTTGTATAAAACATATCATTTTTCATTAGTGTTACCACAAAATAACAAACCAATGATGCTAGATGATACTTGTTATTTTATTGGTTTCGACAAAATAGAATATGCAGTTTATTCGTTTATACTTTTAAATTCTAAAACAACAGAAGCGTTTTTAAAATCAATTACATTTCCAGATGCTAAAAGAATTTTTACCAAAGATATTTTAATGCGTATAGATATATTATCCCTTTCAAAGGTAATTCCACAAAATGAAATTGAAAAGCAAATAGTTTTCCTAAACGGCAAGTATAATTTTGATATTAACCTGTCGCAATGGGATAGTTTTATTAGCGAAATGACGCCTAAGAAAGAAAAACAGTTAAAAATATTCTGATGAAACACTCATGTAAGGCAGCTTGCACAAACAGGGATGAACCGATCCGCCAGCTGGCGGAGAGCTCGGCGAAGCCAATAAAATATTGGTGTTCCATCCGAACGTTAACGAGTGCTTAAGGCGAAATCGTAAGTTATTGTCAATTAATAATATTAGATTTTATACGGATGAAAACAATGAACAAAGACATAACTAAGCCCATATACCATAAGGGTTTCATTGATAATTTGTACGTTCTGTCAAATCTAAATTAGGTGCATTTGGGAAGAGAGGTAACCACCCAATAATTTACTGTATATGGCCTCAGCCATTATGAGAAAGCGCATAACAGACCCTCTTGCTCCCACACGACGGAAGTCCAGCGGCAGCAAGGGAGTTTACCTGACGAATTTTGGAAGCTACGCCTATTATCGGTACCGACCAGCTTCTCTGTATATGGTTCTTTGCTGCCGTTGTCTGGCAGGGGTTACCCCCCCAAATTTGCTTAAATGTATGGTAATGGTTAACTTTATTGCCCACCTCAGGTAGGGCTAATGATACCGTTATGAGGTAAGTTTTGGGTAACATTTTGTGTACGTATAGCTAGGTAGCGTGGCTAAAAGGTTAACACGACGTGAGTTTATCAGGGACAGCCTGCTGGCAGCGGGAGGTTTATATCTTACCCGTTTTACAAGTCTAAGGGCAACGGCTGCCGGCAACCAAAAGCCATGGAAATGGAGCAGGGAGGCTATGTTTTACACGCTAACCCCACGGGGTGCGAGGTGTGAAATATGCCCTAACGAGTGCACTATTCGTCCCGGGGAATCGGGCGACTGTCGTAACAGGGAGAACACCAACGGCAAGCTTTACTCCATTGCCTATGGCAACCCCTGCTCGGTTCATGTGGACCCAATCGAAAAAAAGCCTCTTTACCACTTTTTGCCCGGTTCGCAGTCCTTTTCAATCGCTACTGCCGGATGCAACTTTGCCTGTATGAACTGCCAGAACTGGGAAATTTCACAAACCAGCCCTCGAAAAACCCGGAATATTGAACTCTTCCCCGAGCAGGTGGTGGAGCAATGCCTGCTATCCGGATCGAAGACCATTGCCTACACTTACTCCGAGCCCACCTCATTTTACGAGTACATGTTCGACACCGCTGTAATCGCCCACCGGCGGGGGGTAAGAAACGTGCTTGTTTCCAACGGATACATAAACGATAGGCCGCTACGCACGCTTGCACCCTACCTCTACGCTGCCAACATCGACCTGAAATCGTTCAGCAACGACATTTACCTGAAGCTTTCGGCTGGAACGCTTCAACCGGTGCTGAACACCTTGAAAACTCTTAACGAAATTGGCGTCTGGCTCGAAATTACCAATTTGGTGATCCCGTCGTGGACCGACGATATGGACATGATCAGGCGGATGTGCGGCTGGCTCGTTG
>Ga0116158_10001024_pt1 | contig 25850 bp, 24 predicted proteins | sample AD_UKC052_MetaG_FD_89883 | JGI IMG/M metagenome (GOLD analysis project Ga0116158, IMG submission 89883) | Active sludge microbial communities of municipal wastewater-treating anaerobic digesters from USA - AD_UKC052_MetaG | ecosystem: Engineered > Bioreactor > Anaerobic > Digestate | place: USA... | reverse complement strand
GGACCTTGTTGAGCTTGGCGACGTAGACATCGGCGGTCCGGAACGAGGCCTCCGCGCTGACCTCGCTGACGCGGCGCATGATCGGCAGCGCCAGCTCCGGCGCGACCTGCTTGCGCGTGAGCAGCTGCACCAGACCCTCACGAAAGCTGACGAAGCCGCGCAGCAGCGTCGACACGCTGAACTTCAGGTTCGAACGGTTCGAGGTCACGACCTCGATGAACTCGTCGCGCGCGCGCGTATTGTCGTCGAAGATGTGCGCCTGATACATGTGCAGGGTGCTGGCGACGAGCAGGCGGGTCTCCGAATAAGGTCGCGACGACAGGTCGTCGTGGGCCTCCCTGCGGACCCAGGCGGTGCCGGCGTCGATGATCTCCTCGGCGTGCTCCGCGAGCAGCTGCCGTAGCGTGTTCAATGCAGCGTCCAATGGTCACCGCGGCTGTGAGCCGCGCGCTCAATGTACGCCGGGCGTCGCTGCGCGGACAAGGGCCGATGCACCCCGGTCCGCGCAAACGCTGGTCACGCCGCTAGAACGCTGATTCGGGGAGCTCCATCAGCTCGAGCGTGGTCTGCTCGACGAGCTTGCGCGTCAGCGTCACGCCCGGGAGCACGTTGCGGGCGTAGAAGCGCACCGCGGCGAGCTTGCCGTCGTAGAAGTCGTGCTCGCTCGCGTGGGCCGTCTGGCGGGCGGCGGCGGCGACGGTGGCCTGGCGTACCAGCAACCAGCCGATCACGACCTCGGCGGTGGCGAACAGGACGCGATTGCCTTGCAGACCGACGTGGTAGACCGAATCGCCGAGCTTGCCGAGCAGGGCCTGGTAGATACCCTGCAGGTCGATGAGCGAGCGGCTGAGTGCGGCGTGTTCGACCGCCAGCGGGCCGGCGGGGTCGATCGCGCCGAGGGTGCCCTGGACGCGCTCCATCAGGCCGCGCAGGGTCTGGCCGCCGTCGCGTGCGATCTTGCGGAAGATCAGGTCGAGGGCCTGGATGTGGGTCGTGCCCTCGTAGAGCGTGTCGATCTTCTGGTCGCGGATGAACTGCTCGATCGGGTAGTCGGTGACATAACCCGAGCCGCCGTAGCACTGCAGGGACACCGCGAGCAGCTCGTAGACCTTGTCCGAGCAGTAGCCCTTGACGAGCGGGAGCAGGAGGTCGTTGAGCTTGTCGAGCTCGGCGGCGGCGGTGCTGCCGTGACCGCCGAGCAATTCGACCTCGTCCTGGATCGACGCGGTGAACAGGCACAGCGCGCGCATGCCCTCGGCGAAGCACTTTTGTAGCATCAACATCCGGCGCACGTCGGGGTGCTGGATGATGCGCACGCGCGGCGCGGTCTTGTCGTTGGCGCGCAGCAGGTCCGCGCCCTGGACGCGGATCTTGGTGAACTCGAGGGCGTTGAGGTAGGCCGCCGACAGCGTCGCCATCGACTTGCAGCCGACGGCCATGCGCGCGTGCTCGATGACGTGGAACATCTGACGGATGCCGTCATGGACCTCGCCGACCAGCACGCCGCGCGCCGGGGTCTTCTCGCCGAAGGTCAGCTCGCAGGTCGCCGAGCCCTTGAGGCCCATCTTGTGCTCGATGTTGGTGCAGATGACGCCGTTGCGCTCGCCGAGCGAGCCGTCCTCGTTGACCCAAAACTTGGGGACGATGAACATCGACAGGCCCTTGGTGCCGGCGCCGTGGCCCTCGGGGCGGGCGAGCACGAGGTGAATGATGTTCTCGGTGCCGTCGAAGTCGCCGTTGGTGATGAAGCGCTTGACGCCCTCGATCTCCCAGACATCGTCCTTGACGTGGCGGGCCTTGCTGCGGCCCGCGCCGACGTCGCTGCCGGCGTCGGGCTCGGTCAGCACCATCGAGCCGCCCCAGTGGCGGTCGATCATGTTTCGCAGGTAGCGCTGCTTCTGCGCCGGCGTGCCGAGGTCCTCGATCACGCGCGCGATCACGGTGCCGAGCATGTAGAACGCCGCGGTCGCGTTGGCGGCGACGGTCAGCTCGAAGGTCGACCAGGCGATCGTCGCCGGCGCTCCGGTGCCGCCGACCCGCTCCGGGAGACCCATCAGGTGCCACTCGTTCTCGTAGTGGGCCTTGAGCGACTGCTTCAGCGGCTCCGGCAGGTGCACGTCGCCGTTCGCATCGAGCACCAGCGGCACGCGGTCGCTGGGCACCCAGCTCGGGGCCAGCTCCTTGCCGCAGAACTGCTCGTAGGCCTCGAGGGTCGCGCGTGCAGTGTCCTCGTCGAGGCCCTGAAACTCGCCCTTGCCGAGGATGCGCCCGCCGATGTCGAGCACCTCGAAGAGGTTGAAGAAGATGTCGCGGAGGTTGCTCTTGAAGTGCTGGGCGTTGCTCACGTTGGCCTCGAACGTTGTTTGCGCCGGTCCCCCGGGCGCAGCCGCACCGTCGGCAGCACCTCGCGTGTTTTCAGATTTTGATCGGCTTGTCAACGCCGCAGCGCCGCGTAAGGGCCGATCTTCGGCAGGATCTGCGCACGGACCGGACCGGGGCAGCACCGGCGGACCTGGCGGCCGGCCTCGGAGACTTCTGACCGTGTATTCGCTCCGGGGCGGGATCCGCAGTACGATCGGGCGCCCCATGTGTCGGATCTTCGGGTTTCGCTCGGTCATGCAGAGCCAGGTGCACCGCAGCCTCGTGAGCGCCGACAACGCGTTCATGCGGCAGAGCGAGAGGCATCCCGACGGCTGGGGCGTCGCGTACTACGTGGCCAGCGCGCCGCACGTGGTGAAGGGCGCCTCGGCGGCGTTCGGCGACCAGCTGTTCAAGCACGTGTCGGGCATCGTGACCTCGGAGACGGTGCTCGCGCACCTGCGCAAGGCGACCCAGGGCGAGCTGTCGACGATCAACACCCACCCGTTTCAATACGGACACTGGGTGTTCGCCCACAACGGCAACATCGCCAACTTCGCGGAGATCCGCGAGGAGCTGCTCGCACGGATCCCCCCGGTGCTGCGGCGCTTCATCCTCGGCACCACCGATAGCGAGGTCCTGTTCTATCTGTTGCTCGGCAAGATGGCGCAGCGCTGCGAGCTGCACCGCCCCGGTTATCCGCTGAAGGACATCGCGGCGTCGGTGCAGGAGACGGTCGCGGAGATCGCCGAGCTCGCGGGGCCGATCTGCGAGGACAGCCGCGGCCCGCCGAGCCTGACCTACCTGACCTTCGTGCTCACCAACGGCCACGCGATGCTCGCCCACCAGGGCGGCAAGGAGCTGTTCTTCAGCACCCACAAGGCGCGCTGCCCCGAGCGCGGCACTTGCCCGCACTTCGCACCCGAGTGCGAGACCCCCGCGGACCACGGCTTCATCAGTCACCTGCTCCTGTCCAGCGAACCACTGCAGGGCGACAACGTCTGGATCGAGATGCGACCGCGCGAGATGATCGGCGCCGACGCTCGCATGCAGGTCCAGCGCTTCCTCCCCTGAGCTCCGGAGTCCCCATGCCTCGCCTCGCATTGATCGTCTCGCTGCTGCTCGTCGCCTGTCGTCATGGCCTCGACGAGGACCGCGCGCCCATGCTCCGCGAACTGTGCGCGGCCTACTGCCCCGACCGCATCGCCTGCGTCGACGACGGCTTCGATCAGGGTGAAGTCGACACCTGCGTCGAGCGCTGCGCGGGCGAGGAGCGCTACCTCGAGGACAACGCCTGTGGCGAGGCCGCGTTCGCCACGCTCGAGTGTCTGGCGGGCCTCTCGTGCGGCGAGCTGCCGACGGCGGTGCGGGCCGCGGCGAGCAACACCGAGAGCATCCCCTGTCGCGCCGAGCAGCTGAAGGAGCAGAAGGCCTGCGACTTCAAGCCGCTCTACTGAGCGTCCTGATGGCGCGCTCAGCCCGGTGAGCCGGCGTTGAGGCGAGCGAGGAACGCGTCGGCCATCGACTGCACGGCCTGGCCGCGGGGCCGCTCCTCCTTGGCGATCTCGTAGACGCGCAGGTCGGCGTCGGGGAGCTCCTCGAGGAAGCGACTCGGCTTGCAGGGGATCTCCGAGCCGCGCTGCAGGCGGGTCGCTGCGCGCAGCAGGTAGAGGTGGTCGCGCGCGCGGGTGATGCCGACGTAGAACAGCCGGCGCTCCTCCTCGATGTCGCCGGCGATCGCGTCGCTGATGCGCGGGGCGGCGACCCGCTTGTGCGGCATCGTGCCCTCCTCGCAGCCGATGATGAACACATGCGGCCACTCGAGGCCCTTCGCGCTGTGCATCGTCGCCAGCGTGACCTGGCCGCGGCCGAGCGTGTCCTCGGGCTCGTCCTCCTTCTTCTCCTGATTCATGGCCTGGAAGAAGTCGTTCCAGCGCGGGCGTCCGCCCTTGGTCTTGGCCCGGCCCTCGAAGCGACCGAGGCTCTCGAACATCCACTCGACGCTGTCCCAGCGGGCGGCGGCGGCCTCGGCGGAGCCGTTCTCCTTGGCGAGGTGGGCCTTGAGGCCGATGTTGTCGATCACGCTGCGCAGGGCGCCGGAGGCCGAGCCGCTGGCATAGTAGTGGGCCTGGGCGCGCTTGATCAGCGTGGAGAATTGCGCGAGGGCCGGCCCGGCGCGCGAGGGCAGTTCGGGGATCTCCGCGCCGCGGTGGATCGTCTCCATCAGCGAGAGGTTGTGGCGGCGCGCGAAGTCCGAGAGGTACTCGAGGCTCTTGAGGCCGACGCCACGCGAGGGCACGTCGAGCGCGCGACGGACCGCGAGGTCGTCCTGCGGCGCGACGATCACCTTGAGGTAGGCGAGCACGTCCTTGACCTGCTTCTTGTCGTAGAAGGCCTGGCCGCCGAGCACGCGATAGGGGATGCCGTGCTCCTGCAGCAGCGCCTCGACCGGATCGCACTGCTTCGACGAGCGGTACAGGACGGCGATGTCCGAGGCCATCACGCGCTGCTCGTGCACGAGGCGATGGATCTGCTTGCCGACCCAGCGGGTCTCCTGGTCGCCGTCCGCCGCGACCACCAGCTGCACCGACTCGCCGCCGCGCCGCTGGGGGATCAGCACCTTGTCGTGGCGGGTCTTGTTGTTGATGATCAGCTCGTTGGCGCAGCGAAGGATCGGCGCGACCGAGCGGTAGTTCTGCTCGAGCTTGATCGTGATGGCGCTCGGGAAGTACAGGTCGAAGCCGAGGATGTTCGCCACCTTGGCGCCGCGCCAGCCGTAGATCGCCTGGTCGTCGTCACCGACCACGCACAGGTTCTCGCGCGGGCCGGCGAGGCGGCGCACCATCTCGAACTGCGCGCGGTTGGTGTCCTGATACTCGTCGACCATCAGGTAGCGAAACTTGGTCTGCCAGTACTGGCGCGCCGCGGCGTCCTGCTCGAGCACGTGGGCGATGCGCGTGATCAGGTCGTCGAAGTCGACCGAGCCGAGGGTCTTCAGCCGCTCCTCGTAGGGCCCGTAGACGGAAGCCGCGACCTCGTCGTAGTCGGTCTCGTGGTCGAGCTCCAGCGCCTGCTCCGGCGTGATGAACTCGTTCTTCCACAACGAGATGCGCTGGACCACGGCGCCGAGGTCGAAGCGCCGATCCGCTCCGGCGCCGCCGTGCCCCTGGTCGCGCAGGGCCGTGCGTACGACCCCGTACACGTCACCCTGGTCGAGAATTGAAAAGCGCTTGGGGACCCCGAATTGATCGGGCTGTTCGCGCATCATCGCCGAGCCGAGGCTGTGGAAGGTGCCGAGCACCAGCTCGTCGGCCTGCTTGCCGCACATCTTGTGCAGGCGCTCGCGCATCTCGTCGGCGGCCTTGTTGGTGAAGCTGAGGGCGACGATGCTCTCGGCCGGCACACCGGCCTCGAGCAGGTGGACCACGCGATGGGTGATCACGCGGGTCTTGCCCGAGCCTGCGCCGGCCAGCACGAGCAGCGGGCCCTCGGTGGTGGTGACGGCCTGGCGCTGATTGGGGTTGAGGCCGCTGAGGTCCATAACGGAGCCGGAGTTTGTAGGGCCTCGGTACACCGGGCCGCAAGTCTTGTATCACGCGCGTGAGTGTGTCTAAGGTGTCGCCCGGTGGAAGCGCAGGCGCCGCTGGAGATCGTGCAGCTGGAGGTCGGCCTGCTGCAGAATTTTTGCGAGGTGATCGGCTGTCTGCAGACCGGCGAGGCGGCGCTCGTGGACCCCGCCTTCGAGGTCGACCGGCTGCTGCGTGAGGCGGCGCAGCGGCAGTGGAAGATCACGACGATCTTCCTCACGCACACGCACGACGATCACGTCGCGGGTCTCGACGAGGCGGTCGCGGCGACCGGCGCAGTGGTTCGCTGTCATGCGCTCGAGCTGGCGATCGCGCGCGGACATGCGCCCGGGCCCGGCGCGGTCGTCCCGGTCGAGGACGGCGAGTGGATCTCCCTCGGTCGCGGACGGGTGCAGGCGATCCATGCCCCGGGACACACGCCGGGTTGTGTGTGCTGGTTCGTGCCCGAGCCGGCCGCGCTGATCACCGGCGACGTGTTGTTCGTCGGCTCCTGCGGCAGCGCCTCCGACCCACGCGCCATGCTCGACACCCTGCAGCGCCGGCTCGGCGCGCTGCCCGAGCACACGCGCGTCTATCCCGGCCACGACTACGGCAAGACGCCGACCAGCAACCTCGGCTGGGAGTTCGTCCACAACCCGGCGCTGCAGGCCGACACGCTCGCCAGCTTTTGCGCGTACAAGCGGATCCCCGCGCCGCGCTGAGTGCCTACCACTGACGACGCTGGCGCGGCTGCCTCGGCGGCGGCGTGTAACCCCGCGCGAGCAGCACGTCGAAGCTCAGGCCGAGGTTGAGCATGAAGCTGATCAGCACGCGACGCTCGTTGGCCTGCGCGTCGAGGGTCGTGCGTCGCGAGCTCGGCCCGATCACGAGACCCGCCCAGCCCTCGATCGCCACTCGCGGCGACACGTACTTGTGGAGACCGCCGCTGAGCATCGCCGCGTGCAGCCCGTAGTCGTCGCGCGCGGCCGGCTTGTCGTAGAACGGCGGCACGTAGTTGTCCGAGCCGAGCGTCGGCAGCAGCATGTACTCGGCGCGGATGAAGGCCAGGCGTGAGTAGGCGCCGAGGCCGATGCCCGCGCCCGCGAGCCCGCTGTGGACCGCATTGGGCCGCTTGCGCACGTTGCCGACCACGAGGCCGCGCACGTGCAGGAACAGCGGCTTGTACAGCTGCGCGCGCAGCTCGATGGTCGCGCCGGCGCCGAGGAAGTTGCCGTTGTGTCGGCACTCGGTGCCGCCCTCGACGGCCTGGCAGGCGGCCTCGCCCTTGGCATGCGGTCCGAAGAGGATGCCGGCGCTGAGCGTGAGCCGCGGCATCGGCGGGGAGATCTCCGCGGGCCGTGCGCTCGATGAAGCGGGTGTCGCGGATGATGCTGGCGAAGCGGGCGATACTGGTTTGGAGGCGAGCGCGGGGGGCGGATTCGTCGCTGGTGCTGTCGGCGGATCCGTCGGCGAATTTGTCGAGGCGCGCGCCGTACCGGTGAGCGCTGCGAGCAGCGACGCGACGAGTGCAGACCTCAAGCGAGCGCGGGCGAGACGCATGCGGCCATGGTGCGCCGATCGGGCGAAGTTGGCCAGGTACGAGGTGGCCAAATGGGTGTGCGCCGCGACAGGGTCCGAAGCAGGTCCGAGCGGGCGAGGCGCGGTCATCGATCTTGATCAAGCGCCGCTGCACTGCGTATGAAGTAATCCCGGTTTTTTGGGCGCCTGATGGCCTTTGCAGGGCGCCGCGCCGTGACATCCCGGGCCCGGGCCCTTGATCTGATCCAGATCAAACAACGCTGATTGAATGCGCCCCGTCGCCGTCTCTCGCGGCCGCTGTATCGGACGTGAACCCATGAAGAACATCGCCTCCACGCTCCTGGCCTCCACGCTACTCGCACTCTCGCCGGCCTGTGATGTGCCGCTGGTCGAGCAGTTCGCGCTCAAGAGCACCAGCTCGCTGCCCGAGGGCGTCGCTTACGACGGCGTCACGCACACGTTCTTTGCGACGGCGATCAACGGCGGGCAGATCACCCGCATCACGCCGCTCGCCCAGGAGATCGTGTTCCACGGCGACAGCGATCCGAATCGTTCCTTCGGCGGCGCGCACGTCGACGAGGCCCATCGCCGGCTGTGGGTCTGCGTCGTCGACGTCAAGACCAACCCGTATCCGACCTCGCAGGTGTGGGCCTTCAACATCGAGTCGAAGAAGGTCACGCACAAGATCACCTTGCCGCCGGTCTCGTTCTGCAACGACCTCGTCACCGATGACGCCGGCAACGTGTATGCGACCGACTCGGCGAACCCGACGATCTACAAGATCGTGCCCAAGACCAGCGCCCTGTCGACGCTGGTCACCGCCCCGGAATTCGCCCCGGTCGCGCCCGGCGCGATCGGCCTCAACGGCCTCGACCTGTCGCCCGACGGCGAGCGCCTGATCGTCGTCAAGACGGTGCCCGCGGCGATCTTCAGCGTGCCGCTCGCCGACCCGCAGGCCTTCGTGCCGGTGCTGACCTCCGGCGACAACTTCGGCGGCCCTCCCGGCGACCCGCGCTTCCCCGGCCCCGACGGCGCCGAGTTCGTCGGCGACCAGCTCTACGTCGTCTACGACGGCGGCGTGCAACAGCTGAGCTTCACCGGCGACGACTGGACGCAGGCCGGCGTGAAGACCACGACCGCCGTGCCCGGCGGTCTGACCAGCGTCGTCGACGCCGAGGATCAGGTCTATGTGATCGACAGCGAGGTCTTCCGGGTCCTCTACCTGTCCCTCCCGCCGATCCTCCCGTTCACGATCGATCGCGTCGACCCGGGCCTGTTCGAGGTCATCTGAGCCGCGGCTGAAACGGCGGTCTGCAAGCGGTCGCGGTCTGCAAGCGGTCGGCCGGGTCTGCCCGTCCCGGCCGCCTGCGGGCCGTGATACGATCGCCCGCCGCGATGCCGCAGACCCTCCGCTTCTATCTCAACGACCGGTTGATCGAGGACGGCCGCGTTCGTCCGACCACGACGCTGCTCGCTTACCTGCGCGAAAATCTGCACCTCACCGGCACCAAGGAAGGCTGCGCCGAGGGCGATTGCGGCGCGAGCACGGTCGCCGTGCTCGACCCGGACGCGCCCGGCGGTCCGAGCTATCGCGCCATCAATGCCTGCCTGCTGCTCCTGCCGATGGTCCAGGGCCGCCGCGTCTACACCGTCGAGGGCCTGCGTGACGTCTCGGGCGCCTATCATCCGGTGCAGGAGGCCGTCGTGCGCGAGCTCGGCTCGCAGTGCGGCTACTGCACGCCCGGCGTGGTGATGGCGCTGTTCGAGGCCTGCTACCGCAAGGACCTGCGCGAGCCGTGGCAGCTCGACGACCAGATGTGCGGCAACCTGTGCCGCTGCACCGGTTACCGGCCGATCCGTGACGCGGCCCGGGCGGTCGCGGCGACCTGTCCCGAAGACCAGTTCAGCCGCACGCTGCAGACCTCGGAGCGTGGCTCGCTGGGCTTCGCGCGCAGTGAGGAGACCCGCAGCTACGCGACGCCGACCAGCTTCGACGAGCTGTGGGCTGTGCTCGCCGTGCGGCCCTCGACGCGATTGATCTGCGGCGGCACTGACCTCGCGCTGACCCTGACGCGCCGCTATCAGGACCTGCCCGAGCTGGTCTCGCTCGAGGGCCTCGCCGAGCTGCGGGGCATCACGCGGGTGCAGGGCGGCTGGCGCATCGGCGCGACCACCAACCTCGCCGACCTCGAGGCGGCCTGCCTCGCCGAGATGGTCGCCTACGTGCCACTGCTGCGCATGCTGCGGTACTTCGCGTCGCGGCAGATCAAGAACCGGGCGACGATCGGCGGCAACCTGTGCAACGCCTCGCCGATCGGTGACCTCGCGCCGGTGCTGCTCGGCCTCGGGGCGCGGATCGAGCTGCGCTCGGCCGCGGGCACCCGCGAGCTGCCCATTGATGAGTTCTTCCTCGCCTACCGCCAGACCGCGCTGCAGCCCGGCGAGATCCTCGCGGCCGTGCTGCTCCCGGAGATCCCCGCCAACGCCCGCGCCGGCGCATACAAGGTGTCGAAGCGGCGCGAGCTCGACATCAGCACCGTCGGCGCCGGCCTCTACGTCGAGCTCGACGACAGCGGCCGCGTCAGCCTGGCGCGCCTCGCTTATGGCGGCATGGCGGCCACCCCGGCGCGCGCGCGTCACCTCGAGGCCGCGCTGCTCGGCAAGCCATGGACGATCGCTGCGGTCGAGGCGGCGCTGCCGGCCCTCGCCCAGGACTTCAAACCGATCGACGACCTGCGCGGCTCGGCCTGGTATCGCGGCCTCGTCGCCGCCAACCTGGTCCGCGGCTTTGTGCTCGAGACGCAAACCACCGCGCTGCCCAACCTGTCCCAGAGGCCATCTGGCACCGTTCACCTGGAGGTCCTGCCATGAGCACCCCCACCAGCCCGCTCCACGGCCCCTCGCGCCACGAGAGCGCCCACGGCCACGTCTCCGGCGCGGCCCGTTACGTCGACGACCTGCCGCGTCCCGGCGGTTTGTTGATCGGCCTCCCGGTCGGCTCGCCGATCGCGCGTGGACGCCTGAAGGCGATCGACAGCACGGCCGCGCTGGCGGTGCCTGGCGTGCACGCGGTGCTGCTGGCGCGTGACATCCCGGGCCACAACCGCATCGGGCCGATCGTGCACGACGAGCCGTTGCTGGCCGAGGACGAGCTGTACGCGGTCGGTCAGCTGGTCGCGTTGATCGTCGGCGACTCGGTGGCGGTCTGTCGCGCCGCGGCGCAGAAGCTCGAGATCTCGGTCGAGGAGGCGCCGGCGATTTTGTCGATCGCCGACGCGATCGCGGCGGACTCCTACCTCGGTACACCGCACGTGATGCGCCGCGGCGACGTCGAGGCCGCGCTGGCCCGCGCCGCGCTGGTGCTCGAGGGCGAGCTGGCCAGCGGCGGTCAGGACCACTTCTACCTCGAGACCCAGGCCGCGCTGGCGATCCCCGGCGAGGACGGCTCGCTCGAGATCCACAGCTCGACGCAGCACCCGACCGAGGTCCAGGTCGCCACCGCGGAGATCCTCGGCTGCGACCGCAATCGCATCGTCGTCCAGGTCCCGCGCATGGGCGGTGGCTTCGGCGGCAAGGAGTCGCAGGCGACCCACTTCGCGGCCCTCGCCGCGCTCGCGGCCGTGCGCCTGCAACGACCGGTCAAGGTCTGGCTCAGCCGCGAGCTCGACATGCAGATGACCGGCAAGCGCCATCCGTTCTGGTCGCGCTACCGCGCCGGCTTCGACGCGCACGGCCGCATCCTCGGCTTCGAGGTGTTCACCTACGCCGATGGCGGCTGGAGCGTCGACCTGTCCCCGGCGATCCTCGACCGCGCGCTGTTCCACCTCGCCAACGCCTACTACGTGCCGAGCCTGCGCTTCGAGGGCCGGGCCGTGCGCACCAACACCGCCTCCAACACCGCGTTTCGCGGCTTCGGCGGACCGCAGGGCATGCTCGTGATCGAGGACGCGATGTCCCGCGCCGCCGAGCGCCTCGGCATCGACCCGGCCGAGCTGCGCCGTCGCAATTACTACGGCGTCGAGGCGCTGCAGATCAGCGCGGGCCCGATCGACGTCGACGCGCCCTTGCCCGCGGGCGAGCTCGACGAGCGCGTGCTCGCGTCGCTGCATGGCCGCGGATTGACGCCGTACTACCAGACCGTCGAGGACTTCCGGCTGCCGCAGATCCACCGCGAGCTGCTGCAGCAGGCCGACTACGCCGCGCGCCGGATCGAGATCGACGCCTTCAACGCCCGCTCGCCGCTGGTCAAGCGCGGCCTCGGCTTCATGCCGGTCAAGTTCGGCATCTCGTTCACCAACGCGGTGCTCAACCAGGCCGGCGCGCTGGTCCTGATCTACACCGATGGCAGCGTGCAGCTGAACCACGGCGGCACCGAGATGGGCCAGGGCCTGCACAGCAAGATGCTGGCGATCTGCGCCCACGAGCTCGGCGTGCCCGAGCGCCAGATCCGGGTCATGACGACCGCCACCGATAAGGTCCCCAACACCTCGGCGACCGCGGCCTCGAGCGGCTCGGACCTCAACGGCGCCGCGGTCCAGCGCGCCTGCGCCGAGCTGCGTGAACGCCTGCGCCCGCTCGCCGCCGAGCTGCTCGCTGCTGCGCCCGAGCTCGTCGGTTTCGCCGACGGGCAGGTCAGCGTGATCGGTGGCCGCAGCATCAGCTTCGCCGAGCTGACCCGCGCCGCGTGGGCGCGAAGGATCAGCCTCAGCGCCGCCGGTTATTATGCGACGCCGGGCATCGTCTACGACCGCGAGGCCGGGCGCGGCAAACCGTTCCACTACTTCGCCTACGGGGCCGCGCTCACCGAGGTCGAGGTCAACGGACTGACCGGCGAGCATCGCGTGTTGCGCGTCGACATCCTGCACGACGTCGGTCGCTCGTTGCTGCCCAACATCGATCGCGGGCAGATCGAGGGCGCGTACATCCAGGGCCTCGGCTGGTTGACCTGCGAGGAGCTGGTCTGGGATCCACGCGGTCGCCTGCTGACCCACGGACCCTCGACCTACAAGATCCCCGCGGTCGGCGACGCGCCCGAGGACTTTCGCGTCAGCCTGCTGCGCGCCGCGCCGCAAGCCGATGTGATCCACGGCAGCAAGGCGGTCGGTGAGCCGCCCTTCATGCTCGCCATCTCGGTGATCCCGGCGCTGCGGCACGCGATCGCGGCGTTCGCCGAGCCGGGCCTCGAGCTGCGCCTGGCGCTGCCCTGCACGCCCGAGGCCATCCTTCGGGCGATCGAGGACCTTCGCGGCATTGCTCGCGCCGCGCTCGTCAGCGCGGCGGAGTAGGGGACCGCGGGGTCGCTTCTCAGTCGACGAAGAAGTCGGGGATCAGCGTGGCGCCCGGGGTGACCGAGTAGCCCTCGAAGTCGGTGACGCCGGCCTCGCGCAGGATGTCCTCGTCGATGAAGAAGTTGCCGGTGCAGGCCCGGCTGTCGCGGGTCAGGACCAGGTGCGCGGCGTCGGACATGATGTCGACGGTGCGGCAGCCGGCCATCATCGCCGGGCCGCCGATCAGGTTGATCGCCGAGGTGGCGATCGCGGTGCGCGGCCACAACGCGTTGACGGCGATCTCACCCTCGAACTCGGCCGCCATGCCGAGCACGCACATGCTCATGCCGAACTTCGCCATGGTGTACGCGACGTGGTTCTTGAACCACTTGGCGTGCATGTTGAGCGGCGGCGAGAGGTTCAGGATGTGCGGGTTCGTGGCCTTCTTGAGGTGCGGGATGCAGGCCTGCGAGCACAGGTAGGTGCCGCGCGTGTTGACCGAGTGCATCAGGTCGTAGCGCTTCATCGGCGTCTCGAGCGTGCCGGTGAGGCTGATCGCGCTGGCGTTGTTGACCAGGATGTCGATGCCGCCGAAGGTCTCGACGGTGCGCGCGACCGCGGCGAGCACCTGCGACTCCTCGCGGATGTCGACCATCAAGGGCAGCGCCTTGCCGCCGGCGGCCTCGATCTCCTGCGCGGCCGAGTAGATCGTGCCGGGCAGCTTCGCGTGCGGCTCGGCGGTCTTGGCGGCGATGACGACGTTGGCGCCGTCCTTGGCGGCGCGTAGACCAATCGCCAGGCCGATGCCGCGGCTGGCTCCGGAGATGAACAGGGTCTTGCCCTTGAGCGAAGTAAACGATGCGTTGGTTGTCATGGAGAGCCTGGTTCCTCGCGCACGGTGGGGGCGCCGGGTGGGCGCCGGTAACTGATGGCCATGATGGTGAAGCTCGCCCGGCCGCGCGGGCGCTCGACGACGACGTCGTCGCCCTCTTCCTTGCCGAGCAGCGCCATGCCGACAGGCGACGCGACGCTGATCTTGCCGAGGCTGACGTCGAACTCGTTGGCGCCCACGAGCCGGTAGTACACGGTCGCACCGTCCTCGTCCTCGAGCGTGACCCAGGCCCCGAAGGTCACCTTGTCCGGGTCACGCTCGGGCACCGTGAACAGCTTGAGGTTGTCCATGCGCTTCGACAAAAACTCGAGGCGCTTGTCGATCTCCCGCAGCCGCCGCTTGCCGTAGATGTACTCGGCGTTCTCCGACCTGTCCCCGAGGGCAGCCGCGGCCCCGACCTCGTTCGTCACCCGCGGCCGCTCCACCTTCCACAGAAACTCGAGCTCGTCGCGCAGCTTCTTGAGGCCCTCGGCCGTGATCCAGAACTTCGGCGGTTCTTGCGCCACGGCGGCACCATGGCGCGGAACGACCGCGGCGGTCAACCCGGAGGCGAGTGAAGTGGCGAGCGCGCCCGCCAGCGCGGCGCGCCCGCCACTTCACTCGGGTGCCAGAGCCCGCGGCGGACCCGCGGTCAGCGGCACGCCCTCCTCGGCCTCGACCAGCGCCTGGGCGACCACCAGCTCGGCTTGCTTCTGCATGCCGGCCGCGCGCCCACCGGCCATCACGATCGCAAACACGCTGCTCACCAGCAGGCCGATGCCGAGCATCATCACGATCGTCGAGATCATGAAGCCGAGGATGGTGACGCCGACCGCGACGCCGGAGAACATCACCGCGGCGAGCGCGAGGTTGTTGCCGCTGCGTTCGCTGCGGACCTCGACGAGGGCCCCGCCCTGGCCGTCCGACTCGCTGCGAATGCGGTAGAGCATGCCGGCGCGGTCGTCGAGGATGTCGATGTCGCCGTTGCCCTGGCGGTGGCCGCGGTGGCCGACCTGATGGGCGATGGCGGCGCGTACGGTCTCGGCGGCGCGGTCGGGCGGCAGCGCCAATTGTGTGCGCGCCGAGTAGCCCTGCACGGCGGTCCCTGCGGACCGGGCGAGGGCCGAGGACGGAGCGCCGCTCGAGCGTTGCGCGAGCGCCTGACGCAGCTCCTCGGGAGAGATGCCGGCCTCGGCTGCTGCCTCGCGTAGCTCTTGATCCGTGAGTTTCGCCCGCTCGTTCATCGCAGGCACAGGTTAGCGCACTCGTCGTGGCAGTTGGGAGGCCGTGTTAAACCACTGCCATGATCGACCTCCCGTTCATGGCTGCAGTGCAGGAGCGTCGGCTGGCCGAGCTGGCCGCGCGGGGGGTGCAGATCGTCGATCCGCGCCAGACCCATATCGACGCCTCGGTCGTGCTTGAGCGGATCCACGCGGGCGTGATCCTGCATCCGGGCACGCGGCTCAGCGGTGCCCGCACCTTCTTCGCGCCGCGCGCCGAGCTCGGACGCGAGGGCCCGATCACCGCGATCGACTGCGTGCTCGGCGAGGGCGCCCGCCTCGACGGCGGCTACGCCCGCGGCGCCGTGCTGCTGCGTGGCGCCTCTGCGGGCAGCGCGGCGCACCTGCGCGAGGGCACCCTGATGGAGGAGGAGGCGAGCACCGCCCACGCCGTCGGCCTCAAGCACTCGATCCTGCTGTCGTTCGTCACCGTCGGCTCGCTGGTCAACTTCTGTGACCTGCTGATGGCCGGCGGCAGCTCGCGCCAGGACCACTCGGAGGTCGGCAGCGGCTACATCCACTTCAACTTCACGCCCTGGGGCGCTCGCGGCGACAAGGCCACGCCCTCGCTGATCGGCGACGTGCCGCGCGGCGTGCTGCTGCGCGGACGAAGGATCTTCCTGGGTGGCAGCGGCGGCATGGTCGGGCCCAGGCAGGTCGGCTTCGGCGCGGTCGTCGGCGCCGGCACGGTCCTGCGCAAGGATGTCCCCGAGGACAGGTTGGTGATCCAGACCGGTCGCGAGGTCGAGCGGCCGCTCGCCCCCCAAACCATCGACCCGCTCGAGCCGCGCGCCAGTCACAACATCCGCTACATCGCCGAGCTCCACGCCCTGCGCGCCTGGTACTCCGAGATCCGTCTGCGCCGCGCCCCCACCGAGGGGCCCCACGAGCACGTGCACGTCGTGATCCAGGAGGCCCTCACCAACCTCGACCTCTGCATCGCCGAGCGTCAGGCGCGGCTCGACGGTTTCCTGCGCGAGCGCGGCATCGAGACCCCCGCGTACGCCCCCAGCCTCACCCACCCGTGTCCACTCGTGCTCTCGCCGAGCGAGCCGCTCATCGACCACATCGAGTGGGTGAAGACCCTGGCCGAGGCCGACGCCAACGCCCTCGGCTCATGGCTGGCGGGCATCGTGCGCGAGGTCGCCAGCCGATGATCCGCTGATCGTCAGCCCTGCTCGAGGCTCGGCGCGAGCAGCTCGATCGCGCGGCGAGTGCCCATGACGGTGACGAGGGTGGTCAGCTTGGGGCCCTTGTCGCGGTCGATGAGCAGGTCGTAGACGACCGGCAGGAACGACTTGTTGTCGAGCGGCGTGCCCTCGGTGAGGGCCTTCATCGTCGGCACGAGTCCGTCCTCGTCGATGTCCGGGTTGGCGCGCAGGGTCGCGACCAGGCGGCCGAGGCAGGTCGCCTCGTCGGCGCTGAGCGTGCGGGTCTTGGGGCTGCGACGGATCGTGTAGCGGAAGTCGTCGGGGGCGAACTTCTCGAGCCAGTTGCGCACGCACAGGGCCCGCTGATGGCAGCGCTCGCGCTCGCCGTCGCTGGTGATCTGGCCGCTCGTCACGTAGTGCTCGACGGTGCGCTCGAGGTCACCCTCGAAGATCTGCAGGATCATGCCGAGGTGGCGAAAGCCGGGGATGAAGGGCATCGCCTCGCCGGGCAGGATGCGATGCGGCGTCACGCTCGAGAGGTCGAGCGCGCGCTGGGCCACCAGTCGCTTGTGCTCGTCCTTGGTCTCCTCGAGCCCATAGGCGACCCGGCGCACGCGATCGTAGGCCTCGTAGAGGGTGATCGCGTCGAGGTCGAAGCTGATCTGGAACTCGGTGTTCGGCCGGTACGACACGAACAACCAGCGCAGCACCTCGGGCTCGTAGACCTCGAGGCAGTCGAGCACAGTCACGACCTCGCCCTTCGAGCTCGAGATCTTGCCGCTGCGGCCCTTGATGCGCACGAAGTCGTAGCCGACGTACTCCGGCGCGGTGCCGCCGTAGATCTCGCGTACGATGTCCTTGGCGGTGTCGTAGCTGCCGCCCGCGGTGCTGTGGTCCTTGCCGCCGGGCTCGAAGCACACGCCCTCGTGCGCCCAGCGCATCGGCCAGTCGATGCGCCACGGCAGCTTGAGGTTGCCGCCCTCGCGCAGGTCGACCTCGCGGGTGTGTCCGCAGCGGGCGCAGTTGTAGCGCACGGTCCACTCGCCGGTGACCTCGAAGGCGAGCTTGTCGCGGCCGCACTCGTCGCAGAAGCCGGACAGCGGCAGCCAGTCGTCCTCGATGCGGGTCGCGGCGGTCGTCTCCTCGCGCACGCGGTTCAGGATCTCGCGGATCTTCGCGGCCCCCTGCAGCGCCTTGTGGATGCCCTCCGCGTACTCACCGGCGCGGTAGCGGCGTGACTGACGGATGAACTCCGGGCGGATGCCGAGCGGCGGCAGGCCGCGCTCGAACTGGGCGATGTGATGCGAGGCGTAGCTGTCGTGCTCGTCGAAGGGGTCCGGCACGTCGACGATGCTGTGGCCGAGGTGCTTGGCCAGCAGCTCCGGCTTCGGCATGCCGAGCGGGACCTTGCGAAACACGTCGAAGTCGTCCCACGAGTAGATGAAGCGGACCGCGGCACCGCGATCACGCAGGGCCCGGGCGACCAGATCGACCGTCATCACCTCGCGGAAGTTGCCAACATGCACGACGCCGGACGGCGTGATGCCGGCGGCGACTGTGATGACCTGCGCGTTCGGATGGGCGGCGAGGGTCTTGGCGGCGGCCTGGTCGGCCCAGTGATTGAGGTAGGGGTCGTTCGACTCCATGGCGGCCATGGTTTTCGCGCGAACCGGGCCGCGCGCACAAGGCCGCTTGCCTCACACCGCCATGTCGGGCGCTCGCAGCGGGCTCAGGAGGCCGCCTTGGGGCACTTGGCGTCGTCGATGATCGCGTTGACCCGCTCCATGAGCGGTTGACCGGCCTTCTTGGCGGTGAACAGCTTGCCGGCCTCCATCGCGTTGTTGCACGCGTCCTTGAGGTTCTTCTTGTAGTTGGCGACCGAGGCCAGGCCGGTCAGCGCGCGGGCGGTGATCATCTCGTTGCCGGGCGTTCCGGCGGCCAGGCGCTGCGCCTTGGTGAAGGTCGAGGCGGCCGAGTCGAGCTCGCCGGGGTTGGAGAGCTGCTCCTTCTCCTCGCCGCCGAAGGCCATGTTGACCTTGGCCTCGCCGTAGAGCACCAGCGCCAGGCCCGCGTTCGGGCCGTCGGTCTGCAGCTTGTATGCGGCCTCGAAGTTGGCGGCGGCGTTGATGTCGTCGTCGATGCCGAGCTGATAGGAGCCGAGCGCGAGCTTGGCGACGATCTGCACCTCCTTGTCGCCGGTCTGGTCGCCCATCGCCACCGCGTGCTCGGCGGGGTCCTTGGCGTCCTCGGCGACCGGGTCGACCACCGCGAGCGCCAGCCAGGCGGCGCTGAGCCCCGAGGCGCGCAGCTGCTGGCGGGTCTTGAGGTCCTCGGTCAGCGGCGTGAGCAGCTCCTTGGCCTTGTCGAAGTTGCCGAGCAAGAACAGCTCGCGGCCCTCGGCGATGGCCGGCGGGTCGGGCTCCTGCGTGACCGTGGGGGCCGCTGTGTCGGGCTTCGTATCACCGGCCGGAGTGCCCGTGCCTGCGCCGCCGTCGGGCGGAGTGGTGGCAGGGTCCTTCTTGCAGGCGCCGAGCAGGGCGATCACGGTGAGGCAGAGCAGGGTACGCTTCATGGGGTCGTCGTTCCGGGAGTGGGTTGTTCTGCGGGGACTTCGGCGGGAGCTTCAGCCGGGAGATCGCTCCGCACCGAGGGGACAGGGTCGCGCCTGGACACGCGCACGTGGAGGTTCCCGTCAGCGCCGAGTGTGCCGTAAACCAGGCGCGTCGGGTCGGGATCTTCGCCGAAGCGCTCGGGGCTGAAGCGCGCGACGACCTCGACCTCGTCGCCGAGAAGGAGGGAGCGGTAGGACCGGTGCGGCCCGAGCTTGTCCTCGGGCGCGACCACCTCTGCGAGCGCGAGGTTCTCGATCGTGACCCGCCCGCTCGCGTCGGCGAGGATCACGTAGTCCGCGGCGACGGCGGCGTCGCGCGGGGCGTCGCTGCGGTTCTGCCACACGCACTCGCGGCCCGGTGTGCCGCCCAGCGTGGCGTCGGCGGTGGCCAGCACGCCGCGCATCATCACCGGTCCGGCCGGGGCCTCGGCGACCGGCGTGATCAAACCGCGCTGCAGCATGCGGCCGACCATCGCGGCGAATTGCGGGTCCTCCTTGGTGCGCGCGCGCGGGCTCCGGCGCCCGCGAGGCTCGCTGTTGCGCCCGAACTGCCGCTGCAGCCGGCGATTGCCGTACCAGAACACCAAGATCGCCAGCGGGATCAGGATGCCGACGTACAGCGTGAGCTGCGAGAGCGCGAGCAGCATGGCTACCAGTACGCCTCGGCGACGGTGAGGGTGAAGCCGAGGACGTCCTTATCGCCGCGCGCGAGGGTCTTGCCCTCGACCAGCGAGCGACCGACGCCGCCCGGCTCGATGCGGGCGATCGGGGCCCCGCGCATGCGCTTGCCGTCGCTGAACTGGACCTCGGGGATCACCCCCTCGATCGCCACGGTCCCGCGGTTCTCCACCAACAAGACCCAGCGGATCCTCCCGAGCCAGATCTCCGGGCTGCCGTCGACATCGAACTTCAGGGTCGGTCCGATGTCGTAGGCCCGGTTCGGCCGGCCCTCGTGCTGGCGCGGGATCAGGTGCATGCGCTCGGCCTGATAGTCCATCTGCACGAAGAATTCGCGCATCACGTTGAGCCCGAGCAGACCCTCGGTCCGCTCGTTCACGCAGCCGTCGCACACGGAGACCAGCAGGCCCTCGAGCACCGTGTCGCCGAGGCGAAGCGCCGGTAGATACACCATCCGACTCTCCCGTGGCCCGCTCGCAGTGTTGAACTGCAGGGTCGGCGCGGTGTCCGGGACGGCGAGACCGAGCTTCTCCGCGGTCTTGGTGTTGACGGTCGTGAAGGATGCGCCGGTGTCGAACAGGTACGGCAGCTCGATGCGCCCGCCCGGTCCGCGCAGCTCGACGCTCATCAAGATCGCGTTACCCGCGGCGGAGAAGGGCACGGCGATCTCCGACGCGACCACCGTGCGAACCGGCGCCGGCTCCGGCGGTTCGACCGCCGGGATGTCCTCGGGCGGGTCGATCTGATCGGCGAAGCCGTGCCCGATCGCGCTCAAGATCCGCGTCAGCTTGTGCGAGTCGCCCAGGCTCTGCGCCGCCCAGCTGTCCTGCGAGCGCAACGCCGAGACCATCGCCTGGGGCGCGAACTGGGTCGCCAGCAGCAGCCAGCCCAGGTTCCACACCAGCAGCAGCCAGGCCAGCGTCGCCCACAACCGGCGCGGCTCGCTGCTGTGCTTCCACGCCGCCAGGGCCAGCGGAAGGCCCAGCGTGACCACCGCGCTCAGCAACCACAACCAGCTGGTGTTGGTGTGCGGGGTCAGTTGAGTGACCCGCGCGAGCGCAAAGTTGCACCACAGCGCGAAGGGCACCACGAGCAGCGAGGTGAACACGAGCGCGACCCACAGCGCGGTCATCATGGTGCCGATGACAAAAGGCGCGCCCGACCGCGGCGCGGTCGTGGTTGGACTCGAGCGTCCTGGGCGCGGTTTGTTCACGGCCGGGATACTAGCCGAATTCGCCGGCTGCTGAAGACGGTCGTTGGCTCGCAGCGGCAAAATCCGTAGGATGACGGCGGGAATGGCCGAGCCGCCGAAACTAGCCAAGGTCGCCACGTTCGGCGTTCGCTTCGAGTCCTACGACGACTTTCTGGTCGAGTACACGGACAATCTGCGGCGTGGCTTTTTGATGCTGCCGGGGGTTCACAACCTCGAGCCGGAGCAGGCGGTTCGCATCAAGTTGAGCCTGCCGAACCGGGCCATCCTGTACCTCAGCGGGGTCGTCAACGACCCCGGCGCGGAGGACGGGAAGGGCAGCCTGGTCAAGCTCGTGGCCTTCACCGCCGAGCAGGAGAAGATCCTCGGCATGTGCGTGAACTCGGTGCTCGTCGACCCGGTGCCGGCGGCCGTGGAGACCGCGCCGACGCGGCCGCTCAACGTGCTGCTCGTCGACGACTCGCCGAGCGTGCGCACCGAGCTGGGCGCCGCGCTGCGGGCTCGCGGCCTCAACGTCAGCACCGCCGACAACGGCCTGCTGGCGATGTCGGCCGCGCTCAAGCAGGAGCCCGACCTCGTGCTCACCGACGTCGAGATGCCCGAGATGGACGGCTGGACGCTGCTGCGAATGGCCCGCGCCCGCAAGAAGCTGGCCCACATCCCGATCGTGTTCCTGACGGCGCTCAGCGACGACATGTCGCGGCTGCAGGGCTATCGCATGGGCGTCGACGACTACTTGCCGAAGACCCTCCCGCCCGACGAGATCATCGCTCGCATCCAGGGCGTGCTGGCCCGCCGCAACAGCGCCCCGGCCACCGCCGTCGAGAGCCGCGGCCTGCGTGGCGACCTCCATCACGTCCGACTCAGCAGCGTGCTGTCGTTCCTCGAGGCCGAGAAGAAGACCGGCGACCTCCGCCTCGACAATGGTGATGACCACGCCGTGCTGCGCATCATCAACGGCGCCCTGCGCGACGTGAAGAACCTCGGCCGCTTCAAGCACCACCACGACCGCGTCTTCGAGCTGCTGTCGTGGACCAGCGGCCAGTTCGAGCTGTTCGCCCTGCCGCCCGGCGGTGAGCAGGAGGGCGTGCGCGAGCCGACCTCCGTCACCTACCTGTTGATGGAGCACGCCCGCCGCGAAGACGAGGCCGCCGAGGCCGCGCGTCGCAAGTCCTGACCGGTCCCGCGGGACATGCCCTTAAAGACAGAAGGCGCCCGACCGGGGCGCCTTCTGTCGTTCACGCGGTGCGTGCCGCGAGGATCACTTGGTGACGGTCGCGCAGGTCGCGTCGGCCGCCCAGCTGCTGCCCGACTGGAACGGCGGGGTGTTCAAGATCAGGTAGGTGCCGCCGTGTTGGCCGCAGTGGAACTTGGCCTGGTCGACGGCCTGCTGCGCGGTCGGGGCGGAGCCCTTGGCGATGCCGAGCTCGGTGTACGCGGCGGTCATGTCGGCCTTCGAGGCCACGACCTTGACGGCGCTCGCGGCGACCGGCGGACCGGCAGTGCCACCGTTGCCGCGGAAGCTGCCAGAGACACCACCCGCGCAGGCAGAGAGGGCGAGGGCGGACGAGAGACCGAGGGTGAACATCAGAGGGCGCATATGGACTCCGAACATCGATGTGAAGAGGGGGGCTGCCGAAAACACGAGGGCCAAACCGGGGCCGAAATGAGAGCCGAACCAGGGGACAGCCCCGGAAGGGCGGCTAGACGTCGGTGCGAGGCGGAACATTCGCGGCGCCGCGGCCCTGCAGCACCCGCAGGCCGTCCGGGCGGATCCCGGCGCCGGGCGGGCGTCCGCAGGCGCCGGGCTCGGTCTGGGCGCCGCCGGCGGTGCAGCGGCTGCAATCGCCGGCGCAGCCGCTGCGGCGACGGATCATCCATCGTGCGGTCAACCACGCCGTCGCCCCGGCGACGCACAGGAGCATCATCACCGGCTGAAACCATGGTTGCTCGAACAGTTGCCCGAGCAGACCCTGCTCGGCGAGCACCGCGATCAGCGTCATCGAGGCCACCGGCGCCATCTTACTCGCCCTTGCGACCGAGCCGCTCGGCCTCCTCGGAGGGGCACCAGCCGCCCTTGATCCCGCGCGCGCGCGGACAAAGGCCGTAGAGCTCGAGGCGGTGGCGCACGAGGTTGAAGCCGAAGCTGCGCGCGACCCGCTCCTGCTCCTGCTCGATGTCGGTGTTCTGGAACTCGAGCACGTGCTGGCACTCGATGCAGATCAGGTGATCATGGTGCTCCGTATCACCTGCCGTCTCGTACATCGTCTGGCCCTCGCCGAAGCGGCGCAGCGCGGCGAGGCCGCACTCGGTCAGCAGCTTGAGCGTGCGATACACCGTCGCATAGCCGATGCGCGGGTTATCGGCCCGGCTGAGGCTCAGCAGCTCCTCGATGCTGATGTGCCCGTCGGTGCTGAAGAACTTCTGGGCGATGAGGTCGCGCTGGCGCGTCGACTTCAGCTGCTTCTTCTCGAGATAGGCGTGAAACTGCCCCATCAGGCTGTCGACGTCCGTCCCTATGGGATGTTGCCGGCGATCCTGCACGGGGGCGACCGTAACGCTTGGCCCGGCCTGCGGCAAGCGTTGCGGGCGTGAAACCGACCCCGTATAGTCCGCCGCCATGGCGACCCCAGCCCAGCCTCCCGCTCCCCGGCGCCGCGGTCCGGCCGCGACCGCTGCGACTCCCGAGGCCACTCGCACGGCCGCCGGTGACCCGTCGGCGCCCGCCGAGTCGCCGGCGATCGACACCGTGCTCGGCGAGCTCGAGCGCGTCGTGGCGGAGCTCGAGGCCGGCGACTTGCCGCTGGAGATCGCGCTGCGTCGCTTCGAGGACGGGGTCCGACTCGCCCGCCAGGGCGGCCAGCTGCTCGACGCGGTCGAGCAACGGGTCGAGATGTTGCTCGAGGGCCGCGAGGGCAGCGTGCCCTTCGCCGGCGCCGATGCTCAGGACGATGCCGAGGATGACGACGATGACCTTTGACCTGCAAGCTTATGTGACCGACCGGCGCCTGCGCGTCGACGAGGCGCTCGCCGCGGCCCTGCCCGAGCCCGGCGCCGACGATCCCGGCCGCCTCAAGGAGGGCATGCGTTACGCGGTCCTTCAGGGCGGCAAGCGCATGCGCCCGATGATCATCATCGCCGCCTGTGAGGCCGCCGGTGGTTCGGTCGCGGCCGCGCTGCCGGGCTGCTGCGCGCTCGAGATGATCCACGCCTACTCGCTGGTCCACGACGACCTGCCGGCGATGGACAACGACCTCGAGCGCCGCGGTCGCCCCACCGTGCACGTCGCCTTCGGTCACGCCCAGGCGATCCTCATCGGCGACGCGCTGCTCACCCACGCCTTCGAGGTCCTCGGCCGCGGCGTATCCGGCGTGTCCGGCGACCGCATCGCCGCCGCCATGACCAGGCTCGCCCATCACGCCGGCATCCACGGCATGGTCGGCGGCCAGGCCCTCGACATCGCCCACGGCCAGGACATCGGCTCCCTCGAGCTGCTCGAGCGCGTGCACGCCCTCAAGACCGGGGCGCTCTACGCCGCCGGTGGCGCCATCGGGGCCCTGTGCGGCGGCGCGAGCGGACCCCAGGTTCATGCGCTCGAGACCTGGGGCCTCAAGTTCGGCATCGCCTTCCAGCACGCCGACGACATCCTCGACGACGACCAGCAGGCCCTGCGCCCGCAAGCCCTCGCCCGCGTCGACCAGCTGGTCGACGAGTGCCACGCGCTCGCGGATCCGTTCGGCGCGTACGCCGAGCCCTTGAACGCGCTCGCGGTGTGGGTGCGCGATCGGGCCCATGCGGCCGCTGCCGGCGTCAAGGCCGAGTAGTCGCCCGTGCCGGCTGTCTTTTAAGACAGCCGGCCCGGCCGCTGTCAAACGTCGGTAAAACCGATCGCGCACCGCTGACAGCCCCGCGCTCGCCCTCTACAGTGGCGTGATGCGCCGACTGCTCGCCGCCCTGATCCTCGCCGCCTGCACGCGGGAGCCCGCCCTCACCGAGCCCCCGGTCGCGCCCTCGACTCCGGTCAATGCAGCACCGGTCGTCAATGCACCGGTCGCCAACGCAGCGCCGGTGATCACCCCCGTGGAAGCGCCGGTCGCCAACGATCCGCGCTGGCATGCGACCTTGCGGGCGATCGCCGCCGGTTACACCCACTGGGGTCGCGTCGACGACGAGAACCGCTGGGCCCCCGGTCTGTGCCGCATGCCGACGCCCGCGAGCGCGCGCATCAGCGCCAGCGGCGACGAGAGCACCCACGGCCGCAAGCTCTACACCCTGTACGCCAAGGATCCGGTCGCCTATGGCCAGCAGCCGGGCGTGCTGGTGGGTCCCGAGCCAGCTGGCCTTTCGGACATCTCACAGGTCCTGGTCAAGGAGGCTTTCAAGCCGGTCGAGACCGATCAGCCGAACAGCCTGCATTTGAAACCCGCCGTGCACGACGGCAAGTACTGGCTGCCTGGCGAGCCGCTCGGCATCTACGTGCTGTTCAAGCCGAACAAGGCCGACCCCGCCGCCACCGACGCGGGCTGGGTGTACGGCACGATCGCCGCCGACATGACGACGATCACCGGCGCCGGCAAGATCGACAGCTGCATGGGCTGCCACCAATCGCTGCCGGGCCGCCTGTTCGGCCTGCAGAAGTGATCCTCAGGCCGCGATCAACCCGCGTAGATCCGCAGCTTGTTGATCGCGTACTCCATGCGGGCCATGCACTCGCGATAGTCCGGGTGGCGAAGGATCATGTAGCCGTCGGAGAGCAGGGTCTGCTTCCAGTCGCGGCGGGGCGTGCCGATCGCCAGCAGGTCCTCGACGACCAGGCTGTCGCCGAGGCGGGCGCGGATCTCCGTCATGCCCTCGATGCGACGGATGCGGCCCTGACCGGTCGCGCGCTTGAACAGCGCCGCGACGTGGTAGCGGCGATGGGGGCGGGCGTCGAAGCTGCCCCAGCAGACCGTGCGCGCCCACTCGCGATAGATGTCGAAGTCGTTGGCGTAGTTCATCTGATCGACGAGCTTCGCCCCGGGTGAGCGCGCGGCGATCTCCCCGAACACGACCTCGCCGCTCGGCTTCTTGAACCACTCCATGTGGGTGAAGCCGGTGCCCATGCCGAGGGCCTTGAGCACGCCGCGGCCGAGCTCGATGCCCGCGCGCAGCCCCGGCTGATACGGGTCACGAAACACGATCTGCGCCGGCGTGATCCACTCGTGGTTGCGGCCCTCGAGCGGCTTCGGGTGGTACTGCGCGACGCTCTCGAACACCGGCGTGCCGTCGAGGCAGACGGTGTCGTAGGTGAACTCCTCGCCGTCGATGAACTCCTCGAGG
>Ga0116158_10001019_pt1 | contig 25899 bp, 18 predicted proteins | sample AD_UKC052_MetaG_FD_89883 | JGI IMG/M metagenome (GOLD analysis project Ga0116158, IMG submission 89883) | Active sludge microbial communities of municipal wastewater-treating anaerobic digesters from USA - AD_UKC052_MetaG | ecosystem: Engineered > Bioreactor > Anaerobic > Digestate | place: USA... | reverse complement strand
TACATTCCAATATTATTTAAATGATTATTATGTATGAATCAAGATTTTCTTAATTCGTGCGCAAAGGTAGATTATATTTTTTGATTTGCAAAGGCTAAGGAAATTTAAATTCCAATATTATAGGATTTTGAAAACCTATTCATTGATTTATGCTACACAACTTCACAAAGAAAATTATTTAGAATTATTAGATTTTTTTAGTATTCAGGTTAAAAATTTTAATTGCAAATTGTTTACCTAAATCAATAAATCCGTTGTTATCATAATGATATCGGTCTGAATATTTATAGCTATTTGTAGTTCTTACAATGGCAACATTGGGTTGGGTTGCGGCAAATTTTTCTTGACAATATTGAACCAATTCACCAAATTTCCAAACTTTTCCACCTTCAATATCGCCAGAATCTGATATTTTTCCGATTACAATAGGCAAATCATTATTTCTAAAAGTGGCTCGCATCAAATCCATCAACCTTTTCAAATTGGAATAATATTGATTTGCGATGGCTTCAGTTTTATCGGCATCACTTTCGCCTTGCATCCAGATGATACCACTTGGAATCAAAACATCTTCGACTCCATCGCCGTTTATGTCTTTTACAGCCATAGCATCATTGACAGTTTTGAGAAAATAATCGTATTGATTCATCCCTTTTCCACCTTTAAAATCAGGTTCCCAAGCACCAAAACTAGTGGTTCCAACGCTATCTATTGACGAACCATTTCTAGCATATTTTATGAAAGCTAGTTTTTGGTTTGGGTATAATTCTTGCAACTTTTTGGCTAACGAAAGTTCTACTCCAAATCTATCGGAAAGTAAGTTCTTTTTCCCATCTGATGAAAAACCTGATCCATGACCGGGTTGCAGCAAATCCCATTTCCCTAAACCACCGCTTTTATCATTATCTACAACAGGATTTCCTTGATAAATAAAAAAATCTTTATTCTTTTTCTTTAAAGAATCTGGTAAATTTTTGACATAACCAAAACCTTCCATATTGGACTGACCTCCCAAATAAAATACTTTGATGCTGTCTTTTTTAATTTGTGCCAGAAGCATAAATGGCATTAGAAGAAATATTAAAATGGATTTCATAGTATATAAATTATAAAAAAAACGAGATAGATAAATTTTTGTATTCTAATAAACCAAGGTCTGAATTCCGTGGGCTGGAATTACCACAACTGTTTTTTCTGAGGCTACAATCAAATTATAAGTAACACTTTTATTGGTTTGATTCATTACAACAGTTACCATTTTTCCGTCAACATTCAGAAATGAGGTGCTCAATAAGTCGCTTCGGCTCACTGAAGTACTCACTCTTTTAGCATCTACACGAATAAATTTTGAAAAATGACCAATATAATAATAACTCGGCGTGTAAATTAATTCTCCTGAGACCGTATCGGCGTGGATGGGCGCGAAACAAAAATTACCTACGTGATTTGGACCTCCGTTTTGGTCTAAAAGAATATTCCAATCGGTCCAACCTACTGTTCCGTTATTGAAATCGTTAATCATAGAAGTACCATATCGTTCACCATTTGCCCAGAATTGGTATTTTTTGGCATCAAATTTTTCGACACAACCTTCGGTGAATAATAAATTTTTAGTGGGATGATCCTCATGAACTTTACGAACATTTTCAAACATCGGAGCGCCACCTGACCAATTTTCATACCAATGAAATCCCATTCCCCAAGCATATTTTGAAGCTTCTGGATCAGAAAAAATAATATTAGCTCTATGTGTCATTAAATCGCGATTGTGATCCCAAACTACAATTTTCTTATCCCCAAAACCTTCTTTTTTCATTGTTGGTCCCAAGAAATTTTTCAAGAAATCTCTTTCGGCTTCAGCACTAAAAATACAGGATTCCCAGGTTTGAGTAGCCATTGGTTCGTTTTGAACCGTAATTCCCCAAATAGGCATTCCTTCTTTTTCGTAAGCTTTGATAAATTTTGTATAATAATTAGCCCAAGACTGATAATATTCCGGAAGCAAAGTTCCTCCTCTTAGCATATTGTTAGTGTTTTTCATAAAGGCAGGCGGGCTCCAAGGCGATGCGTAAAGTGTTAATTTCCCCCCAGCTGTTTTGATGGCTTCTTTGATCATTGGAATGCGAAATTGTCTGTCGTGATCAATATTGAAAGTCTTTAAATCCTTGTCACCTTCTTTGATGTAAGTATAACTTCCGCTGGCAAAATCAGAACTGTGAATCGTAGTTCTTAGTAATGAATAACCAATTCCTTTTTCTTTATCATAATAGGCATTCATAAATTCTTTTTGCTTGTCTTTGGATAATTTTGCAAAAACCTCAGCGCTGGCATCCGTTATTGCTCCTCCGATTCCGAAGAAATTCTGAAACGTTTTTGTTGGTTCCACAAAAACAGAAACCTCAATTTCTAATGGCTGTTTTGAAGGAACAAAAGTTAAAATATCGGTTTGCGTCAATCTCAATTTTGTGCTATCTGCAGTAGTATAAACTGTAATTTTTTTATTTTTTGTAGAAAAGGATTTAGATAGATCCGCTTTTTTTTGCTGAGAAAAAGCAAAAAGAGAGACCATCAAAAGTACTGTTGCTGTTGTTATTTTTTGCATGATATTATATTCTATTTTTTTCTGTTATTTACCAAATATAGGTCCCCACCGAACCCGCTTCTAATGATGTTGCAATCCACTTGCCGTTGTATTTAATATTAAATATTTCAGAAGCGTTTCCATCATTTTCTACAATTAAAACTTTTTTTCCTTCGGGCGTTTTAAAAGCAACATTTTGCAAATTACCACTCAAGTTACTTGCAATTCTAACTGAACCTGCCGGTACAAATTTTGATGCGTGGGCAATAATATAATACCCAACATTTCTGGTAAAACTATCACTACTCACAACAGTCAAAGCACCTTTGCAAGTGGTGCAACCACCGGGAGTATTTGGACCAAAAGAAGCGTTATTGGCCAAATTCCATTCTAATGCATTTTTACTCCAATTGCGCATCGAGCCAATTACAACATTTCGTAAATGCCATTTTAAATCACCGTCGAATGTCCCTGAAGAGCCTGTATATTGCTCAGTAAAATAGACATTCTTGTTCGGGAATGCATTATGAACAGTTGACAATGCATCAATATCTCCTTCATACAAATGAAAGGCTGAGCCGTCGATATACGGATAGGCTGCAGCGTCATTTAAAATAGCTATTGGATATTCCGGTTTATTACAATTATGATCGTAGGTAATGATTTTAGTATTCAAATTTGCATTATGGAAAACTGGTCCTAAATGATTTTTAATAAAATCGGCTTGTTGAGAAGCTGTCATCAACATACTTGGATTATTCCCCGGATGGAGAGGTTCATTTTGAGGAGTTATGGCGTCAATAGTAATTCCTTCGGCTTTCATTTGTTGAATATATTTCACAAAATATTGGGCATATACTCCATAATATTGAGGTTGTAAACTTCCACCAATGAAACTGTTATTGTCTTTCATCCAAACGGGTGGAGACCAAGGTGTGGCCAGTATTTTGATATTTGGATTGATTGCCAGTATTTCTTTCAACATCGGAATCACATCATTTTTATTAGGAGCCAAACTAAATTTTTCTAAATTCAGATCTGTTTGTCCGTTTGACAAATCATCATAAGTGAAAGGCGCCGGGTCCAAATCTGAAGCTCCGATACTAATCCTGAGATAACTCACCGAGATTGAATTTTGGCCAGAACCAAATAATTCTTGTAATAATTCTTGTCTCTTTTGTGTATTCAACTGATTTATTACTTGAGCACTTCCTCCGGTCAAAGTGTATCCAAAACCATCAATACTTTGAAAAGTTTTTGTCTCATCTACCTCTATATTTGAATAGTTATTAGGCGTTGTGCTAAAGGCTAAAATCGAAGATTGCTTTTGAAGCATTACGCTCTGATTCCCTTTTGTTAACCAAAAATCCATTTCATTTGTAACCACAGGAGGAACTGGTGTAGGGGTAGTAGGACTAGGAGCATCAGCAGACGAGGAACATTGAGAAAGCATTGCCGAGGCTGTAATTAGAAGAAAAATATTCATAGTCTTTTTTATAGTATTCATAATTTATTTAAAATTTATTTTAGATTAAACAAGCAAAGGATAGATGGATATTTAAATCTATCGCATCACTCAAAACAGCCTGTTTTTTCACTTTTAAAGCACTGTGTTTAGATATGAAAACACAATATATTTGCTTTATTATTGGTTCTTTGTGCTTAAATTCATTGAATGTTCACGAAGGAGCAAAGGGCTTTTCCTTTGATATTTCCCTGCAATCATCCATTTTTTATTTTAGTATTCGCTCTTCATTTAACCCTGACTTGAAATCCCCGATAAAATCAGAGGGTGTTTTTACTGTTTAATTATTCTATCTCAAATAGAATAAGCTGAATTTCTTAGAAAAACATACCAATCTGGGTAAAACAATACTAACAATTCTTTTTTGATACACTTCCATTCTTTAAAACTTCAATAATGTCTTCATTAAAGCTTTTATCTGCGGACAAATAAAAGCTTTTTTAATGAAGAACTAACCAAAACTAACATACAACTAACTAAATTTAAAGCTCTTATCAATTACACTATTGAAAAGAATATAACGATTTGAATCCTAAGCAGATACCCATACAACACAAGTTAAAATTTCTGATGTTGTATGCGTATGAGTAAGAGTTCTATTTCTCTTTTTTAATTACTTCCAGATTAAATTTGATATAAATTTTTATTTTAAAAATAAGCTCAGAACCTTTAATTGTCCTGAGCTTATTGCATTATGTGTATTAATTTGCTGGTTTCAATTTTAAATACCAAGCATTTCCTTCTTCGGGACCATAACCTTGAACTCGAACATACATATAAGTTGGTGTAATAACCAAGATTTCGTATTCTTTTTGTGTACCTCCATATCCTATAAAGGTATTTACTCCCGATAATAGAATACTAGTTTGAGTTGATGGTGAATTTCCTGAAATTACAGGTACCGCTGGCGCTCCTGAAGATGCTGGCACAAAAGAAAATTCTGAAGTTCCGCCAGGATAATCATAACAAGCTTCGCCTCCAGAACTTGGAATACCAGGAAGTGATGTCATTGAACCAGTTTTAGTAAAAGCACCATCAGGAGTAGCTACGGCTAAAGAGTAAGTTCCAGAAGCCTGTACTTTTGCAAAAGTAAATGTCGCTGTGTAAAAACAGTTTGCAGAAGCTACTTTTTCATTAACAGCTGACGCCCACCATTCTGCTCTAATAGAATCGACTGACCAAGGACCAACACCTAGATGCCCGGCAACACTCTTATCTACAATCCAAGCTTTAGAGGAATTATTGGTTAAGGCTTCGACAATTTCTGGAGCCACTGTGAAATTACTTCTTACAGTAACATCTTTAGTAAGCACTGATGAAGTTCCGCCTTTACCATAAACAACTGCTGTAATGGTATAGGTATTTGTCCCTAAAGTTGTGTATTTTTTAGTAGTAGAACCAGTGGGCAAATAAACTAAATCTAAAGCTGTTTTATCGTCATAATCTACTTTATAAGAAAGTCCATTATCCGCAGAAATTGAAATTTTGACATCGCCAGAACCATCCCCATTTGGATGTGCTGCATCCTGTCCTACAACTTCAGTATTGATTACAATATTCGAAGGAGCTGTTAATTCTCCCAGACTATATTCTTCTTCACTACAACTAACCAATGTTAGCGATATCGCAATGAAAAGTCCTAAAAGGTATTTTATATTTGTTTTCATATTTTTATTAATTAGTTAATCTAATATTGTCAATGTAAATTACTTCTCCTGTTCCATCCGCAGCATCATCGTATCTGAATACTAGTTGAGTGAATTTGGCATCAGCCGGAATTCCAGAAATAGTACTAAAATCAAATACTAATTCTTCCCAAGCATTAGCAACGGTATTAGCTACTTTTAAAACAGCAACCCCATTTGCAGGATTTCCTCCCACGGCCCATTCCAATTCAACATTAAGTTTTTTGCCTACTTCTGTAGCATAGATGTACAGTTTAATTTTGTTTCCTTTTGCAAAATCAATAGGAGCATCTAATCCTGAATAGGTTCCACTCCAACCTGCAGCTCCAATAGTTTTAGTGTATTTCCAAACAGTAGCGCTCGTATTTATTCCTGTGGCAAAAGGGTTTGCAATTACAGCCGTTTCAACTCCGCCAAAGGTTCCGCCAACAGCATAATTTTGGGTAGCCAATTCATAAGTAATCGGTAATCCATATGCATCATAAATAATAGTTGACGTGATTTTCTCTGTTTTGGCAGCACCACCACTCAAAGCCACAACTTTAACAGCGTATGTTCCTGCAGCAGCGTAGTCATGAGAAAGTTCAGCTCCATTAGCTAAAGGTGTTCCAACTTCATTGGCTACATCTCCAAAATAAACCAAATAAGAGGCTGCATAATCTGCAGTGGCTTTCACTTTCAAATTATGAACATTTGCACTCAAGGTAACTGCTAAATTTTCGGGTGCTCTGTAAACAACTGCCAACGGAAATGTTTGTTCCGTTACTGCACCAGAAATTGTAGTAGCCGTAATTTTTACAGTATAATTACCCTCAGGATATACGTGGCTTGCACTTTCTCCGGGTTTCAATGTTACAGCCGATGTTGTACCGTGACCATATTCTACTTTAAATGATGTTGCTCCATCTGCGGTAGGAGTGATTTTTACAATTCCTGAATTATCAGTACTGATATTAAATACTTTATTCAGATTCCCAGAAGTCTCGGTTCCGATTAGAGCGATATCATTGCTGATATCCTCTATCGAACAACTTGCGGTAACAGCCAGTACTACTACAAGGCTGAAAATATATTTTATCTTTTTCATAGTTTTATACTTTATTAATTGTAACCTGGATTTTGTTTAAAAACAGTATTTTCTAATTCTTTAGTTGGAATTGGTAAAAGTTCATTCACTCCTGCTTTAAACCCTCTGCTTGCTAGTACAGTTGCAGCTTTGCCCGTTCTTATAAGGTCAAAATAACGATGCCCTTCACAAGCTAATTCTTTTCTTCTTTCTAATGCAATAGCGTCTAAGGAAACTGGAACTGATGCCAGACCAACTCTTGCTCTCACCGCATCAAGCAATGCCTGAGCTCTTGCTCCTGTTCCGCCTAGAGCTTCTGCTTCCATAAGATAAGTATCAGCCAATCGAATTATGTACGTATCCTGATAAAAATTCAGGGATTGATCACTTCCATTGGTTGTGGCATCGGATTTTAAAGGAACAAATTTTGCCATAAAATAACCCGTATTAGTATTTACACTATTCACACTACCATATCCTTGTACTTGACCAGATGCAATTAAAGCTTTGACATCTATAATCGTAGCTCCGAATCGTGGATCATTTTTCATAACATCATATAATTCTTGAGTTACGGTATTGATTCCCCATCCAGAAAAATAGTCTGGTGCTGTAGAACCAGCGGTTCTTGTATAATCTCTAATTCCTACCATTATATTCAAAATATTACCCTCAGTTCCCCAAGAATTGGTCCACCATTCTGATTTTCCAGCATCTGTATGAACAGCTTCAACAATTGATTCTGAATTGAATTTATTTTTATGAACCCATAAATCTTTGAAATTAGTCAACAACTTATATCCGTATTGACTTGTTCCTCCCGGAGTACCATTTACTTGAGCTAATTGTGCAGCGGCTTCAGTATATTTTTTTTCATAAAGAAGTACTTTCCCCAACATGGCTTGTGCCCCTCCTTTGGTCCAACGACCTCCTTCGGTAGTTACATTTATTGTTGCTGGTAATCCAAGGATAGCTTCCTTTAAATCTTTTTCTATTTGAGCATATACATCCTCTGGTTTTGACTGAGGATAGGTTTGAGCCTCAGAAGGAGTTATAGTTGTGGTCATAAGAGGAACATTACCAAACATTCTTACCAAATTAAAATGATAATAAGCTCTCATTGCTTTACATTCGGCAGCATATCTAACTTTCAAACCTCCATCCATTGGAATTCCAGGTAATTTATTTAATAAAGTATTTGCTCTAAAAATACCCTGATAGTGATTACTCCAAAAAGCTCTTGGCATGTTGGTCGGGTTTAACTGATAAAATGAAAAAAGTGAAATTGCATCCCCTGGAGCCGAAGCCCCATAGTTATCATCTGATCCCGCATTGAAAAAACTAATTATGTTATCGAAAGAGGATGAATTAAAACCCATAATATCATAAACAGCCACAAGAGCTGAAGTAGCTTCTGCTTCATTGGTATAATAAGAATCCTCTAAGGCATTTCCTGTTGGCTTTACCTCTAAAAAGTCTTCACTACAAGAGAATAAAGCAGTCATCATTACTCCGGTAATGAATATATTTCTAATAATTTTTGTTTTCATAATTTATAATATTAAAATTGAAAATTCACTCCAAACATAAAAGTTTGAGCTTGAGGATAGTATCCTCTGTCTATTCCAAAAGTATTTCCTCCAATTTCTGGATCGTAACCTGTATATTTAGTTAATGTCAACAAGTTCTCTCCAGTTACATAAAACCTTACTTTACTAGCTCCAATCGTGTTTACTACTCTAGACGGTAAAGTATATCCAAATGTGATTAATTTAAGACGCAAGTAATCACCGTTTTCTAAATAGAAATCTGAAAATCTGGTAAAATTCTGGTTATCATCTGCAATGGTAAGACGTGGATACGTATCAGAAGTTCCTTCACCTGTCCAACGGCCTAATGCTTTTGATTGAAAATTAGCGTAAGGACCAATGTCTATTCTTCTTAACCCTTGGAAAATTTTATTTCCAGCAGCTCCGTTCAAAGAGGCTGAAAAATCAAATCCTTTATAATCAACACCAAAATTGAGTCCGAAAGTATATTTTGGCAACGGACTTCCAAGATATTGTTTATCAAGATCCGTAATAACTCCATCCCCATTAGCATCAACCCAACGGAAATCTCCCGGTTTAGCATTTGGTTGAATCACAACTCCAGTGCTATTTGTATAGCTCGTTACTTCGGCTTGATTTTGAAAAATTCCATTTGTTTTAAAACCATAGAATGTATTTATACCTCTACCTATTTCTGTTCTGGTTAATGTTCCCAATGATTGAAAACCAACTCCATCCGTAATATAGGTTTTTCCTTGACCCAAATAAGTAACTTCATTTTCTAAGTAGGAAACATTCCCATTGATTCTAAAATTAACTTCTCCGTATTTTTTGTTGAATCCTAATTCTAACTCAACTCCACGATTTTCCATATCTGCCACGTTACCAAGAGGGTTAGCTGGTGCTCCCAAAAATCCAGGTATTTCAACACTTTGCAAAATTCCGGCTGTTACTTTTTTAAATACCTCTACAGTCATTGTCAAATCATTAAACCATCTTGTGTCGATACCAATATTGGTTTGAGTAGTTTCTTCCCATTTTAAATCTGGATTAGAAGGAGCGTCAGGACTAGAACCTATTTGCATAGCGCCATCTGTACCAAATGCATAATTTCTACCTCCGGAAATAGTGGACAAATAACCAAAGTCTCCGATGGCATCATTTCCAGTAACCCCGTATCCGGCTCTAACCTTCAAGGTGTTCAAGACAGGACTCTCTTTCCAAAAACCTTCTTTTGTAACTACCCATCCCGCTGAAAAAGCTGGAAAAACTCCATATTTGTTATTGGTACCAAATCTTGAAGAACCGTCACGACGAATAATTCCGGTTAACAAATATTTTTCTTTATAATCATAATTTAATCTTGAAAATAAAGAAGATAATTTGTGTTGATCATTGTCATAGGCAGAAGAACTCTTATTCTCTTGTGTAATATCAAAATTAAACGAGGCTTCTCTATAATCAGATGTTGGCAAGCCTTTGTAAGTTACGTTAGATCCATAAGCATCATTATCAACATAAACTCCAGTTCCTGCTAATATTGTAAAATTATGATCTCCTATTTCTCTGTTATAAGAAATTATATTTTCATTATTCCAACCAAAACCTCTGTTTATTGATCTACTAAGAGTGTTTTTTTCATTAATATTATTACCATTCAGGTAGTAAATAGGTGTAAAACTTTCATTACCCCAATAACTCAATTTAGCTCCTATGGTAGATCTAAATTTTAATCCTTTGATAGGTGTTATTTCAAGGAATGCGTTACCAATTAAATCATCGGACCAGTCAAAATTTCCTAATCTTGTTTTAGTGTAAGCTAATGGATTCGTCATATTATTTTGAACCATAGTTGAAATTCCATAAGGATTACCATTCTCATCTCTAATAAGATCCGTTCTTCCTAAATAAGGAATATCATTTAATTTAAAAGGATCTGTTTCTACCAATGGAGTTAATGGATCCAAATGAATAGCAGAACTCAAAGGGCCACCTTGCTCTGCATTTGTGTTTCCGATACCATTAAAATTTTGATGTGTAAACCCTAATGTTTGACCAATTGTGAATATTTTAGACAATTTATGGGTCGAATTTAAACGCATACTCTTTTTGTTAAAACTCGAAATATCCGGAGTTACGATACCTTCTTGATCTTGAATACCAAAAGAGGCGTAAAAAGTAGAAACATCATTACCGCCACTGAAACTTATTTCGTGAGAATAACGCATGGCACTGTTAGTAAAAATAGCTTTTTGCCAATCTGTTCCAACTCCTAAAGTAGACAAGTTGGGATAAATAACATTACCGCCACCGTTTACAGATTGCTCATTCATCAAAGCACCATATTGTGTAGCATTTAACAAGTTAAGAACTTTCGCTGGACTTGATACTCCTGAAAATCCTGAATAATTGACACTTATTTTGCCTGATTTCCCTTTTTTAGTAGTCACCAAAATAACACCACCTGCAGATCTGGAACCATAAATCGCTAATGAAGCAGCGTCTTTCAGCACCTCAATAGACTCTATATCGGATTGATTCAAAAAGCCTATTCCTGAATTATCTACGATAATACCGTCAACAACCCATAACGGATTATTTCCTGCTTCCGAAAAAGTAGTAATCCCTCTAACTCGTATTGTTGCTGCGGAACCTGGTTGTCCTGCATTGGCAGCAATACTTACACCGGAAACTCTCCCTTGCAATGCTTGCTCAATACGACCATTTGGAACATTTTCAAGATCTTTTGCTTTTACACTCGAAATTGCTCCAGTTGTAACACTTTTCTTTTGGGTACCATACCCCACCACAACAACTTCGTTGAGTTCTTGTGATTGAGTTTTCATTTTTACCACAATTTGGGTTCTTTCGTTTATAGGTTCCTGAACGGAAGTATAACCTATAAAACTAATTGTCAAAGTACCATTGGCTGGAGCTTTAATTACAAAATTCCCATCAAAGTCCGAAGTAGTTGCTTTGGAGGTTCCTTTAATTAAAATTGTTGCTCCGGGAATGGACATTCCACTTTCATCATTCACTTTACCCTTTACAGTTACATCTTGTGCCTGACCGTAAATTGAAAATAAGAGAGATGAAAGACAAAAAATAAATAATTTTGTTAATTTCATTTTCTAAAAATTTTTGGTTAATTAATTAGTAATTTGATACAATAGTATAACACTTTTTTGATTATCCATATCGAAAAATCATTACAAAAACAATACAAAGTTCTTTTTTAGACTTTACAAAAACTGAACAAATAATTTTTAAAATACTGTTATTCATTATTTTAAAAATAAATAAATGTTATTAACGAAAACGTTTTTTAAAAAATAGAACCCAACATTCCTATAAATCCCTTACTTTAGCTTTTGAAATAAGATTTTAAACAAAAAAACACGTTTAAATCGCTTGTTGTGTGGAGAAAACCGTTTTCTACTACTAGTCAAATCATTAGATTTTAAATTTATGATGCGTCATTTAAAATTCAACATTGTACTATTTGTCTTGTTTTCCAGCTCTCTTTTGGGACAGATAAAAAACATCGGACTTCCTGAAATAAGAAATTTCAAAAGAACCGATTATAAAGGTGGAACTCAAAACTGGAATATTGACCAAGATAAAAACGGAAATTTATATTTTGCCAACAACAATGGCTTATTCCAATTTGATGGCTCAACTTGGCGTAAGTATACCTTGCCCAATTCTCCCGATACTCGCTGTGTAAAAATCGATCCTTCTGGTAAAATTTTTGTTGGTGGCTACAGCGAATTTGGTTATTTCAAAACAAATGAGAAAGGAAAACTTGAATATGTTTCCTTATCAAAAATGGTAAACAAGCAAAAAATAATAGATTTCATTTGGAAAATCCATCTGTTTAAAAACGAAGTTGTTTTTCAATCATTTGCAAGAATTTATATTTACAAAAACAACAAATTAAAAATAGTAGACGCTCCAAAACGATTCCAATTTTCCTTTCAGGTAAAAAACCATCTTTATTTACAAGATATGTCAGCCGGAATTGTCGAATATAAAAATGGTAAACTCTACCCACTAAAGGGAACAAGCCTTTTTAATACTACCGAAATTTGGGCCATGTTTCCTTTACCCAATAACAAATTGCTTATTGCCACACTCAACAAAGGTCTTTATGTATATGATAATAATGAAGTATCCCCTTGGAATACTGAAGCGAATACTTTCATCAAAAAAAATAGTTCATTAGGAGGAATCGCCATCAAAGACAAATTCATTGTGTTAAATTCTGTACTGAATGGTATTATTATTTCTGATACCAATGGTAAAATCATACAACATATTAATCACAAAAAGGGACTACAAAACAACACCGTTTTAACCTCTTTTTTAGACAAAAAAAACAATCTCTGGTTAGGTCTTGACAACGGAATTGCTTTTATAAACGAAAACTCGCCTTTTACCTACTTTGGTTTTAGTTATGACATTAGTACTGTTTATGCATCAGTAGTTTACAAAGGAAATCTGTATGTTGCCACCAATCAAGGTGTTTTTTATCACGCTTGGAATACTCCTTTCCGAGAAGAAAATTTTTCTTTAATAGAAGGCACTACTGGTCAGGCTTGGAATATTCAGGTTATCGATGGTCAATTAATTTGTGGCAACAACAATGGTGCTATGATAATAGAAAGTACTCATTCTGTTAAAACTCTTGATAACAGAGGATATTTTGGTTTCAAAAAAATCCCAAACTATCCTAATCACATTATTGGGTCTAACTATAATGGTTTTGCCGTTTTTGAAAAAGGACCCAATGGTTTGGAATTCAAAAATCAAATTGCTGGTTTTGAAAAACCTTCGAGTTCTTTCGAAATGGACAACTCCTATTTGTGGTTCAAAAAAGATAACTTAATATACCAAATGGAAATTTCCAGTGATTTGAAAAAATTCGTCACAATAAAAACGCACTCAAACCTTTCGACTACGGATAAAGGCATTGGAAGTATTCAAACTTTAAATAAAAGTGTTTCGTTTCAAACGAATAATCATTTCTATAAATATTCTCAAGATCAGGATTTGTTTTTTGAGGATAAAAAAACAACAAACTTATTCAAAGACTGTCCAAAAATATATTCTTTAAGACAGGATTCAGCAGGAAATATCTGGTATGTATTCAAAGAATCAATAGGAATGCTATTAAAAACAGACTCTGGCAAATACAAGAATGTTATTGCACCTTTTTCAAATTTAACAGGTAATTTAGTTGCCAATTACACGTCTATTAATACCATTGACCCAAGGAATATTTTTATTGGCCTAACCGATGGATTAGCACATTATGATTCTAAACTTTTGAATAATTCAGTTGATAAACCCGCTGCGTTCATAAGGAGTTTTTCATTCCCTGGCGACACCTTACTATTTGGAAATGACTCCAAGAAAATTAGAAAACAAACAATCCCATACAAATCCAACCGGGTGAAATTTACGTTTTCTTCTCCCAGCTATGAAAATCTTGAAAACATAGAATATTCATATCAATTGGTTGGTTTTGACGACAGGTGGAGCAATTGGTCTCCGATTGCTATGAAAGAATACACCAATTTAAGAGAAGGCGACTATAAAATGAAAGTTAAGGTTCGAAATAGTCACGGAAAACAATCTGATGAAGCACATACTTTATTTACTATTTCGCCTCCTTGGTACCGGCATTTTATTGCTTATATTTTTTACCTCATTTTGATTTTGACAACATTTTATTACATTCGAAAAAGAATTAAAATGAAGATTCGCCAAAATAAACATTATGAAACTATTGAGCAAAGAAGACTTTACCTGGAAAAGGAAAAAGAAATTAGACAGGAACAATATAAATTGGAAAAAGAAATTGAAAAATTAAAAAATGACAAGTTAAAAACAAAAATTTTAGCAAAAGACAAAGAACTGGTTACTAATTCTTTACAAGTTGTAAAGAAAAACAAAGTCTTGAACGGAATTATCCACAAACTAAAAGATATTAATGTAGAATCATTTGATGAATCCACAAAATTTCAATTCAGTAAACTCAACAAAAGCATTGTAAGAGAGGTTAATACTGACAAAAGCTGGAAAGATCTTGAAAAACACATCAAGAATGTTCATTTCGATTTCCTAAAAAAATTAAAAGAAAAACATCCGACTATTTCCCCAAGAGAATTAGATCTTTCTACCTATTTACTTATGAATATGTCAACAAAAGAAATTGCAGAAATTATGAACATTTCGAGCGGAGGTGTGGAAGTGTCTCGTTACCGTTTGCGCAAAAAATTAGGTCTCAATAAAAAGGAAAATCTAACAGGATATTTAATGAATATTTAAAAATGGGCTTATATCAAAAACATAAGTATGATATAAAAACACTGCACATTCTCCTCAAAAATTGAAGATAGTTTACCTCTTAAAAAATTTAAACTATTAGATATTTAACTAATGTATTTTAATTAAAACACATACTTGACCCGATTTATTATAGCCACAATTCTCTGAAAGATTTGTTTTTATCATAATCATTGGCTTGTTTTTCGATATTGAAATACCGATGACCACGAGGATCATTCCCGACTCCGGCCAAGTAAGCCCAATTGCCCCAATTGCTGCAAACGTCATAATCGATTAAGGATTCTTCAAAATAGGCAGCGCCCAATCGCCAATCCATATTCAATTCATTGCAAAAAAAGCTGGCTACGTTTTGGCGTCCGCGATTGCTCATAAAACCAGTTTGTTTCAATTCGAGCATATTGGCATTTATAAAATCAGAGTTGGTTGTACCATTTATCCATTGGAAAATAAATTTTTCGTTCAATAACTTTGAATTGACTTTCTCGGTTTTGATTCCTGAATACAAGAAAAATTTGGTTTGGTGTTTTTTGAACATAAACCGGAAAAAATCACGCCACAACAATTCAAAAACTAACCAATAGGTGGAATTATTGGCGCCAAATTGCTTTTCATATTTTTTGACTTCGGTGTAAATAAAACGAGGAGAAATACATCCCATTGCCAACCAAGCTGAGAATTTTGAGGAATAATCCGCGCCAATCATTGCGTTTCGAGTTTCTTTATAATTAGACAAACTTTTTGTTTCATAAAAATAATGATTCAAACGATGTATAGCTTCGGTTTCGCCGCCTTTGAATTGGATTACAGCACGAGAATCGATTGATGAAAAAACCAATCCCAAATCTTCCAAAGTTGGTAATTCCATATTTGGAATTTCAGGCGAATTGATTTCTGTTGGCTTGTCGAATGGCTTTCTAATTACAGCATCTTTCTCTGTTTTTTTTCTAAAATTTGTAAACACATCTGGAATGTCTTTTATCGAAAAAGGCAAATCTTCTGCGTGATACAATGTGCTTGTGCTAAAAGTTTCTAATTCGCAACGCAATTTAAACAACTCGGCTTGTACTAATTTTTCGATTTGTTTTTCTTCGAAAGCCACTTCGCGTTTCGCAAAAACTTTTTGAACTTTGTATTCGTTTACTATCCTCGGAATTTCTATCTCTGGTTTTCCTCTCAGAATTACTAAACCTGAACCCAGCTTTCGTAGATTTTTATCTAAATCTTCTAACGATTCTAATAAAAATTGCGCTCTGAAATTGCCTGTTTTTTTAAATCCATAAACAGTGGTTTCAAAATGAGAATCGTCAAAACAATACACCGGAATTACTTGTTCGCCTTGCGCAATGGCTTTCATTAAGGGTTCATTATCTTCTAATCGTAAATCGGTTTTAAACCAAACTATGGAGGTTTTCATAAATCATTTATATTTTTCAAATAATAATCGGCTTGTTGCAACAATTCGGCTTTAGCTTCGGGTTGCATTTTTCGCCAAACATTGTACATCATCCCGATTCGTGGATTTTTACCTAATTTATCCTCGTTTTTGTCGTAAAAATTCCAATACAAACTATTGAATGGACAGGCTTTATCGCCTGTTTTTAACGCTTTTTTATAATAACACGAACTGCAATAATGACTCATTTTGTCAATGTACGAAGCCGAACTTACATACGGTTTTGTACCTACAATTCCGCCATCAGCAAACTGGCTCATTCCGCGTGTGTTCGTAATTTCGACCCATTCGATAGCGTCAATATAAATTCCCAAATACCAAGCATCGACTTCATCGGGATGAATTCCGGCTAAAAGTGCAAAATTTCCAGTAATCATCAATCGTTGAATGTGATGTGCATACCCATAATTCAAAGATTGATTGATGGCATCTTTCAGGCAATTCATTTTGGTTTTTCCTGTCCAAAACCACTCGGGTAATTTATTTTCGTGGTTGAAATAATTCAACGTAACATATTCGGGCATTTTGTTCCAATAAATCCCTCGCATATATTCTCTCCAGCCAATTATTTGTCTGACAAAACCTTCGAGCTGATTGTATTCGATTTCGTCAGGGCGATTTTCCCATTCTTGAATAGCTCTATTAATGACTTCCAATGGGGAAATTAATTTACAATTCATCGAAAAGGAAATTCTGGAATGATACAAAGACCATTCGTTTGGCGTCATCGCATCTTGATAACTTCCAAAAAGCGACAAACATTCCGTAGCAAAAAACTCTAATAATTCCTGTGATTGTTTTCGGTTTATAGGCCAAACAAAGTTTTTAGCATCGATGTTTCCAATGGTTTTAATGTTGGTTTTATTAATTTCAGCAATAATTTCTGAGACATCATTATTAAAAACTAAGGGCGGAGTTGGTTTATGAGCTGCCGGTAATTTTTTGCGATTTTCGCCGTCATAATTCCATTTTCCTGTGAGCGGTTTGTCGCCTTGCATCAAAATGTTATGCTTTTTTCGCATCATGTGATAGAAACTTTCCATCAGAAAAGTTTTTTTTCCTTCGAAAAAATCGCCCAATTCTTCTCTGGAACTCATAAAATGTTCTGAATCCGTAACCGATGTTGAAATAGCAAGCGTTTGGCAAAAATTCTTCAGCAACTCGTCCAAGCGGTATTCGTCGGGCAATTGGTATTCGAAATTTGTAAATCCTTCCTTTTCCATTAACTGTTGAATGTTTTTATCAAAGGATTGTAAATTATTGTCATCATTCAAATGAAAATAAATAACGTTATGATTTTTTGCTTCTAATTCCTTTGCAAAATTTTGCATAGCCGAGAAGAAACCCACAATTTTTTGGATGTGATGTGTGGCATAATCCGTTTCGGAACGAATTTCCATCAAAACATAAGTAACAGAATCATCAACGGTTTGATACCAAGAATGATTTATATTTAATTGATCGCCGAGAATTAATCTTAGAGTTTTTTTCATTTTATTTTTTTTGCCGCAGATTCACAGATTTTAAAATCAGATAAATCATTCAATCAGTGGCTATATTTTTATTTATTACTTCTGCATTTATCGCTACAATATTTTACTTCGTCCCAGACTTTTTCCCATTTTTTTCGCCAAGCGAAAGGTTTTTGGCAAACGACGCAAATTTTAGTGGGTAGGTTTTGTTTTTTAACACCTTTCATTCACTATAGGTTTAGTCTCGTTCTTTTCCATTCTATCGCAACTGCTGAACCATCAGCAATGAAAACGGCTTCGGGTTTTGTCTGGTTCAAAACTGCAAATGATTTCCCGTACATCGCCTCAAAATCACATTCAATTTGATAATCCAAAACCTCACTTACATTCCAACTGGGATGCTGCAATTTGTATTCTTCGGTTTTATTATCGACAGTTATGGTGTAACCAAAATAGTGCTCGTAGATAAAACTTTCTAAAGAATGTCGCTTCATCTTTTCAGATTTGGTCGATGCTGTTACGGCAATGGAATTCCATTTTTTATTTAACAACCATTCGAATTTTACTTTCTTTGAAGATTTCTCAGTAGTAATTTCGTGTTTTGTTGGCACGACCGTATAATGTTCGTTGTATAATTTATTGGCAACCCAAGCAACAATTGGATAAGGAATGGTTTCGTTAATAAAAACTACACCTCGCTTTGTGCTACCATTTTCTTCAGTTCGCTTCACGTAAAACCGCAAATTGATTTCTTCAAAATTGCCAAAAAACGGAATAGGAATATTGAATAATTTGGTGTTTTTGAACATAAAACCTACCAGACTGATGTAGCATTTTCCGTTAAATAAATCCAATTCAACCCCTTTGGGCAAAAAAGGAATTAAGATTTTAGGATCAATTTCATAATTGGCCATAATGATGTTTTCCCAATTTGCCTTTAAAAATACAGCCATTATTTAAGTTGTTTTTTTTGTTTTAATCGATTTTGTTTTTGAATTCGGATTGCTCACGTGTTTTTTCAAAATTCTTTTTCCTTCTTCTTTCACTTCATCTTTTTTGCGGAAACTCCACACAATATCGCTGGCAAATTTTCTCGTTTCTTCAATGTTTACTATCGGTGCGGGATAATCTTCTCCAATTTTGCAATTGTAAAACTGCTGTTCCATTTCGTTCATTTTCCAAGGTTCGTGCAATAAATTAATTGGAACTTCGGCCAATTCCGGAATCCATTGTTTAATGAAAATCCCTTCGGAATCGTGCTCTTCAGAATTTTTTATGGGATTGTAAATTCGGATGGTGTTGATGCCGGTTGTACCCGATTGCATTTGGATTTGGGGATAATGAATGCCAGGTTCATAATCTAAAAATTGTCTTGCAAGAAAATGCAATTCGCGCCAATCTTGCCATAAATTGAACGTAAAAAATGAAACGACCATCGCTCTCATTCTAAAATTGATATAACCCGTGGCTACCAAACATCGCATACAAGCATCGACAATTGGAACGCCAGTTTTCCCTTCTTGCCAGGCTTTTATGTAGGTTTCGTTTTTGGGTTTCACCAATACATCATAAGCCCGATTCACATTTTCGAATTCCATTCGACATTCGTCTTCAAATTTTTGAATAAAATGGCAGTGCCAATGCAAGCGGGACACAAAATTGAGAATCGCCCGTTTGTTTTTGGACGTTTCATAAAACTGATTGGTATATTGATACACCATTCGCATACTGATGTTTCCGTAAGTCAAATAAGGTGACAATCTACTGCACCCTTTGCGGCTCAAGGCGGGTTTCGAAATGTGTTTGCTGTAATTGACATAACGCTCTTTGACAAAACTATCCAAATACCGCCAAGCTAGATTTTCGCCACCTTGCTGAAAATTTTTGTTGGGTGTTGTGATTTCAATTGCGAGGTTTTCGCCTTTTATTTGAGCATAAAAATCATTGTTTAGTGAAACCAAATTCAAATCGGTTTCTTTCATTATTTTTGGATTGGCGCGCATCACGTTTTCCCAACGTTTGTCCCAATCTTGTCTGGATTTGAGTTTCCTGATTACGCCGTGCATTTGAAATTCCTTCCATTCGATATTGTTTTTCTGAAAAAATTCCTGAACAGCAATATCGCGGTCGTAGGTAATTTTGTTGCCTATTTCTTGATGAGAGAAAACAGTTTTGATGTCATAATTTTCCAGTAATGCTGAAAAAATGGGTTGTATTTCACTTTGAAAAATATAGATTTTTGCGTCAATGACGTTGAGTTTTTTTTGCAAATCTTGCAATGATTCGTATACAAAACGCCAATGCCTCGTATCGGAATCATCATAATGCATCACCGAGGGTTCAAAAAAATAAACCAATAACAATGGCAAACCAGAATGATGTGCGTTGAAAAAAGCTTCGTTATCTGTAAAACGCAAGTCTCGCTTAAACCAAACAATATTGATGGAAGTTTTATTCAAAGTTTATAATGTGTAATAATTGCTAGATTGGATTTTAAATTAATCCCAATTTATTGCGTTTTTAGAAAACCTGTCATTCGGTTCCAATTTGATCCACTTTTTATCACTATTGAGTTTAAAAGTGGCAATATGTTCTTTGTTCCATTCGGTTGGACCAATCAATGACAGAAAATGAACACCGTCGTCACCGGTATATAAATGGTAGATTTCGCCAATAACGGGTTCAAATGAAAACTTAGCATTGTAAACCAAATCGTTCCATTCGTATTCCTCCATTAATTTTTTGTAGTGTTGTTTGAGTTCATTGAACTTGTTTTCGAACTCTTTGTTTACTTGATGAATTCCTCTCGTTTTCCAAGCAACGACATCTTCCGTTTTGATGGCAGGCGCTCCTACATTTGTTGCATAAGGCAATATACTGGCATTGTATCCGTCTTGGTCAGAAAATACAATATTGTCCGGTTTTTCATTTTTCATTTTTGTAAAAATTACATTTGATTTATGGAAATAGATACAGATTTGAGTTAAAATTATTTTGTTTAACAAAAATTAATAAATATTAAACAAAGATATAAAACATAAAGCAGAATAAATGCTTTAATCAAAAAAAAATACTGACAAAAGACAATTTATGTAAATGAAGTGTTTTCCTAAAAATAATAAACCTCGCCCATTTTAAAAAATTGGCGAGGTTTAAATTCAAGTCGATTCAACTCCAAACTCGGATTTCTTTGGTAATAGTAGAATTTGTAGATAAAAATTAAGTTAGAATAGTTTTTACTCTAATACATTTTCGAAATCTCTGAGCAAACAAACTCCAAAAACCGTTCATCTTCTTCCGTAAACGGATTGAGAACGTGACTGTCAATGTCTATTTGTCCAATGTTTTCTCCATTTACAAATAAAGGGACCACAATTTCGGATTTAACGGTGAAGCTACAAGCAATATAATTATCCTGCGCAGCCACATCTGGAACGACAAAATTAGCATTTGAAACCGCTACTTGTCCGCAAATTCCTTTCCCGAAAGGAATTACGGTATGGTCGGTTTCGGCACCAACATAAGGACCAAGATGCAAGGTTTTGGTCTCTTGATTGGCAAAATAAAAACCAACCCAATTGTAGTAATTAACAGAATGGCTGAGAAGTTCACAGATTTTTAGGAGTTTTTCTTCTTTAGAAATATTGGAATTTGAAGTAATTTCGGTTACTTTTGGTTTTAATTCTTCGAAAGTCATAATCATTTATTTTTTGTAAAAGTATTTAAATACGGCTGTTTAATTTTATATAAATTTGTTAAAAAGTTAATTTTGAAAAAATATTTTATTCTCTATAAGCCATTTTTGCTGTTTTTAGGCAAATTTTTACTCACATACTTACTCTTGACATTTGTATATCAAATCTATCTTGGACAATTTGACGTAAAAAAAAATGAAACGGATAGCTTTACAAAACTAGTTGCTCAACAAACAGAGGATGTGTTGCTTTTTTTTAATGCTGATGTAAAAACCTTTCCAAATTCAAAAGAACCCGCAGTAAATTTATATTACAATCAAAAATCAATAGCTCGAATTATAGAAGGCTGTAACGCATTAAGTGTAATCATTTTGTTTATTTCATTCATCGTTGCCTTTTCGGGAAAAATCAAAGCTACCATTTTGTATATCATTGGCGGAAGCATTCTCATTCATATTCTGAACGTATTTAGAATTGCACTTTTGTGCGTTTTGATGTTTTATTATCCAGAACAGCAACATTTTTTGCACGGCGTTTTGTTTCCTTTGTTTATTTATGGAGTAGTTTTTGTGTTGTGGATTATTTGGGTCAATAAATTTTCAAAATATGCTAAAAAAACTATTCAATCATAAAGTAAGAATTGCATTGGCGCTATTATTTGTAGTGGCTTTGGTTTTAATTCGAGCCTACGAAGACAGCTTGTTTTACGATCCTTTTTTGGATTATTTCAAAGGGGATTATTATAATTTACCAATTCCAGAAATCGATAATCTGCAATTAATTTTTGGTTTCTTTTTCAGATATTTTCTAAATACTGCATTGTCATTAGCAATAATTTACGTTTTGTTCAAAGATATCGATGCTGTAAAATTTGCTTCGGTTTTGTATTTTATTTTTTTTGTAATGCTGTTGGCAGCCTTCTTTTTTATTCTTTTAAATAACGGAGAAACCAACAAAATGGGGCTCTTCTATGTGAGACGATTTCTGATTCAACCTATTTTTTTACTGTTATTTCTTCCTGCGTTTTATTATCAAAAGCAAAAGCAGTAAGCCTTAAGTTTCTCTAAATCGCTCCAATAATATTGACCTATATTTCGTTATATTTACAATCTACCAATTACAAAACACTATGTTTAAAGATATTTTTCGAAGAATAGCATTGATTTTTATTGTCACATCGGCAGTTGCACAAACACAAACCGAAGTTCTTCCGCCTTATAATATCAAAACCGTTTCTTTTGTACAAAGCAACGAAAATGTCGTACCAATATTCAAATTAGGCGATGGTTTCCAATTTCAATTTGATGATTTATTTGGAAATGAGGCCAATTATTATTTCGAAATTGTGCATTGTGACTACAATTGGAATCCAACAGATATCCCAAAAACCGAGTATATGAAAGGTTTCGACGGACAAAGAATCATACAATACGAGAATTCCATCAATACGTTGCAAATTTATTCGCATTACATATTACCTATTCCCAATCAGTTTATGCAATTACGCATCAGTGGGAATTATATCCTGAAAATTTTAGACGAAAGTCGAGAGGTCATTTTGTCAAGGAAATTCATCGTTTACGAAGATCTCGTAACTATTCCTATGCAAATTAGGCGAGCCAGAACCGCAAATTATTTAGATTATAAACACAATATCGAATTTTCGATACAGTCGCTTATTATCAATTTTCAAACTCCTTTGAAGAATATAAAAATAGCTTTATTTCAAAACGGACAATTTAATAACGCTATCAAAAACATCGTTCCGCAATACACGATAGGAAATGAATTAATTTACAAATACGATACAGAAACTCAATTTTGGGCAGGAAATGAGTTTTTATATTTTGACAACAGCAATATCAGATCCGCGGGTAACAATATCTCCCTAATAGATTCCAGCAATGGAATATACAATTCAAATTTATACACCAATAATGCAAGAGGAAATTACCCGTATTCCGTAACTCCGGATGTGAATGGAAATTTTGTGGTTCGCAACCTTGGTGCTGTTAAAAACGAAATTGAAGCCGATTATGCTTGGGTATATTTTAGTCTTTCGGCTCCTACTTTTATGAAAAATAAAGGCATTTATATTACGGGAATGTTCAATAATTACAGCTTATCACCCGAATACAAAATGGATTTCAACAAAGAAAAAAACACCTACGAAAAAGCCATTCTCATCAAACAAGGATTTACCAATTTTCAATACCAAATCGCCGACGACAAAGGAAACATCGATGCAGAAAATGCAGTAGACGGCAATTTTTGGCAAACGGAAAACGATTACACCATTTTAGTGTATTACCGCGAAAACAATGACCGCTACCAAAAAGTCATAGGAAAAGCCACTGCAAATTCAAATGTAGTCACCAATTAAAAAACATTTCTCAAAAAAGCACAACTAACCCTTTTTTTTGTAAATTTGCGATTATTAAACTCATTCGTAATACTTTGCTATGGTTTCTCAAATCACAAGAGGCATAAAAATATCGGTTTTGACTAGTTTTGAAGGCACTTACTTCAAAAACTACAAGATTCATTTTGCCTTTAGTTACGAAATTACCATCGAAAACCACAGTAAGGATTCGGTACAATTAATTTCGCGTCATTGGGAAATTTTCGACTCCTTAAACAGCAACGAAGTGGTTGATGGCGAAGGTGTTGTTGGCAAAAAACCTGTTTTAAAACCTGGCGAATTGCACACTTACAATTCTGGTTGCCTTTTGGCTTCACCTTATGGAGCAATGAAAGGCTATTTCAATATGGTCAATTTTACCTCCACAAAAAATTTCAAAGTAATCGTCCCTACATTCAAATTGTGTGCGCCGTTTGCAATGAATTAATTGTCATTGCGAGGAACGAAGCAATCTCATCAACACCTTTTTATCTTTTTTTATATCAATCCAAAGTTTTTGACTTATAAAAAGTTCTTTGATAATAACTATTTTAAACTTAATTACCTTAATTTCTTAATGGTTTAAAAAAACTTTTTAGTTTACTTAAAAAGTCATAATTTTTTTAGAAGCTATTTCCAGCTCTCCATTACAACTCCTCCTTCAAAAATCTTTTTTTCTAATGCAATTGTAGGAGCTTCCTTTGGTCGCTCTACAATTACAAGAAAAAATAGCTTTTCTCAGTCCGGGGTTTTCATTTCGATCTGGGCTAAATCCAAAAATAGAATCATCAGATTTAAACCATTAATTGCGGATTTTTAAAACAATCCTTTGTACTTTTGTGAAAATTTTCTAATTCTCAAAAAAATAAAGATATGCTTAAAGGATTTTTCAATGCGCCAAAAGCCGTAAACGAACCCGTAAAATCGTATGCACCCAATTCTCCCGAAAAAGCTGCCGTTCTCGCTGCTTATAAAACAATGTGGAATTCAAATATCGATGTTCCGCTATACATCGGAAGTGAAGAAATCAGAACCGGAAATACCCGAAATATGACAGCTCCACACGACCATAAACACGTTGTGGGAACCTATCACCTTGCCGAAAAATCACATATCGAAAAAGCCATTGCCAATTGTCTCGAAGCCAAAAATAAATGGGCCAATATGGCTTGGGAACAACGTGCTGCCATTTTCCTCAAAGCCGCCGAATTGATTGCCGGACCTTACAGAGCAAAGATAAATGCTGCAACAATGATTGCGCAATCCAAAAATATTTTCCAAGCTGAGATTGATGCTTCTTGCGAATTGATTGATTTCTTGCGTTATAATGTAGAATTTATGACCCAAATTTATAGCGACCAACCCAAATCAACTTCCGATGTTTGGAACCGATTGGAATACCGTCCGCTCGAAGGTTTTGTCTGCGCCATCACTCCTTTTAATTTTACAGCCATTGCAGCAAATCTTCCTGCAAGTGCAGCAATGATGGGTAATGTCGTAGTTTGGAAGCCAAGTGACAGTCAAGTTTTCTCTGCCAAAATCATCATCGATGTTTTCAAAGAAGCTGGAGTTCCTGATGGTGTTATCAACGTAGTTTTTGGAGATCCCGTAATGATTACAGATACCGTTTTGGCAAGCCCTGATTTTGCCGGAATCCATTATACCGGTTCAACATTCGTTTTCAAAGAAATTTGGTCAAAAATTGGAACCAACATTCATAAGTATAAAACCTATCCAAGAATTGTGGGTGAAACTGGTGGAAAAGATTTTGTCGTAGCGCATCCAAGTGCCAATGTAAAACAAGTGGCAACTGGAATTGTTCGTGGTGCTTTCGAATTTCAAGGACAAAAATGTTCCGCAGCTTCGAGAGGGTATGTTCCGCAAAGTATGTGGCCAGAACTTAAAAAACAATTAATAACTGACGTGAAATCAATGAAAATGGGTTCTCCTGAAGATTTTGGAAATTTCATTACTGCCGTTATTCACGAAGGTTCTTTCGATAAATTGGCAAGCTTCATTGACCAAGCCAAAAAAGATGCCGATGCCGAAATTATCGTGGGTGGAAATTATGATAAATCAGTGGGATATTTTATTGAACCAACGATAATCGTAACCAC
>Ga0116158_10001015_pt1 | contig 25975 bp, 22 predicted proteins | sample AD_UKC052_MetaG_FD_89883 | JGI IMG/M metagenome (GOLD analysis project Ga0116158, IMG submission 89883) | Active sludge microbial communities of municipal wastewater-treating anaerobic digesters from USA - AD_UKC052_MetaG | ecosystem: Engineered > Bioreactor > Anaerobic > Digestate | place: USA... | reverse complement strand
TGCGCTTGACTGGCCGAGATCTTTGATCGCATGCCAGGTTCCTTTTGGAAATAAAATGACAGGGGCATGTGGCTTCAACGCATCAGCTATCTGCAGCAGGTAAGGTTGTGCGTAAATCTTAAAATCAGCCGGGCTCAACGATCCAGCCCAACTGTCGAATACCTGTACCAGGTCGGCGCCTGCTTTTACTTGAGCTAAGAGATATTGAATGGTAATATCTGTGATCTTTTGTAAAAGATTATGTGCTTCTAACGGTTGTGTATAGGCGAATTGCTTGGCTTTATCCCAGGTCTTGCTGCCCTTCCCTTCCACCATATAACAGAGAATGGTCCATGGAGCACCGGCGAATCCGATCAATGGCACACGGCCATTCAACTCCTTTTTGGTAAGGCTTAGTGCATCGGTCACATAACGAAGGCTTTCTTCAACGCCATCTGTACGTAAAGCATCAATATCTTTCTGTGTTTGAATAACCCTTGGTAAAGAAGGGCCTTTTCCTTCTTCCATAAGCACTTCCAGTCCCATCGCTTGTGGGATCACGAGAATATCTGAAAAGATGATCGCTGCGTCTACGCCTACCTGGTTGACAGGTTGCAGGGTTATTTCCGTAGCCAGCTCTGGCGTTTCTACCCTGGTGAAAAAATCATATTTGGCTTTAAGCTTCATATAATCAGGGAGATACCTGCCCGCCTGCCGCATCATCCAAACAGGCACCCTTTCAGTTTGTTCACCATTCAGTACCCTTAATATCAAGTCATTTTTTTGCATGCGATGTATTGATGTGTATTCGTTAAATAAATAATATGAAAAATCAACCGCCAAAATATTCGATCATCTTTTCAAAAAGACTTTCTTTTCCCGGATGATCTGGAAAAATAATTTTATTAGAAGTGTATTTCCTTATCGTATTTGCGGTGGTTTGTCCAATGGCAAAAAAAACCAATCCTTCTTCTGCTGTATTCTTTACAAAAAAGCTATCCACTGCACTCGGACTAAAAAACAGGATGGCTTTGTAAGAAACTTTAATTTTCTGGGGGAGCGAAATCGTTTGGTAAACGACGATCTCATTAACCTGGATCTCATGCGCTGATAAGATAGCTGGAATTTCATCTCTACGTTGGTTGCCACAGAAAAAATATACTTCGGTGATTGAGCTGTCTTCTATGATCTTTTCAGCCAGCGCTGCAGCAGAATCTGCCGTAGCTACCAGTTCTGATAAGGGAAAATACTTTTTCACCAGCTGTTCAGTGGTATGCCCGATACAGTAAATATGCCATGAAGGTTGTTCATCGATCAGGTACCCTGCCACCGCTTCCACGGCATTCATGCTGGTAAATATCACCACAGTATCCAGCAACAAGACCGATTCAACTTCCTGTTGCACTTCTACCGATTCAATCGGTTCGGTTTCAATAAAAGGAATTTCATCCACAGCGATGCCAGCTCCTTCGGCTTGTTCCAAAAGATCGTCACCCAATGCCCTGGTACTTAATATGTGAATTTTATCCGGCATGCTTAAATGAATCTGCAATGGCTTTTCCTCCATTTTGTAACAGCTCAAGGGCCAGTTGTTTCCCGGCACCATCAGCTTGTTGAAGTGGTATGTGTTCTTCTATGTTTACTTTTTGTGTACCATCAACGCTGAGTATGTTGCCCTTGAAATGAATCATATCCTTTTCAATGATGGCCAATGCACTGATGGGGGTAGAACAACCTCCCATCAATTCTCTCAGGAAATCACGCTCGATACGTGTACAGGTTGCCGTTAGTTCGTCGTGCAAAGTAGCAGCAGCTCCCAATACATATTCTTCATTTGCCCTTCCTACGACCATGATGGCTCCCTGTGCGGGTGCCGGCAACATCCAATCGAGTTCTATCGAATGTGTTGGCCTGAGCCCGATCCTTTCTAAACCTGCAGCTGCAAAAATGGCGCCTGTCCAGTTACTTTCCGCTAATTTTCGCATCCTCGAATTCACATTACCCCTGAGATTTTCCATTACAGTTCCAGGATATCGATTCAACCATTGTGCCTTTCGGCGAATGCTGCTGGTAGCAATGGCATGCTCAAATGAAGTACCCGCTGTTTGAATGGCCTTTTCATCATACAGATCGGCATTTTTAAAAACAAACAGGTCACGATAATTGCCTCTTTTCAAAACTGCAGCCTGTACGATCCCTGTTGGTAATTGTGTAGGTACATCCTTCATGGAATGAACAGCCATGTCGATGGTATCGTTCAATAAGGCTATATCAAGACTTTTGGTAAAAATACCCTGCACACCCATTTCATACAATGGCGTTTTAAGATCTACATCTCCATCGCTTTTGATATATACTAACGTAGATTCATACCCGCTTTTTTCCAGTGAATCTTTGACCAACGTAGCCTGCCAAACCGCCAGTTCACTTTCCCGGGTACCTATCCTGATAACGGAGTTCATTGATTAATTGCTGGAGGGTGAAATAAAGTCATTGATCGTTTCTATGAAGATACAGCCTCTTTGCTTATTGGTGCGCATTTTCAGGGCCATGTTGCTGATAAGTTTCTGGATCTTATCGGCCATCGGATCTTCGGGAACTACGCTGCCCAACAGGGTCATGCGGTTGCCTTTAATATTATGAAGGGTTTCTTTTAAGGTCTTCAATGCTGGTACATTGCTGCGCATATCATGCCATTCTATAAATGAGTTGATATGCTCCTCAATGATCGAGTTTACTTTGGGTATTTCCGCAGCTCTTTTTAAAAGGGTTTCATCTTTGATCTTACTCAGCTCATCTACATTAACCAGCGTTACCTGTTTCATGCCGATTACATCATCACTTACATTATAAGGAATACTGAGGTCGATGATGAGTTTTTCAGCACCATTGGCCAGGTGCTGTTTGCAAATGATCGCTTCAGTTGCATTGGTAGCCACTAAAATCACATCGGCTTCATTGATGCAAGCCTGCAGATTTTCGGTAACATCATAAGAGAGATTAAATTCTGCTGCCAAAGCAATTGCCTTATCAACCGTGCGGTTGATAAGGGTTACCGATGCACCCGGAAGGTAATCCACTAAGTTTTTGCAGGTGTTTGAACCGATCTTACCAGTACCGATCAACAACACACGCTTTTGATCATTGCCTGGGAAATGCTGACGGATATATTGTACGGCCGCAAAGGAAACCGAAACGGTGCCATCACTGAGCCCTGTGTTGGTGCGAACACTCTTAGACGCCTGTAACACTTCATTCAGCATCCTTTCAAGGTAAGCGCCGACGCAGTTCCGGTCTTTGGAAAATTTAAAAGCTACTTTGATCTGTCCCACAATTTCATAATCGCCGAGTATTTGTGAATCAAGCCCTGCGGCTACATTGAATAAATGTGTGATTGCTTCCCTGCCCGATTTTGCATAAGCCAATTCAGAAAAATCTTCATAAGAACCTTCTGTCTGGGAACAAAGTAACTTTCCCAGTGCCGCTGCATTTTCGGCGAACCCATATATTTCGGTACGATTGCAGGTAGATAAGATAAAAAATTCTGTAACATCAAATACAGGAGCCAGGGTAATGACCGTAGCATATTGATCCTGGTTGATGGCAAAACGCCCCCGAACAGCAGCATCTGTTTTGCGATAGTTAACACCAACAACGAAAAAGCTGGATAAATCTATGGGTTTGTGGCGGAGCATTATAAAATTTGATTCGTTTTTTTTCTATTGCAAAATTAACTTCCACATGTTCTGTATGCTAATTTCTGTGTCATTGCATTGTCATTTCTGCATCTGATCATTGTCATAATAAAAACTGATAGAACGCAGAAATGGCCTATCCACAAGGGTTTTGACCAAATTCTTACAAACAAATGATGGAACAGCCTCATCTGTTATTACATTTGCTGATTGAAAATGAAAACTACCTGCATGAAAAGAGGAATCATGTTAATGAACCTGGGATCACCGGATAGTACTTCGGTGAAGGATGTAAGAAAGTACCTGAATGAATTTTTAATGGATGGAAGGGTGATTGATATTCCATACCTGGCCAGGTTGCTTTTGGTGAGGGGCATCATTGTTCCATTTCGTGCGCCCAAATCTGCTGAAGCATATAAGACTATCTGGACTGATAAAGGTTCTCCACTCGTAGATCTCACCAGGCAATTACAAGAAGCATTGCAACTACAGGTAAGTGAACCAGTAGAGATTGCCATGCGCTATGGCAACCCGGATCCACAATCTGCATTTGACAAATTATTGAAAAGAGAACCCGGGCTGCAAGAAGTTGTTGCGGTACCCCTGTATCCTCATTATGCCATGAGTTCATTTGAAACGGCAGTAGAACAGGTAAAGGAAATCTATAAAAAAAATAAATACGATTTTAAACTCAGTATTGTTGATCCATATTATAATGATACGGCCTATATAGAAGCCCTTGCAGAAAACATGCGGCCCTATTTACTAGCCGACTACGATCACATCCTGTTCAGTTACCATGGTGTACCGGGAAGGCATATCCGCAAAAGTGATGTTACGGGATGCCATTGTCTTAAAACAGCCGATTGTTGCAATGTTCCTTCCCCGGCACATGCATTTTGCTACCGTCATCAATGTTTCACTACAACAAAGCTCGTAACAGCAAAACTGGGCATTCCAGAAAACAAATTCAGTATTTCGTTTCAATCCAGACTAGGAAAAGGCTGGCTGGAACCATTTACAGACATTCGCCTTGAACAGATGCCTGGAGAAGGAATCAAAAAATTACTTATCCTTTGTCCGGCCTTTGTAAGCGATTGCCTCGAAACATTAGAAGAGATCGCCGAAAGGGGAAAAGAAACGTTCATTGAAGCAGGTGGTGAAACCTATACCATGATTCCTTGCCTCAATACACATCCTTTATGGGTAAAAGCATTGAAGGGATTGATTGAAAGGGCTTGATTGAATAATACTTATTATATGATTTACATTAATTTACAATCTGGCCAAACAATTCGTAATGTATAGCTGCTATAATCACATTCGCTTCATGCCATGTATCAATATATAAAAGCGATCCATATTATTTTCATTGTTACCTGGTTTGCCGGTATGTTTTATATTCCGCGGCTCTTTATCTATAATACTGAAGCTTCAGAAAAGCAGGAGCCTGAAAAAAGCATCTTACACAACCAGTTTTCAATCATGATCAAAAGGCTTTGGCTGGGCATTACCTGGCCATCTGCTATACTCACCATTATTTTTGGAGGATGGATGGCCTATTTATATGGCAGCATGCAACCATGGCTTTGGATCAAACTTGCCTTTGTATGTGGTTTGTATGCCTATCACTTTAGTCTTCACCGGCTTTACCAGGAACAGGCCAAAGGTTTATTTAGATTCAGTTCACAGCAATTGCGTTTATGGAACGAGGTGGCAACTATTTTCCTGGTAGCCATTGTGATGATGGCCTCGGTAAAACAAGGAATGAGCATTGTCTGGGGATTAACTGGATTGGTGCTGCTGATCATCTTATTAATGAGCGCCATCCGGATCTATAAAATGTTACGGAAAAAAAACTAATCAATTCATTAAACGGGAATGGCTAAATAAAATGGATGACCATCTTACAGACAGTCATCCATAGATATACGTAAACATATTTAAAACAACCCGAACTTCATGGTAAGACTGGCTGTTGGTGCACTCATGGTCTTATTAGTGATTCCATCGAGTTTTGCCCCACTGATATAACGATAACCGCCACCCAATGATATGCGATACCAATCGGTTAATCTTGCTTCCACGGCAATGCCGGGTTGAACAATAAAGAAACCCGATTTGCCAACTTTGCGCCATTGTTCTCCATTATCGCCATGTTCATAGGTTTTTTTATAACCATTGGATACAGTTCCAGCCCCAACAAAGGTATTAGCCGTGATATAAAATGTCTGATCCCGGTCACCGCCGAAAATATACTCCACCATCAATCCACCATAACCCATTCTTAATTGATTGCGACTATTCGTTGCCGTATTGACCCCAAACCCGGGGTGCCTGGTTATGGTAGCGTATCCCGCCAGTCCAAGCATAAGCTTATGGTTAATCAGCCACCCTGCCTGCCCTCCCAACATCCAGGCATTTTGTTTATTGAATGAGGAGAACGTTGTTGTAATTCCTCCATAATAACCATTGGCAGTATGCACTGCTTTTTTTTCGTGTTGTGCAAAACCCTGTACACTGACCAGGCATAATGCGATAAATATAATTTTTTTCATTTTATTTTTTTTAATAGTTAACTTTTAAAAAGCGGCACACGATAAACATGTACCGCTATACCACACAAAACAAATAGTCCTATCCCCTGTTGGTTAGCTTTTTCCAATCGATCAGGTATCCAACTGATACAGTGAATGCCCTGCTCTTAACGGATGATGTTGACTTGTTCAGATCTTTGTAACCCTTTTGATAATTGGCCGTCAGAGTAAGACCATTGTTAAATTCTACACCCGCCTTAACCATTGCGCCTAAATCCCATCGCCTCCATTGCTTTGTTCCTTCATCATAGATCTTTTGAATATTCCCCGATTCGTTTAACTTTCCGTTGAATCCATAACTGATCACTGGGCCGGCTCCGGCAATGATCTTACCAAAAGGAACCTCTGTTTTATGCAACAGAACGATAGGCATTTCAATTGTATTCAGGGTTAATTTGCGGTCCATACCAGCAGGTTGATCTTTAAAATTCACCCCTTTCTTTGCATACAACAGTTGAGGTTGTATATAAAGATTTTTGGTTAAAGGAACCTCTGCCACCAGGCCGGCATGAAACCCCCGGTAGGCATGTTTGGTAAATAATGAACTCGTTGACAGATCGTTTCTTTTTTGAGTGGAAAGATTTCCTCCAGCCAAAATACCTACTTTAAATTGTGCCTGAGTTGCTGTACTAATAGCGATACAAACCATCGCCGTCATGATAACTTTTTTCATTTTTGATTTTTTAAAATGTCATTAATTTGTTTTGATGTTTAATTTCCCTGTGATGTCGATCAAAGCATGAAAACCTCCGGAGCCTATCATACAAACCATCAACATAACCTGGGCAGCAGTAAGAAATTATTATTCTTATTTCTTTGCTTTCTGAATTCAAAATTAGCTTGCTGTAATGCGACGATGGGATCATTTATAGGAAACAGCCTAACTTTTCTATCAAACAGCCACGCAAGGATTTTTTTGATGGAGCCTTTATTAAAAAAAGATATTCATCCCGCTAAACTGGGTTGGTATAATAAAAACGGGGTTTCGTATAATTCAGATTTCACCGGTCTTCAGGATGCAATAAATTATGGATGACAATAAATAGAAAGAAAATAACGAAATGCAGATTCAGTTTTCTTTACATGGGAAAAGCAGAAAATTAGTATGGGAAATGATTATTGCGAATTTCTTTGAGATGGTACCAAATGCTGATGAATGCAAGGAGGAAATATACGTTACAAATTAAAACGCTGGAAGAATGGAGATGTATAGATTCGTAATTCTGAAAAATACAGTTATAATGAGGGCCTGCAAAAGCATCACATTTTGAAACGGGTTTCCAAAACCCATTGTTCTCCTTCGATGGCCGCTGGTCGTTGTATGGTTTGTACTTTTTTTTCTACCCGGTTACCGATAGAACCTAATGAAGTGCTGCAAACTACTGTACCGGAATCGCCGGTAAAGCCCCAAATGCTCAATAAAAAAAGGATGGCTATTTTCTTCATATCGATGATTAAAGGTTAAAAGTAGCCTATAACCAGGATGCCTGCAATCACATAAATGGGTGAATTTTTTGAAATATCCAATGTATAAAAAAGAAAATGGGCCCCGAAAGGCCCATTGTTTCATGGCGTAGGGGATCAATAAGCATATTGTGTATCAATGATATCATCGGGCATACCCGGTGTTTTGATTGTTGTTTTGCGGGTCAGCGGCCTGCCCTTGGCATCATAAGTATATGTATGAAGGGTTGTTTGTACTACGTTGGCCAATTCATCGGTCAGTTCCACTTTACCCGGGTTATTCTTGTTCGTTTCGGGTAAGGGCACATAAGGATAAATTTCAAGTGGCCAACTCGTATTGGGCTTATCGTCATATGCCGAAAGAATATTTTCACCTGTATACACCCAGGTATTATTAATGTAATCATGTACAACTACCCTCGTGATATTTCCAGCTGCATTATACGTGTAAGCAGTCCTGGAATAAGGCTTTTGTTCGCCGGGTTGTCCTTTACTATGTTCAGTGATCAACATCAGGCGATTACCGGTATAACGGTATTCCCACATGCGTACACGATCCTGTAACGCATTGTACATTTCAACATTAGTCACCAAGGTCCCGGTGTATGTATACTTGTATTTAAAAGCGCCGGATTGTACTGTACTGATCTTGTCACCCGCATAATTGAAAACATAAGTCAAGATCGGCGTACCGCCTTGATCTTTCATGGTAACGGTTTGCATGCTTCCATTGGGGTTGTACTTTAATTCAGTTGACTGGAAATTATTCGACAGTTTTGTCAACCTTAACTGTTGTGGATCCTGGCTAACCGGAGTAGGGTCATCTTTCTTACAGGCGGTAATGGCCAGCGCCAAACCCAGTAACATCATAAGAAATGATTTCGATTGTTTTTTCATACTTTACTTTTTTAGGTGAATAAATAAAAAGCAAAGATGCGCTTCAGATGCAGTGGAGACAATCACACAAATATGTATCTATGATGAGTGGCCAATTAGCCACAGCAGCGGTTTTTAGGTCGCCCAATTGAAATATTCCGGAAATAATGAAAGAAAAATAAATAAAAAAGGCAGCAACTAACGTAAATAATTAAACGCAGTTATAACAAGACACGCATTAAACGATCTTGTCTTTAAAAGCCTTGGCAACCGCTTCACTTTTGCTGTTGACGTGTAGTTTTTCGTAGATTTTCTTTATATGGCTTCTCACCGTATCAATGGCTATAAACATTTCGCCGGCGATCATTTTATAACTGTATCCTTCTACCAGGAACTGAAGTACCTGCTTCTCTCTTTCCGAAAGGTTATAATCTTCCCCTTTCTCATTGTTCATGGAAGAAAACATTTTAAGCACCTGTGTTGCTACCGAAGCTGTCATGGGAGCACCGCCGGTCTGTGCTTCAGCAATGTATTCCAGTAATTTGGCGGGAGCTGTTTTCTTTAAGATGTATCCATTCGCTCCATTGCTGATGGCCTGGAAAATATTTCTGTTATCATCAAAAACAGTAAGCATGAGTATCTTCACGGCATTATTGATCTCCCGGATTCTTTTAAGCCCTTCAAGGCCGTTCACACCCGGCATATCAATATCCATCAGTATCACATCAGGACTAAAAGCTTCCACTTCTGCCTGCACATTGTCGCAATTCTTAAAAGCTGCCAACACTTCAAAACCTTCAGATCCGCTGATGAGCATGGTAAGCCCTTCTCTTAGCTGGGGATTGTCTTCATACAATAGCAACCTGATCATGATACTTGGTTTAGTTGATACAAAGATAAATGGCCAATTTCCTATTTACAACCACATAAATATGTTAACTAATTAAACCCTCTTCCGCCGGTTGCCAGCCTGTAAAAACCCGGAACAATGGCTCTCAGCAAGGCTCCGGCGCCAATGCAAAACAACAGTACACTAAATGGCACCACGATAAAGGTAATCAAACGATAATAAGCCAGGTTATGGCAATACATATATACAAGGCTGGTTACATAGGGTAATAAAGGAACATGGAGACCATAAATGATAAATGAGAATGCGGATGCCCACAGGAACCACTGGCGTTGCATGCACCATTTAACAAGCCTGTCGCCACCGAACCATACCGCAAGGATGCCAGCGAGGATAGAACCATAGTGTAAGAGGATCATCAATACAACATTTAATGTTGAATATTCTTCAAATTCAAATGCCATAAACGTTTTAATTACAGCAAATCCTATAAAGCATAACCAGGCAATATAACTACTGAACCAGGCAGGTTTTCTATCGATGGGAAAATGGGTTTTCTGAAGCCAGATACCCAGCGAAAAAAAGAACATCCCCAATGCTTCAACAAGCATCAGGTCAAAAATACCGATCCACATAATGAAAAGTAAACTGAACCATATCACCGGGATCTTCGTTACTGCCCAACGAAATACCGGGTAAATCAGGTTATACAAAAACAGGCTCCTTATAAACCATAATTGAAACGAGATGGGTACCAGCAACCAACGCAATAAAATACCTTTCCAACCAATTTCCGAATAAGGTCGGTTATCACCAAGCTGATCGAGCTTTGAATTTAAAACGGCTTGTGCTGTTACTGGAAATTGTTGCAACAGGAAAGTTATCAGCAGGCCAACAGCACTCCATATAAAAAAAGGGATCATCAAAGACCCAAATCTTTTCTTAATGCGATCTCCGTATGACCGGTTATCCTGCATGGCGAAAATATATCCCGATATCAAAAAAAGCAATGGAATGCGAAACCGCAGAAGCCCGTTGGCAAATAAGTACTCGAAAAATGTAGTAAAGGTTATTTTTTCCCTTACTTGCGAAAAGGGCTGCAGGTATGCCTGGTTAAGATTATAACCATGAACGAATAATAATAACGCAATACATACGAATGAATAAAATCTGAATTTCTGGCTGATGAAACGGTTCATAAATTGTTGCTTGTTTCGTTTACATAACAGGTACTTTCACCTGCACTTCAGTTCCCTGCCCAGGCTTAGAAATAAACTGAATGGTTCCCCTCATGGCCTCAGCCCTCTTTTTCATATTCCCAAGGCCATTGCCATTATCATTTGTGGCCATATCAAATCCTATCCCGTTATCCCTGATTAAAAGGATCAACCAGTTTTTTTGAACAGTTACGTTAACGGATACACGCGATGCCCTGGAATACTTTGCTGCATTATTGATCACTTCCTTAAATACCAGGAAAAAATCCCGGCGGGCTTCCATATCAAGCTTCTCATCATATACTTTGTCTTCCACCTTAAAGTCTAGTTCTATTTCTTTTGCTTCAAGCACATTGGTAGCGAATTCACGCATACGGGCTGCAATTTTTTGCATACTGTCGTTAGATGGCTTGATGCTCCATACGATATCATCCATGGCTTCCATCATGCGTTGGCTGTTGTCGCTGATCTTGCCCAGGTATTCTGTTGTTTTAACGATATCTGAATTCATCTTTGTTTTTGCCATGGAGGTAAGTATATTAATGGTACTGAGGGTACTGCCCATATCGTCGTGCAGGTCGCGGGCAACTTTGTTGCGCAATTTTTCCACGGCCAGCAGTCGCTTAACCCTTGAACTGTGAAACTGGTAGATAATAAGTGCCAGGATGAAAAGCATACAACTGATAAACCATGCAGTGCGCCAAAATGGAGGCCTTATGTAGATAGACAGGGATGTTGTATGTAAGGAACGGATCCCTTCGAGGTTTTCGCAATACACTTTAAAAGTATATTTCCCGGGGGGCAGCAATGAGTAATTTTCTGAAAAGCCACGATCTGCTCTTCGCCATCCCTTATCAACACCTTCCATCATATAATAATAAGTAAGCTTATCCCGCTGCAGGAAACTCAGTGATGAAAAATAAATTGAGAATGAATTCTGATCATGTGGCAGTTTTACCTGCGGCAATTCAAGAATGGAATCTACAGGGATATAAGTATTGAATATTTTAAAATCGGTTATAGATACATCCGGCGGAGGGTGATTATTAGAGAAAACAGCGGGGTCGAAACTGATGACAGCGTGTCCACCGGCAAACAAAATCTGTCCATTGCTGCTCGCATAATCGGCAACGTTAGTTTGCTCGGCCAGTAATATCCCATCTTTGCGCCCATAAGGGGTGAACCGGTTATTGCCGGGATTATACCTGCACAAACCGTTGGCTGTAACGATCCACAGGTAACCAATATGATCCATCCTCAGCCTCATAACATTATTGGATGGCAAGCCGTCTTCGTAAGTTAAAAGTCGTACCTGCCCGGATCGTTTATTAATTACATTCAGTACACCAGCCCCGTAAACAATGAGACTGTCATTAAGCTGTTCAATATCATTGCCTGTATTGTTATATAACCTGCCCGTTTTACTTTCAGCGGTATAATGTTGCAGGATGGCGCCGTTTGCGGGATTGATCGCGTAGAGTCCTTTTTCATGTGTAGCCAGCCATATCCATCCTTGCCTGTCTATAAATATTTTGTAGATGATGGTACCGATATCCTGCATGACCTTGAATTCTCCCTGTTTATGCCTGATCAGCCTTCCGCCCTGCGTTCCGAGCCATACAAGACCGGCTTTATCTTCCACCATAAATCGGATGGTACTTCTGTTGCATGCTTCGGGTTCCAGGTAACGGGTTCGTTTTGTTACCGGATCATGGATCAACAGTATGCCATCGTTGCAACCTATCCAGACATTTCCTGTCGCACGCTCCCTGCACAGGTTCCAGGTTAATTTACTGGCGTTTTTTTTGTTTACTGTCCAGTTTGCAGGCGGCGCATCCTTATATATATCGTTCTCGATTACCCGAAAATCTTTGTCAACAATCCGTACCCCTTCCCCCCATGAAGCAAACCAGTATTGTCCATTTGAAAGTTCCAGGATATCTGTGATGGATGTTGTATTTTTTTTATTGTCGAAAACAATGTTTGTTACAGAGCTTGCATTTTCATTTGAAGCGATGGTATACAGTCCCCTGTCGGTTGCGATCCAGATACTCCCATCGCGATCTTCCATCATCTGGAAGACCACTTCATAGTTGATGCTGTATACATCGCCGCTGGCGCTGCTCTTATTATACACAAACCTTTGTTGCACTCTGTCATATGAAAAAAGTATACCAAGACCGTATAGCCATATATCTCCTTTTCCTGTTTCAAAATACTGGCGGCTTTCTGTATAGCCCGCTGGTCCTGTATTCAAGCCTGCAGAATCCTTTTCCAGGAAAAAGGTCCCGGTACTATCAAGGCAATACTTGGCCTGGCCATCGTTCTTCCATTTGGGCCAGCCTACCGCCCAGAATCGTCTTTTTTGGTCGATGTAAATTTCAGTTATACCATCCTGAACCTTTTCATTATTAAGGATAGGAAAGTTCAGTGGGTTGTTATGCCGGTTCCAGATTTGCCCCGAACGTTTATCAAACACACAAAGGCCGCTATCGGTACAAATCCAATACTGTGCTTTTACCACGTCTTCATGAACACCCGACAATGCCGGGACCCACCCTTTTGGAAACTGAAAATAATTATCATCTATAAAGGCAGTTTGTTTTGCATCAAAACGCAATATTCCATATTTTGGTATATTCATGTATACTTCTCCGTTAGTTGCCTTCCAGAGAAAAAACTCAGACCGGACGGGGAGAAAGGCATTGCTTTTAACCGGGATCCTGTGATAACTGAAATCAAAAGGATCGAACAGGCCAAACTCTCTCAGTGATGGGATCGCCAGGATCAATTTCCCTTTTCCCACCTCAATGATCTGGGTAATTTCGGCATGCGGCAGTTTATCGCTGCCAGGCTTACTCACAGAAAATGAAACAAATTTACTTCCATCAAATCGCTGAAGGCCGTTAGCAGTGCCTACCCAGTAATACCCTTTATTATCCTGGAATATACACCGCACCACGTTGCTGGCCAGGCCGATACCATCATCTGTAGTAATATGACTAAAAGCAAAGCCGTGGATGAACTGTGCCCCGGAAACAAGATTGAACAGGAGAAACAATAAGGTAAAAAAGTATCTCATATTGGTTCACAAATCTAATAATTGGTTTGGCATATTAAAAGGATAAATACAAAACCACATATTTATGTGACTGCCTGTAAGCACTAACCAACCAGATCTGATGATAAACGGTTGTAGAACCGGATAAATATTTCCGATCCTTTAAATGCAACTAAATCAATCGTGAATATTCACTTTTTTTCACACGCTTATGCGATTGTACAAGCATATTTTCCGAACCATATTTGCATTATAAATAAATTATCACTGTTGCCCTGGCAACAAAAACACAAAAAAATGAAAAAAATAATCAGCATGCTATCAGCAGTCCTGTTCATAGCAACATTAAGTGCAGCAACCAACGAAACAGGCAAGCCATTCAACAACTTTTCTGCACAATATTTCACCCCGTTTACCAAGATCATTATTGAAGATGATATTGACCTGGCATTGAATGAAAATACTGCCCGGAAAATTGAACTTAATGGATCGGTCGCTGATATGAATAAAGTAGAATGGATCATTAAAAAAGGGGTATTGTATATCCGCAGTAAGGCTGGTTCGCTCAATCATAAAGTTTTAGTAACACTTGATGTGGCCAACCTGAAAACAATTGAAATCAATGGCAGCTCAGTAGTGAAATCTATTGGTGAGCTCCACTCAACATCATTACACGTACATGTAAACGGCGATTGCTTTGTAGCCATAAAAAACAGCGGCGACATAAAAGTAACTGCATCAGAAACGGCCGACTTCGAGATCAGGAAACGGGTTGGCAATATTTATACGAATTAAAAAAACCGCCAGATTCTTTATCGCCGGTTTTAAAAACAACAAAAACATCATGAAAGGGAAATACATTACCACGCAAATTATCATGGCCTGCCTGGCCAGTGAAGCTGAAAGAAAAAAAACAGCTGCAAACAGGCTATCGGGTATCAATCCGGGGAAAAATATGGAAAGCAAATCTGATAACCTGGCTGAACTCATCAATGAACATCGGCCGGCAGTACATCTAAAAGTAGCTTGATCATAAAGTAACATTCATCAAAAAATACAATTCATACAGTGGGTATACCGGTTCATTCAACCAGTGATGCCGGGCAGGAAGATTTATATGATTTTTACAGAATCAAAAAAAACAAAAAAATGGAAAAGAAAATCTGGGGTATAATGGACCGGTTTTTTATGGTCATGTTATTATTATCTGGTGAAGACAGATATGAGGACACGAACATAAGTCATATTTTATGATTTGAAAAGAACATGCATAAAACCAGCCGGGGAAATAATACTAACATATAAGCACATCATTCATGAACATCAGACAAATCACAGGCATGTTATTTTTGGCGGTAACATTGAACGCATGCTCCAAAGAAACCATCAGAGGAACAGGTAATAATATCAGCCAGGAAAGAACCCTGGAGAGTTTCAGCTATCTGCAAACGAACGGAGATATTAAAGTTCACATCAGCCAGGGCGCTTCACAAAGAATAGAAGTAAAGGGATATGAGAACCTGGTTGGGATCACTGAAACAACAGTGCAGAATAATAAGCTTATTGTGAAATATAAAGAAGCGTACACAAATGTAAAGAACAGCAATATTGAACTATTTATCATCATGCCAAAGCTGGAAGATGTTGGAACCAATGGGAGTGGAAATATCTGGATCGATGGATTTACAGGTGCCCCCAGCCTGGATGCTTCTATCAATGGCAGCAGCGATATCATCATCAATCAATGCAGTTACGACCAGGTTTACTTTGATATAAATGGGAGTGGTAATATCAATGCGTATGGATTGCTCTCGAAAAGGAATGACGCCATCATTCACGGAAGTGGTGATATTGAGACAAATTGTACAGAAAGTTTAAGAGCAAGAATCTATGGAAGTGGCAATATCAGGTACCATGGCGATCCTGTGCTTGACGTGCAGGTAAGTGGCAGTGGCACCGTTACAAAACAATGATTAAAGAAGGTTTTAGTTTGGTAATAGCAGTGGTTTTAGCTAACGACAACCCTTTCCAGGGTTGTCTCTTTTTTATAAAGTAACTGTAATCTTTTATAAAACCGATTGCATTCCGGATTTTATTCTCCGTCGGCTAAACCACTTTTCAATCTCAACTGCCCAAAAAACCGCAGATGACAACAAGCCTACAAAAAGGAATTCGCTGAGAGACAAGCCTTCCGTTTTAAATATTTTTTGCAAGACAGGAGTATACGTAACAAGCCATTGCAACAAAAAAGCAAATGCAACGGAGATGATCAAAGGCTTATTTGAAAAAATCCCTTTTCCGAAAAACGATTTGGTTTCATAACGTATGGCCAAAACATGTCCCATCTGGCTCAGGCATAAAACATTGAATACAATGGTTTGCCAATGCAAGCCATTCCTGATGGCCCAGGCCTGTGCTATTAAAGCGATCACTGCCATAAATATTCCAACCCAAATGATATGAAGGCCTCTGCCATTATCAAAAATACTTTGTCCGGGTGGCCTTGGGGGCCTGTCCATGATATTCTCTTCCGCTTTCTCAAATGATAAGGATATGGCTGGCAATCCATCAGAAACCAGGTTGATCCACAAGATGTGGATGGGCAACAGCGCAACTGGTAATCCTAGAAAAGGGCCGAGCAATAATGTCCATAATTCACCTGCATTGGTAGTCATGAGGTATTTGATAAATTTCAGGATATTATCATAGATCCTTCTTCCTTCCCGAACAGCTTTAACGATGGTTGAAAAATTATCATCGAGCAATATCATATGAGCCGCTTCTTTTGCAACATCCGTACCCGTTATACCCATAGCGATGCCGATGTTTGCACGTCTTAAAGAAGGTGCATCATTCACGCCATCGCCGGTCATGGCAACAAAATGACCTTTCTGTTGCAATGTTTTTACGATCGTTAGTTTTTGTTCAGGTGAAACCCGGGCATAAACTTTAACTTTTTCCACCATATCCAGGAAATCATTGCTGTCGACAGAAGCCAGTTCTCTACCGGTAAGGCATATATCCTTTTTGTGATTCAAAATACCCATTCTTACCGCAATGGCTTTTGCAGTAAGCAGGTGATCACCGGTGATCATTACCGGGATGATGCCTGCTACCCGGCATTGTGCAACGGCAGCGGCCACTTCTTCCCTGGGCTGGTCGGCAAGGCCGGTTAAACCGAGGAACCGGAGCCCGGTTTCGTGCAGTTTACTTTCCGGATTATCGGGAACATCATCCCAAAAACGATATGCAAAGCCAAGCACACGTTGACCCATAGACGCCAAGTCATTTACCTGTTGTTCTATTGACGCCTGTTCGGGTAGTTCACACAATGGCAGCAACATATCCGGGGCTCCTTTCGTAAACGCTATCACCTGGTTTTGATGCCTGTGAAAGGTGGTCATCAGTTTTCTTTCAGCATCAAAAGCAATTTCTGCCAACCTGGGCCAGTTTTCTTTTGATATATTCATTTGCTCTGCCAGTTCCAGTAAAGCGATCTCGGTGCTATCTCCTTTTAAATGTTTATGTTCATCTACCACAGAATCATTATTCAATTTCATGGCCTGTAACAATAAAAACAGGTCACCATCTTTGGGTTCTTCGGCCAGTGCTGAAGGATCATATAATTTCCCATTGAAATAAACAGATTCCACTTCCATCTTATTCCTGGTTAATGTTCCTGTTTTATCGGTGCAGATGTACGTGACTGAACCCAGCGTTTCAACAGCGGGTAATTTCCTGATCAGGCAATTGAAGCGGATCATTCTTTTTGCAGCCAGGGCCAGTGATATGGTAATAACAGCGGGCAACGCTTCGGGTATGGCAGCTACCGCCAGGGAAATACTGGTAAGGATCATTTGCCCGATCGCTTCGCCTCTTATCCAACCTGCCAATAAAAATAGTCCGCATAATATCAATACCAGTAAGGATAATTTTTTTCCGAAACTTTCCATTCTTTGTTGCAATGGCGTTTGCACTTCCTTTTCCTGCAACATATTGGCAATAATGCCCAACTCTGTTTGCATACCCGTTGCCACCACGATGCCACGGCCACGGCCATGGGTAACAAATGATCCTTTAAAACCCATGTTCACCTTATCTCCTGCTGTAAGATCATCCATTTCCAAAGCGCCCGTTATTTTATCTATGGCATGCGACTCGCCTGTTAATGATGATTCATCCATCCTCAATTGAATCGATTCAATGATCCTTATATCGGCCGGCACTGCATTACCCGCTTCCAGGAAAACGATGTCGCCAGGTACAAGGTCTCTTGCAGATACCCATTTTGTTTGATTGTCACGATGCACCCGGGTTTGAGAAACGGCCATTTGCTTTAATAACTGCATTGCTTTTTCTGCACGGTATTCCTGCAGAAATCCAATAATGGCATTCAACAAAACAATAACGAGTATGACCAGGGTATCGGTCATTTCTCCAATGAAGCCAGATATGACTGCAGCACCAAGCAAGATCAGGATCATCAGATCGGTAAACTGCGAAAAGAAAATATGAAGAGCATTTTTCTTTTTTGAAGCAGATAGTTCATTAAAACCAACTTGCTGAAGACGCTCAGCAGCTACCATAGAGGTCAATCCCGCGGGCGTTGTACCCGTTAATTCATATACTTCTTCAGCATTCAACCGATGCCAGTTCATGGGAGTATTTAAGTGTGAAATGAAATAAAAATGCAGCTAATAAAGATAAACATAAAATGGCATCAGCCCTTCCATCAAAACTGATGTAAATCACCGGGTAAACTGACGACCGTTACAATTCCTACCTGCCAGCATGCCCAGGTACTAAAAAAAGGAAACAGGTTAAAAGGAAACAAGCATTACCGAAAGTCGCCTGCAATATTCTTTAGAGAATTACAAACGCATGCATAAAAAAAATGCCTGGCTTTCTATTTAAGTTTAATAAAAAACATTTTGCTCATAATTTTTTACAAAAAATCGTTTACCCGATTTACTGGTCATTATCTCGAAACCTTCCTTCTTAAGATATGCTGCCTGTTGATCGATACCTCCGGGAAATTTTGGATTCAACTGACCAGCTTCTTTCAACACACGCCAATATGGTGTAATTCTTTTTTTACCATTTATTTTATCTTCTTCTGCGGCATGGGCACAAATATTGAGGAAGATACCGGTCGTAAGCGGGCATGTCATATATGCGCCTGATTCATCGGCCAGGTAATGACGAATTCCATTCACGGTAGCCAGCTTTCCTTTGGGAATCTTCCTCACTGCAGCATCTACAAGCAATGGCGTTGGTATCAGCATTCTCCCCTTCCCAATGAGTGTCGCCCATTTGGGTGGAACATTTACTAATTCAGGCAGCATTTCTTTTTCCAGCTTTTCTCTCCAGGTTAATGAATGTTTACCTTTTTCCATAATTGATTCAATAAAAATGTATTTTATATACTACCTGGCAACTGCACCACCATCAATAACGATCTCTGCTCCGGTTACAAATAAAGATTCATCAGAAGCCAGGTATACAGCACCCCATGCAATTTCAATAGCTTCGGCTACCCGTCCCTGTGGTGACATGTTTTTAATGGTTTCTTTCATCGCCTCTTCTGAAAGAAGACCTTCTGTCATAGGTGTTAATACAGCACCCGGACAAATGGTATTCACCCTGATCTTATCCTTGGCAAGTGTAACGGCCAGGTCTTTACTAAGAAGTCTCAAACCACCTTTGGATGCACTATATGCGGTGCCATTACCTCCCACCAAACCTGCAATGGACGCAATATTTACAATAGAACCTGCACCAGCTTTGCGCATATGCGGAATACAGGCTTTTGCGCCCAGGTAAGGCCCCGTTAGATTTATTGCGATCACCTGGTCCCACAACTTTTTATCGGTATGTTCACAATCGGTAAAGCCCGGAAAAATACCCGCATTGTTTACCAGCACATCTATTCTACCATACAATGAAATGGTTTTATTCACCACGGTTTCCCAATCAGTTTCATTGGTTACATCAAGTCTCATGAAGTTGATGGTAAGACCTTGCGATTGAGCTTCCGTTACCCAGGAATTCAATTTGTCTTCCTGTATATCGGTGGCCATCACCATAGCTCCTTCTTTAGCAAATAACATGGCCTCGGATGCGCCCATTCCACCTGCCGCCCCGGTAACAATGGCTACTTTATTTTTCAATCGTTGCATATGATAATATTTATACTGCTTTTTCTAATATACTTGCTTCGGCCCGGTTAATATTTTCTATTCCTTTTAACAAGGCATCGGGATTGAATGAAATGCTGTTGATACCCTGCTTCACCAGGAAACTTGCGTAGGATGGGAAATCGCTTGGCGCCTGTCCGCAAAGCCCGATCTTCACCCCGGCTTTTTTGGCTTTTCGAATCACCTCTGATACCATTTCCTTAGCAGCCTCGTTTTCCTCACTGAACAGGTTGCTGATAATAGCCGAATCGCGATCAATCCCCAACGTTAGTTGGGTAAGGTCATTGGAGCCGATGGAAAAACCATCAAAGATTTTTGCAAACTGCTCTGCCAGGATCACATTGCTGGGTATTTCGGCCATCACATAAATTTGCAGTCCATTCTCTCCCTGTGTTAAACCATATTTTTTCATTACCTCAATCACTTTCCTGCCTTCATCGAGTGTTCTGCAGAAAGGGATCATCAATTTTACGTTGGTCAATCCCATCTCATCTCTTACCCGGCTGAGGGCTTCACACTCCAGCCTGAATCCTTCGGTGTAATCGGGATGGTAATACCTCGAAGCTCCCCGGAAACCAAGCATTGGATTCTCTTCTTTAGGTTCAAATGTGTTTCCTCCCAACAGGTTTGCATATTCATTGGTCTTGAAATCGCTCATGCGTACGATCACATCCTTCGGATAAAATGCTGCTGCAATGGTTGCCACTCCTTCAGCGAGCTTATGAACAAAATACTTTTCCTTATCAGGATAATGTTTGGTGAGGGTTTCTATTTTTTCCTTTACCCGCAGATCGGGCAAAGAATCAAATCGTACCAGGGCCATGGGATGAATTTGTATGGCATGTGTAATGATAAATTCGATCCTCATCAGACCAACGCCATCATTCGGATACCCTGATAACCGGAATGCTTTCTCAGGGTCGCCTGCGATCAGCATCACTTCTGTATTCTTTGGCTTTTTAATGGTAGAAAAATCCAGCTCCCGTATGCTGATGGCCGCCTTCCCTTCATACACAAATCCCGTTTTACCTTCACTACAGGAAACCGTGATCAGTTCTCCTTCTTTGATCAATTCCGTTGCATTCCCGCAACCAACAATCGCCGGCACACCAATTTCCCGGGCCACAATGGAAGCATGACTTGTTCGTCCACCCTTATTCGTTATGATGGCTCCCGCATTTTTTAAAATAGGGTCCCAATCCGGGCTGGTCAGATCGGTCACCACGATATCGCCATGCTGTAGTTTGGTGGCATCCGCAGGGGACTGCAAAATTCTTGCAACCCCAGTGGCGATCTTGCTGCCAATGGCCTCACCGCTAACGATCAAGTGCCCTTTATCTTTCAATTTATATTCCTGTACAAACAATGGATTCCTCATCGAATGAACCGTTTCAGGCCTGGCCTGAATAATAAACAATTCCCCGCTAAACCCGTCTTTGGCCCATTCAATATCCATGGGTTTTGCATAATGCGATTCAATGATCATCGCCCACTTGGCGAGTTTGGTTACTTCTTCATCTGTTAGTACATACTGTTCCTGCTTTTCTGTTGAAGTGGGTATATTCACAATGGTTCCGGCAGCTTCTTCGCTGTAGATCATCGTCTTTGCTTTTTCGCCCAACGTTTTCTGGATGATGGCAAGTTTGCCTTGTTGCAAAGTGGGCTTAAACAATATAAATTCATCCGGCGTAACCGTTCCTTGTACGAGGTTTTCGCCGAGTCCCCAAAGACCACTTATGTGTATCACATCCCTGAAACCCGATTCGGGCTCCAGGGTAAAGGCAACACCTGAACAGGCTTTATCGGCACGTACCATTTTTTGAATACCAACGGAAAGGTCTACACGCTGATGTGCAAACCCATTATCTTCCCTGTATTTAATGGCCCTGTCAGTGTATAGTGAAGCATAGCATTGTTTCACCGCCTTCAGTAAGGCATCTTCACTCTTCACATTCAAATAGGATTCATGTTGACCTGCAAAGCTTGCCTGCGGCAGATCTTCTGCGGTTGCGCTGCTTCGCACAGCCACGCCCTGTTTGTCACCAGCGGTCAGTTCCCGGTAAGCTTTCAGGATGGCCAGTTTGATCTCTTCCGGAATAGTTCCACTCAGGAGTAGTTCTCTTGCCTGCTTACCCGTTTCCTTCAGGTTGGAAAATGTTTTACGATCAAGTTGCCGCATTATTTCAAAAAGAGCCGAATGAAATGCATTTGAAGTGAGATAACTTTCAAAAGCGAATGCTGTAACAGCAAAGCCATTGGGCACGGGTATTCCTTGTGCAGATAACTTCGAGTACATTTCACCGAGAGATGCATTTTTACCTCCCACCATTGCAATGTCCCCGATACCGATTTCACTGAATTTCTTTACAAAAGTATTCATGGCTTTTAATTGATTGATGAGTGTTGGTGCAATGCGATCACTGGAACCCGGCAATGCAACAGTAATTGGGAAGTATGACTTTTATGCAGGATCCGATCAAGGAAACCGTGCTTTTTAGGCAACACGATCAGCCAATCAACTTCCTGGTGCTGTACAAAATTCATGATACCGGTATCAACATCGGGTGTATTGATAAAATGAAATACAGGGTGCAGGGTAGATAACATATCCCTTAATCGTCCAGAAGAAAATTCTTTCTCGGGATTGAACTGTTCCATATCACCAGAATGTAAAATATACAAGGCTGCATCAAAATCTTTGGTAAGTAATTGAACAGTTTCCAGTGGCATGGTTTCGTTGATCTGGCGGAAATCGCAGGCCAGCGCAATTTTTTTAACTGGCTTATAGGTAACCCCAGGAGGTATACCGATGAAAGGCCAATCAAGATTACGGGCAGCATAGAGGGTATGACTTCCAAACATCAATCGCTCAGTTGATGTTGACCCTTGGGTACCCATGATCACCGCATAAGGTTTAATGGCAGCACAACTTACCTGCAATTCAGCATTGAAAATGCCCATTTTAATGAGCGGTTGAATTTCGACAGAATGCCCCGATTCGATATTCAGTTGATCAATTAATGTTGTCATTAATGCATTTGCTTCATGCATCATTTCATCTGATTGCACAACGCCGGGTATCTCGCCGTAATTAACAGGCAATGTAGTTACATGAAATAAAAGGATTGAAGCATGAATATCTTTTGCCATATTGGTGGCATAGATGGCAGCATTTAAAGCATTAGCTGAAAAATCAGTAGCAACAAATAAGGTTTTCATATACCCGCATTTTAGTTTGAAGAGCTATTAAATTTTAAGACATGATTGAACCAGCATAGTATGCTTAAACTTATATAGCAAACAAACATAATTGGGCCTGTTGGCAGGAATACTGATGCACATCAGCATGAACCTTGATCCTACTCATTGAATTTAACCGGAATAAAATCGAAATTTATGGGGGATATATAAATTGAAATATCATCCTTACCTGGAAAAGTAAAGATTGAAAAATATGAAAACTCTAGCAATCGTTTTCACTTACAACGAAACTGTTTAATTAAATGCCTTGCTATCGCTTGACCAGGAGCAAATTACTTTCCATAATACTTTCTTCCATCCTTGCCTGCAAAACCAATAAAACGAAATGCGTCATCATATAAACCAATGAGCAAACTTCCGCTAATTCCGTAATAATTGATATAGACAAAGCAAGGGATATGCTCAAAAACAGGTTCGATGGTTTGCTGCATTTCATAATGCTTAACATCTTTATTATACATTAACCAGGTGATTCCATAGAGGCCTTTATTTTTAAGAATATAAAAACCGGCTTTTTGGGGTTTTATATAATCCATGCCATTTTCGAAGATCTCGTCGTAAGCTATTGGAATGATCAATTCATTTAGATTATTGATCACACCAGCCTTGCCATTCTTATACACAAGCAGGCTTGCAGCAGCGGTTTTTACATAAGGATTGGGTTTAATTATTTTGGATTCATACCTTCTTCCTTTTTCCTTCAATGTAAAAAAAGCCGAATCACGTTGGTAATCTTTACCATTCTCAACCACCAGTTGCAACACATCACCGCCGATCGAATCATAAACAAAAGGTACGACTGGTTGTCCATCCTTATTTATCGTACCACAACCTGAGCCCGCCTCTTTAGAACGACAGGCAATATATCCATTGCCAAAATAAACCAATGAATCATACAGGGCCTTACCGATCTTACCCTGTTCAATCAAACCAAAACGATTTTGTTGCTTATAGATGACGGGCATCTCCTGGCGTTTATTCCTTTCATCCGTAAATACCAGGCGTAGATCCCCAGGTAAAGGGATATGCGTTTTCTCGTTCCAGTTAGTTACATAAAAAAGAGAATCGTTTACCTGGTTTAGATAAGCTGTAAAATTGGGTTCTGTACCCTTTATTACAATTCTTTCATCCCTGGGCTCTTCAACCATTGTTTCGGAATAATCACGCTGCCCGTTGCCGTCGCCTGAACCTTGATAGTTTCCAGTAGATTCAAGTGACTTTGGCCTGGGAGGTAAACTTTCAATGACAAATTTCCCGGACTTATACTGAACAAGCTTTTCAATAGCATTCCCTAAATCATCCTTGTACTCAAAACGGATCATTTTATGACGATATTCCGCATCCGTTACTTTAAGTCTTTCAACATTTTTCAACAACCATTCACTGATCTGTTGTTTCTCAATATCAAAAACAAATAAACTATATCGTTCCTCAAAATCCTGGGAACCAAATAAAATATACCGCGACATCCGTTTATCTTTTGAAAGACTACCTGTAGTATCAAATTTCTGGATCCTTTTAAAATTATCAGGATAAACATTTTCACCTTTAAGGTTAATTAGGCTGATAAATTTTTCTTTTCGGTTCAAACGATTGTATCGTTCTTTCCCTAAACCATAATTCCTGTTTTCATTTTTAGCGATGATACATTTGCCAGGCAATATTTCAAATTTGCTATAAAGCTCTTTCAGCGGCAATTGCCTGCCGTTATAGATGATGCCTTTAGACAGTACACTATCCTTTCGGATAATGGTTTTGCCACCGCTGGTTTGAAATGTATCACTGAAGTATATTTTAGAGGAAGTTTCGAAATAACGATCCACGATCCATTTCACCTGGTCGAATGTTGCAGGAATTTTCAACTTACCGTTTACATCTGCCAATCCCACTTTTTTACCCTGCTGATATGGGATCAATAGATCCTGGCCATGACAAACAAAAGAACAGAAAAACAATGTTATAAAACAAAAAGATCTCATAAGTAAACTGATGAATTGAGCGCTCAAATTATGCTTTTTTACCGGATGGCATTTTAATAAACAAAGCTTAAACATCATACCTGTTGATTGACCATCGTTCAACATCGCAAGAATCGGGTTTGAAGTGCACGATAAGCATTCTATTTTTACATCCTAATTACAAACGGGATGAACGAACAGCAACAATTGAATTTTAACCGGATCGCAGCCGCCATTGATTACATCCATCAACATCATACCAGGCAACCAAGCCTGGACGAAGTGGCACAACAGGTTCACATGAGCCCGTTTCATTTCCAACGCCTGTTTACCGAATGGGCTGGTGTGAGTCCAAAAAAATTCCTGCAATACATCAGTATAGAACATGCTAAAAAAATATTGAAAGAACAAGCATCTACCCTTTCAGATGCGGCCTTTGAAACCGGGCTTTCGGGAACCGGCAGGCTGCACGATCTTTTTGTAAGCATTGAAGGCATGACGCCCGGTGAATATAAGAATGGCGGCGAGAACCTGCACATACATTACAGTTACGCAGAAACGCAGTTTGGCAACATCATTGTTGCGTCAACTCAAAAAGGAATATGCTACATGGCTTTTGCCGATGATGCCGGCACCGCATTACATGAACTTCAGCTGCATTTTCCCAATGCAACCATCAGCCAGGTAACCGATCTTTTGCAACAGGACGCTTTGCAAATCTTTACCGAAGATTGGAGCAATACAAAACAAATCAAATTACATTTAAAAGGCACCGAATTCCAGTTGAAAGTTTGGGAAGCCCTATTGAAAATTCCACAAG